>WOR8_10002475_pt1 | contig 20236 bp, 13 predicted proteins | sample DeeMarSeWOR38_10_FD_19890 | JGI IMG/M metagenome (IMG submission 19890)
ACTGCTGCCAGAGTTGGTGGATCAGAAGGACTGTTATCAGGGCCAGGGATAACTGGATAACATAAACAGCGTAGATATTGGGGCCAAAGAGGTAAACACAAACTATTAGAAATAGAGGATAGAGGGGGGCGCTGTGAGTTAGAGAGGAAAGGGGTCTACCATTGTGTGCCACCTCCAAGGCTAGCTGCCAATAGCTTTTGGCATCAAGAATGGGAATGTGAGCGTATGGGGATAAGCGGATGTACTGCAAGATTAGCAGAAAGTAGAAGATAAGGCCCAAGAGAAGAACTGTGGCAGCACCATATTTCTCAAGAAAAGAGGCAGCCTGCGGGTTCTGGGACTTCGCCTTGGTTAGCATATCAACTCCACCACCATCCCTGGACTCGCATACTTTCCCCAGCATATTGCCAGGGGAGTGTCCAGGATTTACCTGCTTGGACAGAATCAGACCATGTTCTTAGGGAATTTCCCCCGTGGTTGCTGTCTCGTTGGCTCTACCCAGCATCTGCAAAGCAATGTCTAGATTTGTGCGGGCTTGCAGGTAGTCTGGTTTGAGCCGCAGAGCCTGTTTAAAATGGTAAATAGCCTTTTTGAGTTTTCCCTGGCGCGCCAGGGCGACTCCAAGATTGTTTTGCGCCTCTGGATAATGGGGTCTGATCTTCAACGCTCTGGAGAAGGCAGCTGTAGCCTCATTGAATTTTCCCCATTCAGAAAGCGCATTTCCCAGGTTGTTTTGAGCCTCGGCGTAATCTGGCTGAAGTCTTATGGCCTCGCCATAATGAGAAATTGCAGCTTGGATCTCCCCCAGTTCAACCAGGGTAACAGCCAGATTGTTGTGAGTCTCGGCAGAGTCAGGATTAAGCCGTAGTGCTTCAGAGTAATGGTTTACCGCTTCTTTGAGCCTGCCTCGTTGGGCTAAAAGAACACCCAGGTTGTTATGTGCTTCAGCCTGGTTGGGTTTGATCTCCAGGGCTTTGCTGTAGTGAGCAATGGCTTTATCTATCTTGCCCTGTTGTTTAAGAACATTTCCCAGGTTGCTGTAAACCTCAGCGAAGTCAGGCCTGATCTCGAGAGCCCTGGAATAATGGGTTATGGCCAGGTTGGTTTTACCCTGCTGAGCTAAGAAGGTGGCAAAATTGTTGTGTATGCCTGCACCATCAGGCTTGATCTCCAGTGCCCTTTGATATTGTTCAGCGGCCGCTGCAAAGTCCCCCTGTTCAGTTAAAAGAGTCGCCAGGTTAAGGTGGGCATCGACAAAGTCGGGTTTGAATCGCACGGCCTCGGCATAATGGGTCAAGGCCTCCTGGGGTCTGCCCAGTCGCTCTAAAGCGAGGCCCAGATTACGATGGGCAGGCGCATATTCTGGCCTGAGCCGCAGGGCTTCGAAGTAATGGGTAGTGGCTTCCTCGAACCTACCCTGCAGGGCCAGGGCAAGTCCAAGGTTACTGTGAGCTTCCGGACTGCCGGGATTGAGCCGCACAGCCTCGGAACAGTGGCGCATGGCCTCTTCCATCTCGCCCTGCCCGACCAGATGACCTCCCAAGTTACTGTGCGCCAGCCAGTAGTTGGGCTGGATCTCCAGTGCCTTGGTGTAATGCAAGATACCCTCTTCGATTTTCCCCTGTTGAAGCAACGCGGCGCCCAGATTGTTATGAGCAAGGTAGTTCTGGGAATTCATCCTGAGGGCATGCTGGAAAAGAGTGGCGCTGTTCTTCCAGTGGCGCACTTGCAACCATGTACAGGTCGTTAAGCCGAAAAGCAGTAAACCTGCCGATAGGGCAAGTGCAACCTGTTGATGGCGCCAACCTTTCACCAGGTCGAAAACACCCCAGGCAACAATGATAAACAGGCCGATGAGGGGCACATAGGTGTAGCGGTCGGCCATGGCCTGCAACCCAACCTGCACCAGGCCAATGACCGGCACCAGAGTTCCCAGGTACCACAGCCATCCCACTGCCAGATATGGATGTCGTCGTGCTGCACGCATTACAGCAACGGACAAGCAAACTAATAATAAGCCGGCCCCAACAGCATGCCACCCTGGCAGACTCTTGCCCGGGTGCAGGTAGAAAACTACCAGCCCGCGAGGCCAGATCATCTTGCCCATGTAACTCACATAGGAAACAAGAGCGTTGGCAATGCGGCAAAGAAGGGAATCTTTTCCAGGAGCAGATAGAAAAATGGCGACCCCTGCTCTTTCGCTGCTGGGGTGATAGCAGCTGTTTCGCCAGGTCGGAACCGTCTCAGCGGCCAGTAGTCTAACAACAGCAATACACACGGGAGGGTCACCAGCATCGGCTTGGCCATGAGGCCGAGAGCAAAGGCGAAGAGGGCAAGCATGTACCTGAAGAAGTCCGGCCGTTTTGCATAGCGGAAGTACATCCACATGGTCGAGATCCAGAAAAAAGTGCTCAGCACATCCTTGCGCTCTGAGACCCAAACAACTGATTCCACGTGGAGAGGGTGGAGTGCAAATAGGGCCGCGACAAAAGCGCTTCGCCATAGGGCTCCGGTCATCCGGCTCAAGAGCAGGAATAGCAAGACCGAATTTGCCACATGAAGCAGAAGGCTGGTCAGATGGTGGCCGCCGGGGTTCATGCCATATAGCTGATAGTCCAGCATGTGTGATAGCCAGGTGAGTGGGTGCCAGTTGGCTGCGCGGGTGGTGGTGAAAGCCCAGATGAAACTGGCGCGGGTCAATCCATTCTTGACGTGAGGATTATCTGAAATGTACTTATTGTCGTCGATATTGACAAAGTCATGATTCTGCACTTGCCAAAAGACCGACAGAGTAGTGGCAATTAAAAGGAGGCATATTAAAAAGGATTTACCTTGCATCGATAATTCTTTTCCATCTAGGGTGGAATTTTTTCCAGCGAGGTCGATGAGTTGTTTCCCGCACCTTAGTAAGTTTCATAATGATATAAAAACTGAGATTCTACGGATTTCTTTTGGTGACTGCTGCCTTGTCGGCCTTACTCATCATTTGTAGAGCAAGTTCCAGGTTCGCGCGGGCTTGCACGTAGTCTGGATTAAGCCGCAGTGCCTCGTTAAAATGGGCAATAGCTTCATTGAGCCTTCCTTGGCGCGCCAGGGCAACTCCAAGGTTGTTTTGTGCTTCCGGGTAATGAGGTCTGATCTCCAGCGCCTTGGTGAAGCGAGCTACCGCTTCTTTGAGTCTTCCTTGTTCAGAGAAGGCATTTCCTAAATTGTTATGTGCTTCGGCGTAATCGGGCCGGAGATCGAGGGCCTTGGCATAGTGAGGAATGGCTGCTTCGATCTCCCCCAGTTCAACCAGGGCAACAGCAAGGTTGTTATGGATTTCGGCAGAGTCAGGATTAAGCCGCAGTGCTTCAGAGTAGTGGTTTACCGCTTCTTTGAGCCTTCCTCGTTTGGCCAGTAGCACGCCCAGGTTGTTGTGTGCTTCGGTTTGGTTGGGTTTGATCTCCAGGGCTTTGCTGTAGTGAGCAATGGCTTTGTCAATCTTGTCCTGTTGCTTGAAGACGTTTCCCAGGTTGCTGTAAACCTCGGCGAAGTCGGGCCTGATCTCGAGAGCCCTGGAATAATGGACTATAGCCTGGTCGGTTTTGCCCTGCTGAGCGAGGGAGGTGGCAAAATTGTTATGTATGCCGGCATCATCAGGCTTGATCTCCAGCGCCTTTTGATACTGTTCAGCGGCCGCGGCAAAGTTCCCCTGTTCAGCCAAAACGGTCGCCAGGTTATTGTAGGCCTGATGGTAATCGGGTTTTAACTGCAAAGCGTACAAATAGTGGTTGATGGCCTCATCCCATCTCTTTTGCTGATGCAGCGCTTCCCCAAGGCTGAGATGGGCAAGGGGACTGTTAGGTGCTTTCCGTAAGCTATCTTCCCAGAGAGTTTGGCTGTTAGCCCACACCTTATTTCTCTGCACACTAAGGTAAGAGAGGGGAAAGAGCAAAGGAAGTGAAACTGACAATATTATTACTCGCTTGAACTTTCCGCCGAAGCTGATCTCGGCCAAATTGTGCAGTCCCACTGAAAAGAGCAGGAACAGGCCTACTGCCGGCAGGTAGAGGTAACGGTCAGCCATTTTTGTTGAGATGGGAATTATATTTGAAACTGGAAACAGAGAGATAAAAAACCATCCGAAGCAAAATATGAAAATTTTCTTGTCTGATTTTAATTGTCTGAAAACAAGTATAAAAATAAAGATCAAAAAAGCTATGGAGATGATGACTTTATATTCAAATAAAGACGATGATACCTTATCAATATAGCGATTATTCAACCAGATGGGGATAAGTAGATTTCTCAGATAGTCATAGAGTACTCTGATCATAGTTAATAGAGTGTAGAGTGCTTTCCCTGCATGATGCTCCTTCAAAGTGGGATTGGGCCCGGTTGAGACCATTTGCATTAAAAGTAAAAACTGAGCAAATCCCAAGAAGATATAGAGAATATAATAGCGCCAGCGGCTTTTCAAAATATCCAATGACTTCGATCTAGAACTTCGACAGAAGTCATATAATATTATTAAACCGGGTAATACGACTGCAAAAGGGCTGGACAGGAGAGCTAAGATGTACGCTGCGGTGGAGAACAAATAGAGTAAAATCCTATTGCTATCGGCTTGGGCACTCTTGAGATAGAGGTAAAATGAGAGAAAAGTAAAAAAGGTCAGCAGTCCATATTTGCGTGAGGCAACCCAGGCAACCGACTCCACATTCACTGGATGCACCACGAAGAGCAGGACCGCAAGCAGAGCTGTGGTCCTAACCGATTTCCCGGGACTCTGCTCGCCCATCTGCTCCAAGATAGTTGCCAGGAGAAAGTAAAGAATGACTGCGGCTAAAAGGTGCAGCAGAGTGTTTCCCAGGTGATAGCCAAAGGGATCCAGTTGCCAGAAGTGATAGTCGATGGCATAGCTCAAAACCCGCACCGGCTGGTAAGTGTAACCCGCTCGGGGAGTGAAGACATTTAAGATATTTTCAAGACTCAGGGATGTAATGGCGGTATTGTCTATGACGAGACCGGGATCGTCCCAGTTGGTAAAATCGTTGTTTAAGGAATTGCCATAGACTATGAGGGTCAAAAGAAGTATGGCAGCTATTGACCAGAGATTGAATTTTCCTGAGGCAGAAAGATTACAGGAGATATTCAGGGCTGGTCTTATTTTCTCTTTGGTGCTCATACCTTTATTCTTCTTCGGTGGCTCTTATCAGTGCGCCTTCTCTCTTAAATAATTGAACTACTTTTGAAGTCTGTATACCTCATTTCTGAAGAGAAGAAATTCGGCTTCAGTTCAGTGGTTTTGATCCATTCTGTGATGACTCGTCTTGGTGCCTCGCTTCCTGCAGGGCTCTGCTCAAATTGTTGTGTGCCTGAATAAATGTAGGTTTGAGCCTAAGTGCCTCACGAAAGTGGACAATGGCCTCATCAAACCTTCCCTTGCGTGCCAGAATAACTCCCAGACTGTTGTGTGCCTCGGCAAAGTCAGGTTTGAGCTCAAGCGCTCTGCTAAACTGGGCCAGGGCGTCATCCATGCTCCCTTGCCGAGCAAAAACACTTCCCATATTGAAAGAGACCTCAGCAAAGTCAGGTTGGAGCTGTTGTGCTCTGGAAAAATGGAAAATAGCCTCTTTGTTTTTTCCTTGCGCTGCCAAAACATTCCCTAGGTTGTTATGGGCTCCGGCAAAGTCGGGCTTGTATTGCAAGGCCAAGGTGAAGTGGGCAATGGCCTCCTCCGTCCTGCCCTGTCGAGCATAAGCGTTGCCCAAATTGTTATGGGCCCGTGGGAAGTAAGGCTTGAACTGCAAGGCCTTGGTATAATGACTAATGGCCTTGTCCATTTCGCCTTGCCGCGCATAGGCGATTCCCAGATTGTTGTGAGCAAAATAATTGTCAGCGGTCACGCTGAGAGCGTGTTCGAAGAGTGTAACCGTGCTTTTCCAGTGCTGGAGTTGTGACCAGGTGAGAATCATTGATCCTGCAAGAACGAGTCCTGCCGCCAGCCCAATCCCAATCTTTCGGTAGCGCCATCTTGCCACCAACTCAGGGACACCCCAACCAATCATGATAAAGAGGCCGATGAGGGGCACATAGGTATAGCGGTCCGCCATGGCCTGTCCTCCAATCTGCACCAGGCCAATGACCGGTACCAATGTTCCCAGGTACCAAAGCCACCCCACGGCAAGATAGGGATGTAAGCGTGCCAACCGCAGCACCGCCATGGATATTATCCCAAGCAGTAAACCAGCTCCAGCAGCCTGCCACAGTTGCAGACTTTGTTCCGGGTGGGGATAGAACACGGCAAGATTGTGGGGCCAGAGTGTTTTGCCCATGTAACTCACGTAGGAAATGAGAGCGTTGGCAATGCGGATTTTGACTGGATACATGTCCAAATTTCCAAGGGCTCCACCGCTTCTCTGAACCAAGAAGGTGACTACGCTCGAAACAGCAATAAGAACAAAAAGGGGAATCTTTTCAGCGAGCAGGAGAAGAACGCTCGACTCCTGCACTTTTGATACTCGAATGCTAGGCGGAGTGTCACCGGATAATTGACTGAACCGGAAACGCTCCAGCGGCCAGTAATCCAACAAGAGCAGTACACAGGGGAGAGTCACCAGCATGGGCTTGGCCATGAGGCCCAAAGCGAGGGAAAAGAAAACCAGCAGGTATCGGTGCAGGGCTGGACGTTTCACATAATAAAAATAGGCCCATAAGGTAAGCATCCAGAAAAACGTGCTCAGCACGTCTTTGCGTTCTGCCACCCAAGCGACTGATTCCACGTGGAGGGGGTGTAAGGCAAAGAGGGCGGCAACGAAACCACTGCGCCAAACGGCCCCGGTCATCCACTTCAGGATCAAAAACAGTAAGATGGTGTTGGCTAGGTGAAAAACAACATTGGTGAGATGGTGACCCTTGGGGTTCACCCCGTAAAGCTGGCAGTCCAACATGTGTGATAGCCAGGTAAGGGGATGCCAATTGGTCACATGGGTGGTTGTGAATGCCCAGACAAAACCGGCGCGGGTCAGGCCAGTCTTCACCTGAGGATTGTCGGAAATGTAGTACGGATCGTCGATGTCTACAAAGTCATGATTGTGCACTTGCCAAAAGACTGCGAGGGTAGTGGTGAGCAAAAGGAGGCATATTATTAGGGATTTACGCTGCATTGGTACTGTTTTTTCCTCAGTCCCTAAGTTTTTGTTGGCCTAAGGCGGTTTTTAAATTATTTTGGGCTGATAGAAATCCCGGCTTGAGCCGGAGAGCTTCATTGAAGTGGACTATGGCCTCAGCAAGTTTTCCCTTTCGAGCTAACATAACTCCCAGGCTGTTATGGGCCTCAGCAAAGTCAGGCTTGAGTTCCACAGCCCTGGAAAAATGTGCTAGGGCCTCATCCATCTTACCTTGCCGCGTCAGAACATTTCCCAGATTGAAGGAGGCCTCAGCAAAGTCAGGCTCGAGTTCAAGAGCTCTAGAGAAATGGAATCTAGCCTCAGTTAACCTACCCTGTACCATTAAGACGTTTCCTAGGTTGTTGTGAGCCCCAGCAAAGCCAGGCTCAAGCTCAAGGGCCTTGACAAAGTGAGTAACGGCTTCTTCATTCTTGCCCTGCTGAGCTAAAGCGTTTCCCAAGTTGTTATGAGCTCTTGGGAATCTGGGGTCGATCTTCAAAGCCTTGAGGTAATAGGTGATAGCCCCTTCTATTCTTCCTTGTTTGGCGAGGGCGACCCCGAGATTATTGCAAGCATCCGGATAGGTGGGTTTGATTCTCAAGGACTCGGCATAAAGAGCCATGGCTTTATTGAGTTTCCCATGTTCTGCATAATAGACTCCCAGGTTATTGTATGCCATCCAGGCAAGGGGATTTTTGTTGATAGTATCCAGATAGAGTTTTTCAACATCTCGGTAAATATTGCCCTGCTGCCAGACACGTACTCCAAAAATTAAGAGCACTAATAAGCACATGGCAAAACCGACCCTTTTGGGCTGAGGGTCGAGTCGTTGCAACAAGGTGGCAATCCCAGCAGCCGCCAAGCCAATCAACCCTATGCTTGCCAGGTACTGGAAATGATCAGCAACAAAGGAAAATCGCATGGGATAAACATCGAAAAATCCCAGTGCCGGAAACAAGGTGATTACAAAAAACATCAAAGCCACAAAGGGTCCTTTGCCTATCCGACGCCTCAACAACCAGAAAAGGAAAATGACGGCTGCTGCAGCCAAAGGAAAAAGATACTGCCACCAGACCCCTGAATCAATCTGCCATCTCGGATAGACGAAGCTAAGATTAAAGGGCCATACAAGTTTGGAGGCATAAAACAAAAGGGCCCTGCCGGCAACAAGGAACCGCTCCAGAAAAGACAATGCCCATTCCTCACCTAGTGCACCGACGTGGTATTTCTCCAGCCATACCGTTGTCAATCCAAGTACAGCACCTACTACAAAGAAGGGGACCAAAGGCAGGATATCACGCCAACCAATGCGGTTTTGCTTCCACCATAATACGAGAAGAATCGCTGCCGGCATGGAACAGGTCACCGTTTTGCTCAACAGGGCACAGAAAAATAGCAGTAGAGAGATGATATAAAATCGCCAGCGCCTTTTTCTGTGGTTGGAGGTTAAATGATGAAGACTGGAGTTTGTGCGGCTATTTGCAGTATCAAGATCCAAACTGGCAAAGCGGAAATAGGCTAGGATAGAGGACAGATAGAAGAAACCCGAAAGGACATTCTTGCGCTCGGTAATCCAGGCGACGGATTCCACATGCACGGGATGGAGGACAAAAATTGCTGCAGCCAGCCATGCACCTGGCACACTGAGATATCTCAGCACTAAGAACACGAGAAAGCCATTCAAACCGTGCAGAAACACATTGACCAGGTGGTAGCCCAAAGGATGCAGTTGCCACAGATGATACTCAAGCCAGAAGGTTGTATGCACTAAGGGATAGTATTGCGGTGAGGCCTTAGGCTCGAGCCAGATTCTGCCCAGGCCCTCGACCGTCCTCAAGGAGAAATTGTCTGTAACGTGGACGTCGTCATCCCAGATGTAGCCACTGAGGATGGCGGGAATATAGACCGCCACCGTTACCAACAGAACGAGGCCAGCCCAAAACATATATGTTCTTTTGGGTATTTTCATACGTCTTTTAAAATTGCCCTGTCCGGTTAAATGTCATTACCTTTGATCAATGCCGGGGCAATAATGAAATTTGTCCAGGCTAGGATCATTGCCTTACCCGTCGGGAGCTTCCGTCCGAAAATGTATTTTCTCCTCCCAAGTAATCAGACTAACTCTTTTGCGGGCGGTAACAGCGGATATGCAAAGAACCTGCAAATTCGCGCATCACTGGTATTCGTTCAAGGATAGCCCCCAGGCTTCTTACCGTGCGCATCAGTGTCACCGGAGTAGCAGGATGCAACCAATCAAATGGTGTAACTTCCACTCTTTCAAAACCAGCTCTCAACAACAGAGCACCAATCCGCCACCTGACAAATGCGGTTTCGTCAGGAGAATCTCCCATACGCTTTTTTAGCCAAGGCACGTTTTTCTGAAACAAGATCTGTGGGTTTAGCATATTCGGTTCAGCGAAACTCATGACTCCACCTGGTTTAAGCAACTCGAAGATCCTGGGTAAAGCTGTTTCAAGGTCCAGATGGTGCAAAATCGATGATCCGACTACTGAATCGAAAGGGCCGCCTATGTCACTGTCTTCAAATCGTCGTTCGAGAAACTGTACTTTGTCTGAAGGTATCCCCCTAGCTCGCGCTTTTTCCAGGAGCTCCGCCGAAATATCCAGAGCAACTAACTGAGCCCCGGTTTGGGCAAACATTTCAGTAAATAAGCCTGTGCCACAGCCAATTTCTAGGGCCAGAACCCCTGGCCCTAGACCGGCACCTGCCGCGATAACCTGAGCTCGACGGCTTGCCCGCAATCGACCTGCAGGTGTTCCCCATCCCCAAACCGATTCAGGGTCGTGTTGCGCCAGTCTCTTTCCATGAGCAATTTCCCGGACGGCCCGTAATGCGGTCATGCTACCCAGCCAAAATTGTTTTGTGTTGAAAGGATCATACAAACTTAATTCGCCCAGCTGCAAAAAAGACCATTCGCAGCAGCAACCAGCCGTGCCTCCACCGTTGGATGTTGGTGGTGCCGTATGTACGCTCGCGATACCGAATTGGTAGATCAACTATTTTGTGATTCAGCTTGGCGGCCCCGAAGAGTAAATCGAAATCACCAAAGGGGTCAAAATCTCCAAAATAGGCGCGGTTGGCCGCAATCATCTCATAATCTGTTTTCCATAGAACTTTGGTACCGCACAGCGTGTCTTTAATGGGTTGCCCCAGTAGCCAGGAAAAGGCCAGGCTGAAAAACTTGTTACCCACCATATTCAAGTAACGCATGGCTTGATCTTCCATGGGATAAACGAGGCGGACACCGTTGACGAAGTCACCCTTGCCAAAGCGCAGAACATCATAGAAGCGAGGTAGGTCTTCTGGAGGAACGGTCAAATCAGCGTCTAAGATCATCAACACATCGCCACTAGCGTTATCGAAGCCTAAGCGAACGGCATCCCCCTTACCCACGCCGCCCTGTTGTAACAACTTGCATTTTTGATCCGGATGTTCGGCGATTTGTTCTTTGATGACGGAATAAGTGTCGTCTTTGGAATGACCTTCAACAAAAATCAGTTCCGTGCCCAGGCCCATGTCTGGGGTGCGAGCAAAGATTTGGGGGATATTACCAGCTTCGTTGCGAGCTGGAACAATAACAGACACCAACGGTTCTTTGCGCAGCGGCTGTCTCGTTGGACGAAACCGTGCAATAATAAAATTAGTTAGGTTGAAATATTTGAAAGGCCAAAGTTTCGCAAAAAAACGATTGAAAAATCCTGCCAATATCGGTGTGTCCAAGGGCCAAAGTATCTCTGGCCAATACCGGATGACTTCGAAATCTGCCAAACTCATGAGTCCGGCAATGTCTTCTACAGTTAACCAATTCTGACCGAGCGTGGGCGTGGCAAGGTTAAGCCTCTGAGCCAGTGCCAGAGGCAACTCCCACAATCGACTGTATGTATTAATGACGATTTGTGTCCGCGTAGTCGAAAGCCGCGCAATCTCTTTGAACACGGCCTGCACATCCCACAAGTCGTTAACCACATCGGAGAGGATGACCACGTCAAATTTCTGATTTAGACTCAAGTGGTGGGCGTCGCACTGTATGAAGTGGAGTTCTGGATGTCGCTGTGCGGCGCGGGTTACCATCTCGCCAGAGGAATCTATTCCCACCCCCAATGTTGGTTTGAGTTCGGCCAGAAGATCCCCCATGGCGCAACCGATCTCGAGCACTCGCTGGCCAGGGGCGACCAGGAATTGATACATTTGTCGTAGTCTCTTGTGATAATAAATCCCCCAGGAAGTCCAATTATCCTTCTTGCGGGCGATTTCGTCCCAATGACTTCTACGGGCGTCTTGATAATGAGAGGCTTGATCCTTTTCTCGACGCATATGAGCCTTTCACCATGATAGCCGTGATCAGAAACAGCACGCCAGAGAATCGCGACTACGTTTTTTCCATTTTGGTAAGGTGGATAAAATCCACCTCACTTCGTTAGTATTGAGCTCGAACTCGATTCATCTGTCGCTTTGCCCACCATCGAAAGGGCAAGATCAAGATTGGCGCTGGCTTGGTTATAGTCAGGCTTGAGCCGTAAAGCCTCTTGAAACTGGACGATGGCTTCATTCATCTTACCCAGCTGCGCCAGGGCAACTCCCAGGTTGTTATGTGCTTCGGGATAGTTGCTTTTGAGCTCGAGAGCTCTGGAATAGTGAACAATGGCCTCATCGAATTGCCCCTTCTCTACGAGCACATTTCCCAGGTTGTTGTGCGCTTTGCCAAAATCAGGGTCTAACCTCAACGCCTCGCGGTAATGGGCCATTGCTCTGTCAAATTGGCCTTGCCTGAACATTGCGACTCCGAGGTTGTTGTGGGTTTCTGCATAGTCAGATTTGAGCCGCAGAGCCATGACATAGTGGCCGATGGCGTCTTCAATCTGACCTCGTTCGAGCAGAGCCACCCCAAGATTGTTGTGGAGGTGTACCGAATTAGGATTGAACTGCAGAGCTGTGCGATAATGGGATATGGCCTCTTCGATTCTTCCCTGTTGCGCATAAGTTAGACCCAGATTCATGTGTGGAACCCAGTAGGATGGAGCTTTGCGCAAGCTATCTTCCCACAAGGTCTGACTGTTGGCCCACACTCTATTGCGATCGATACTGAGATAGGAAAGTGACAAGACCAAAAAGACAATGACTGGAACAGCAACGAACTGTTTAGCTTTGCGGCTGAACCACCGGTGAGATGTATTGTACACTGCGAGTGAAAACAACAAGAACAGGCCAACAGCAGGCAAATAGAGATAGCGATCCGCCATTTTTGTCGATATTGGAATAATATTGGACACCGGGAGCCAAGTGAGGACGAACCAGCCGAGACAAAACAGGCTGACTTTATTGCTAGCTCTGATTTGGAAAAACAAAATTCCTATCAGTAAAGAAATGACTAAGAAAGATAGAAGTATCTTGTATTCAAAGATGGACGTTGAAGTGTGGTCAGCGTACAAGTTATTTAGCCAAAATGGGAAAATAAGGTTTCCTATATAATCATAAAGAACTCTGAGCATGGTCAAAAAGGTGTAAAATATATTATTCATTTCGTGGCTCTTAATGGTCGGTGCCGGACCAGGTGTTGTGGTGAAGGAGTTCCACAATATAATGAATTGAGAAATACTTAAAACAGCATAGGGAAGGTAAGATAAAAGGCGGGATATTAGTATATTATGCAGCTTCATGTCTCGGATACGACAATAATCATACAGAAACAATATGGCTGGGAGTGTTACACTAAACGGGCTTGATAAGAGTGACATAATAAATGACACGAGAGAGAGCGTGTAATACATTCTGTGATATCGTTCCTTCTCTGAATGCTTTATATAAAAATAGAATGATGAGAAGTAAAAGAAAGCCAACAGACCATATTTTCTCGAGGCTATCCAGGTAACAGCCTCGACATTCACTGGATGAACTGCGAAGAGTAACGAAGCAAGAAGGGCAATGATCCTGTTTGACTCCAAGGAACTCTCTGAGCGTATCTGATTCAACAGGCTGCCGAGAAGAAGATAAAGAATAACCGCAGAAAAACCATGTAAAGCGATGTTTCCCAGGTGGTAGCCAAGGGGATTCAGCCTCCAATAGTAATAATCAATGGCATAGCTCAAGACTCTGACTGGTTGATAGGTCTTGCCCGCCTTGGGAGTGAAGATCTCTATCAGGTTGTCAATGCTCAGCGACCGGATGACAGGGTTTTCCACCACCAGGCTCAAATCGTCCCAATTGGTGAAGTCATTGTGGATGGAATTGGCATACACTATGGTGGTCAAGAGCAAAATGATGCCGACTGCGAGAACGACGAACTTCCCCCCTGCAAGACCATCAATTGATATAGTTCGGCCTAGTTTGCTATTCATTGATTCCTGTTCCAGGTTTGACATTTCCCCTCACCCAATAAGAGCCGGCCAAAAAAACTTATATATGCAACCATTATGCCTCGGCGGGGTTCTTGCGGAGTCCGATCTTTCAGTAAAGACTGTGAAGGCAGATGAGAGCAAAGGAAAGATGTTCCCAGCAGTCTTGCGGTCGCCGTAGCTTTACTGACGACCTCACTGAGGGTCCCCATATCCTCATTGTAGACCACTCTACAATGCTTCTGGTTCCTCGCTGGCCGACTCTATCATGGCACTGATTCCCAGTTGCCAGCCAGCCAAGAGTCCTATGAGTAAAGGGATAACAGACCATACCAGCCTGTCGATAGCAATGAAGGCAATGCTTATGGTCGGTGCGGTATTCATTCGGCCCAGTAACTCGACAATTGAAGCATCTTTCACACCGAGGCCCATGGGAATGAAAGACAGGAGCCCAGCCAGATGCGATGAGAAGTAGACAAGTGAGAATTTAGTGAAACTTGTAGCGGCCCCAAAACCTGCCAACACTATCCAGCCGGCCACGGAGTTCAACAACAACCTGGTAGCGGATAAAAGAATGGCGCAGAAAGTAACAAGAGGAGAGAGGCTGCGTATGTCAGCAAGAAAACGAGCTAGCCATGTGGGTCGCTCCAACCGAGTAAATGACCCCTTATGAGATAGTGCGGCCAGTCCCGTGAGGACGATGATGATGGCTAGAGCCAAGATGGACCCCACAAGAGGGGAAATATAGATCCAGGTGGAGAGCGTAATTACCAAGGTTATTATGATGCAAACATCGAGACCGGTCGTTGCCATGACCGCGGCTATGCCCGCAGAATAAGGTACTCCAAGGATTTGTTTGAAGAGATAGATTCTGACTGGCATACCCAACTTCACAGGGCCGGCATAGTTAAGCGAATGTGAGGCAAAGAGAATTTGCAAGAGCTTAGTAGAGGAATTGATAGAGTGCATTCTGGTGAGAATCAATTTGAAGTACCAAAGATTGAGAAACTGAACAACGAGGAACAAAAGCAAGACCCAAAACCACTTTTGGTAGGTAAGGAGAGAGATGGTATCGAGATTGAACTCGGGAATAAGGCGGGAAAAATAGAGAACAGTGATGAGAAACAGAAAAGAGGGAATTACAATACGTGATGCTTTACGGAGATTCACGCCAACCTCTAGATGTCAAGACATGATTTATAGTGAGAAACACATATCATGAGCCGCGCTAGGTCATCAATCAGCGCGAAAACTGAGTGCTACCACTTCTTTTTTCTGGCCGGGGCCAATATTTCTCCATAAACTGTTTCCAGTTGTGCCATGATTGTTTGTTTGTTGAGGTGTTTTTCAGCGAAGTGGCGTGCGTTGCTGCCCAACTTTTGCCGTAATTGGTCATTTTTCAATAATAGGAGAATTTTCTTGGCGTATTGTTCCACATCATCGGGGGGGATCATGAAACCAGTTTCCCCCTCCAGCACCAAATCTGGAACACCTCCAACGTGACTGGCTACCACAGGCAATCCCGCCCCCATGGCCTCCATAATGGCCATTCCTAGCCCCTCATAGTCACTACAGTGGACGAAGATGTCGGCGCACTGCAGCATTTTCAAAACCTCCTCATGAGGAAGGGCACCGCAGAAGTGAACATGTTTTCTTAGACCAAATTCATCAGCCAAGGCCTCGAGAGATGGACGGAGATTACCCTCGCCGATGACTACGAGCCGGCAATCCGTATACAGTTCTCTCACTTGCTGCATTGCCCGAATGATGGTCTCAGCGCGCTTCGGCGCCGTTAAGTTGCCCACATATACCAGGGAGCGCCCATACTTCTCGGTGCCTGGTTGTTGTTTTGCTGTTTCGTTTCCATCTCCCGTATCAATGCCAACAGGTCCATGTATTACCGTGGCTTTGTCTCCCGGTAAACCTAGTTTCATGGCGATTTTCTTCATGTGAGTACTTACCGGCAGAACTCTATCAAGGTTTTTCAAGGTCAAGGTGGTGAGCAATCGCGCTAAACGGTACTTCGGTGCTGTAGTGAGGTCTGAACCGGCTGCGGTGGCAACCACCGGTCTTCTCGTCAACCTCCCAACAATTAAACCAATAAGCCCACCCGGGACTACCCAGTAGGCATGGACCAGGTTGCTGTTATGTTTTATGACAGATAACAAACATTTCATAGTTCCCAGCATGATAAGGGAGGCGAGCAGCAAGGTGGAGTTCCCCTTGAGTTGTCCGAGCTGTATGCCGCGGCGCCAGCCATAGTATGCAAAGCGATGCACAAAAACGCCATCTATGGTTTCTTCTTTGATAGCACCAGGACGCATCGGTGTAACAACATGAACCTCATGACCGCGATAACTGAGCTCAACAGCCAGATCGCGCACAAAGTTTCCCTTATAATCTTGTCGATCACAGGGGAAAAGATGTGAGACTAAGCAGATTTTATGCTTGTGCATCTGAGATGCTTCTCTTCAGTCCTTCTTCGAATTCAGCAAGTTTATCTGTTTCTGTAACCGGTAAACCTCATTTCTGAGATGATTGTTCTGTATTGCTATGAAGGCGAAGCAGAAAAACTGACTTCCCAAGAGCAAGAGGATGATCATCAATGGCACTAGAGGGCGGCTCGGATTGAGGGTGCCGAAATATCTGAGCCATACAATGTAGCAGCCAATAAAGAAACCTGAGAGTATAAAGAAAAGCCCCGCTAGTCCGAAGAGGAGAATAGGTCTTTCGAAAACTGAAAAGAGCAGGTGTGAAAAGGAAGTCCTTCTGAATTTAAACTTTGACTTTCCCCCTTTGCGAGTACTCAAGATCGCCGGTATTTCCTTCACCACAAATCCAAGGGCGCACACCTTGGAGAGTATTTCCAAATGGATTTCTTTGCCATTTGACTCCAACTCCAAAGCTTCAAGCACCTCCTTCCTGTAACCTCTCAGAATACACGTACTGGTCTTGAATGATTGGGGAAAAGTGTACTGCAGTATCTTGTTGCCGATCTTGCTGATAAGGTGCCGGAGAGGACTTACCCCAATGACCTTACCATCTTTCATATAAGCACTGCCCAGGACGATATCATTCATCTGCGTGGGATTCGTGAGTTGTTCGTAAATTTGGATAATGTGGTGAGGACTGTAACTTAAATCGAAATCAGTGGTTACGATGTATTTCCCTCTGGCATAGTTAAAACCGGTCCTCAAAGCCTTACCGCGGCCGCAGTTGACAGGATAGTGGAGAACTCGTAGGTTGGGCATCTTTGTTTCAAATCTACGTGCGATCTCCAAGGTATTATCATCACTGCCGTCGTCAACTAATAAAAGTTCCCAGGGCTTATCAAAATCATTCAGGGTCTCTTTGATCATAGAGATTGTAGTTTCTATATTGTCAGCTTCATTATACATGGGCGCGATCACGGTGAGTTCTATCTCATCCGGATCAAAGGTACTTTTGTTGTCTGTTAATGCGTCTACATTTTTCATTGTCATTTTTCCTGCTCGTCAATGTGAGAGTATGAAATTCGTCATGCTTTTTTTGCCCTTATTAACAAAACTGTCGCCAGGGAACGAGGCATTATTTTGGCATCCAACCATACGAGTCCGGCGTAGAATACATTAATCCACTTAAATAATGGTGCGATGATACTCATTCGATTGGAAAGTCCGTTTCCCTTGAATTTATTTGGTCGGATTTTTTGCATAAGAGAGAAACAAGAAACCACGGACCACATCGTCATTTTCTCCAAAGGTCCCAGGATCTTTTGAGTCGAAACCGGGCTGAGTCCGACCGCTTTCAACCGGTCCTCCATCTCGGACAACTCATAGCGGCGCAGGTGCTTTACAAAATTATCATCGTAGGAGAAATAAAATTTACGGTGTGGGAAGGTAATTATAAGTTGACCAGATGGCTTTATGACCCGGGCCAACTCTTTCAAAGCTTTCCAATCATCTGCCAAGTGCTCCAGAACCTCTGAACAGATGGTGTGATCAAAGATACCAGTCTTAAAAGGCAATTGCATTCCGTCTGCGGCTACATAACTTCCTCTGCCGTGTCTACCTTTGAGGATGCGAAGCGCTGCCAAGGATAATTCCGAGTAGACAACAGTGTTGGTGTTTGTCACCATCGGGGAGAGGCCGCTCCCTACCTCCAGGACAAAGCCTTGGTTACCAATGGTGATGTTTTTTTCAACAGCTTTTTTCCGGAGCAGATAGTTGTAAAGATAGTTCTTTAGGAGAACGTAATTTTCGTTCTCAAAAAGACTCCGAAAATTGTCGATCTGGGAAGCACTCATTTGTTTACAGCCGTTTCGTATTGGTCTTAATGTTGTTTGCACTCATGATTTCGAATTCTCTCATTATGTTACTCACGTTGAGTTCTATCTTCTTTTATGGCTGGAAATAGTTTCGAATTTATGAGTTTCATTCTAGCCAGACGGAAAGTCAAAGCCGTTAATAGACAACCCAAGCCGTATTTGATGCTGCGTGGCAAGTTAATGGATGAGGCTTCGGTAAAATACTTCGTGGGACAAGTGACTTCGGCTATCGTATGACCAAACCATAGAATCTGCGCCAACATTTGGTTGTCAAAGACGAAATCATCAGAATTATATTCAAGCGGCATCTGCTTCAAGATTTCACGGGAAAAGGCCCTATAGCCGGTGTGGAACTCTGAAAGTTTAGAGCTGACCAGAATGTTTTCTACAAGAGTGAGAAGACGATTCGCTATGTATTTCCAAATGGGCATACCACCTTTCAAGGCATATCCACCAAGAATCCTCGAACCCAATACACAGGGGTACAGGTCATTGCCGATTATCGAAACCATCGCAGGGATTAGCTTGGGGGTATACTGATAGTCCGGGTGGACCATAATAATTATATCGCCGCCCTCCTCCAAAGCCAGCTTGTAGCATGTCTTTTGGTTGGCGCCGTAGCCTTGATTACGCGGATGGGGGTGGACTATGGTATTGGGGAGTGTTCTAGCAATAGCCACAGTCTCATCTTGACTCCCATCGTCGACCAAGATCACCAGATCAACAAGATCCTGTTCCATGACCTCGTCATAAGTCTGGCGTAGGGTCTGAGCAGCATTGTAGGCTGGCATAACCACGATTACCTTCCGGTTGTTGAACATCGTATTTTCCCTAAATTAGGTAGATACACTCACAAATTCTGCACCCCACACTTCGCTGGGCAAAGAGTATCTAGCGATTAGCAATAAAAAGCAAGATCAATGCCAGTTGTTTGCGGAGCTGAAAAGAAGAGCTGTTACTTGATTTTCAGGGAAGAGTGTACCATACTTCCGCTGATGACGCCCTGAACATCAGCCAGGTGAGGAGCACCACAACCTTCTTCGCCAAAGAGCTGTTGGTGCTGCAATTCTCCACTCTGTTTATAATGGCACATCAATTGCTTATGAAACGATCGGACAAAGCCAACCATTATGCGCTGATCCACACAAAGGTCAACTCTTTGCCGAAGAGGGGAAATCGGTCAATTTAACAAGACGCAGCGATATTATGATTCCAAAGACCCTCCTAGTCACCGGCGGTGCGGGTTTTATTGGGACAAACTTCATCCGCCATGTTCTTACCGAGCGACCAAAATGGCGCATTGTCAACTTGGATGCTTTGACCTACGCTGGCAATCTTGCCAATTTTCGAGATCTTGCCCCAGACCCTGCAGCACGACATCGATTCGTCCATGGTGCAATCCAGGACAGTGCCATCCTGGAGCAGTTGTTTACAGAAGAACTCTTTGATGCTGTGGTGCACTTCGCCGCCGAATCTCATGTGGACCGCTCCATTGTTGGCCCTGAAGCTTTTGTGGAGACCAACGTGGTGGGAACCTTTCGCCTCCTGGAAGCGAGTCTCAGACAGTGGCAGAGCCGCGGCAAGCCTGAAAACTTTCGCTTTCTGCACATATCCACTGATGAGGTCTATGGCAGCCTCGGGTCGGAGGGATACTTTACAGAGAGCACGCCCTACGACCCCTCGAGCCCCTATTCGGCCACCAAAGCAGGATCTGATCACTTGGTCAGGGCATATTTCCGCACCTTTGGTCTCCCTGCAGTAATCACCAATTGCTCCAATAATTTTGGCCCGTATCAGTTTCCCGAAAAGCTCATTCCCCTGATGATTCTGAATGTCATAGAGGAAAAGCCTCTCCCTGTTTACGGAGACGGCAAGCATGTTCGCGACTGGCTCTACGTAATTGATCATTGTGATGCCCTCATGAGGGTCCTTGAACAGGGAAGACCTGGCGAAACATACAACATAGGTGGGGATGCTGAGAGGCAAAATATTGAAGTTGTCAATCTCCTTTGCGACCTTTTTGACTCTCTCTTGGACCGATCCGCTGAAAAAGCCAGTCGACGGCTCATACGTTTTGTAACTGATCGGCCGGGGCACGATCGACGCTATGCCATTGACGCAAGCAAAATCAAGCGAGAACTGGGGTGGAGTCCTGCCCACAATTTCGAGGAAGCGCTGGAGGCCACTGTGAATTGGTATGTGAACAACATGGACTGGGTTGAGTTAGTGCACAGTGGGGAATATCGTAAGTGGATTGAGATTAATTACGGTGATAGGTGATTGGTTATAGGTAATAGGTGAGAGGGAAAGACTATGAAAGGTATCATTCTGGCTGGTGGTTCGGGAACTCGCCTCTATCCCATCACCCGGGTGGTAAGCAAGCAGTTGCTTCCCGTCTATGACAAGCCCATGATCTACTATCC
>WOR8_10002034_pt1 | contig 20232 bp, 13 predicted proteins | sample DeeMarSeWOR38_10_FD_19890 | JGI IMG/M metagenome (IMG submission 19890)
CAGCTCTTAAATAATCACCCTCACAAAATAGCAAGTCTGCAAATTTTTTTTTGTTTTCCGGTGAGTGAAAATTGATGGACTTAGATTGAGAATAAATACAAAAAGGGATTAATAAAAAGATTACAAGAATCTTTATCATTATTCTTCAACGATTTGTGCAGAAGGCAGATATTTAATTGTTCCCTGGTTTAGTGTATAGTTTTGTGGTGGATCGTAGTAATGGCTACTTTTAAAACGCGGATATTGATTATGACCTTTGTAAAGATTCATATCACGCGTAAAACGATCAAAAAACGCAAGCATTCCCTGAGCAATATTAGTTTTTTCAATAGATTGCACCAGGAAAGCTGAACAGGACGGTCGAAAAGGACAATTATCTCCATCAACATCTGAAATAAAAAACCAGTAGGTGTAGGCAATTGTTTTTTTTAAAAAATCACCAGTATCGTCAAACACAAATGAATAATCCCTGTGCCGAAAGTTATCTGGTTTTTCGTAAGAGAGTTCTGCTTTCTCCCATTTTAGATTATCTAACTGGCAGAAAGCAGATGTAGAAATGAGAATAATCAGAAAAAAAATTTTAAGATTACTTTTTATCAAGCAATGACCTTGCTATTACAATTTTTTGAATTTCCGATGTGCCTTCATAAATTTCTGTAATTTTTGCATCGCGCAGAAATCTTTCGACTAAATATTCTCTAACATAACCATAACCGCCGTGAATTTGTATTGCTTCGAGTGCACATTCAACGGCGATTTTAGATGAATAAAGTTTTGCCATTGCAGCCTCGGCGTAATATTTTTTACCTGCATCTTTCAAAGCAGCGGCTTTTAAAGTTAACATTTTTGCAGCATCAATTTTAACAGCCATATCTGCCAGCTTAAATTGAATAGCCTGCATTTTTGCAATTTCTTTTCCAAATGCTTTTCTCTCCTGAGAGTATTTTAAAGAAGCCTCAAGTGAAGCTTCTGCTATACCGATTGCCTGAGATGCAATTCCAATTCTTCCGCCGTTCAAAGTATTCATTGCAAAGTTAAATCCCCGGCCTTCTTCCCAGACAATATTTTCTTTCGGTACTTTACAATTTTCAAAAGTAAGCGAACAGGTATCCGAACTTCTTATTCCAAGTTTATCTTCTTTCTTTCCATGACCAAAACCGGAAGTGCCTTTTTCAACTAAAAATGTTGTAATTCCTTTGTGCCCTTTTTCTTTATCAGTCTGTGCCATAACTAAATGATAATCGGCAGTAGTTCCGTTAGTAATCCAGTTCTTCATTCCGTTCAGAAAAAAATAATCACCATCTTTATCAGCAATTGTGTGCTGCTGTGTTGCATCACTTCCTGCTTCCGGTTCAGATAAAGCGAATGAACCTAATTTATCTCCTTTTGCAAGAGGTATTAAATAATTTTGTTTTATATGATTCGAGCCGTACTCTTCGAGTCCCCAGCAGACAAGTGAATTATTTACAGACATAATTACACCAACGCTCGCATCAACCTTGGATATTTCAATCATCGCAAGCACATAACTTATTGTGTCCATTCCGGCCCCACCAAAATCGGGCGAAACCATCATGCCCATAAATCCAAGTTCCCCCATTTTTTTAACTATTTCAACTGGAAATTCCGCATTTATATCACGCTCAACTGCAGATGGAGCAATTTCGTTCTGTGCAAAATCTCGAGCAGATTCCTGAATCATTAATTGTTCTTCTGTAAAATCAAAATTCATGATTTTCCCTGTATTTTAACTGATTATAGAATATTTATTCCTGGACTTGCTCCAAGCAAGCAGGTAAGTAACTATTTCAACCATAAAAATAATGAATAAAGAATCGAAGGCAAAGAATACTTACTTGGATATTAAAGATTTCTGATCCACAAAGTATCTAAATTTTGAAAGCTTATTGTTATTTTTGACATATGATTGAAGAAAAAGAAATAGGGAAAAAATACAGATCGATAAAAGGTTTAACTCTTTCTGAACTAAGAGAATATTTTGTTTCAACCGGTGAACCAAAATTCAGAGCAGAGCAGGTATTTAAATGGATATACGGGAATCTAGTCGATGATTTTAATGAGATGAACAACATCCCAAAGCCACTCAGAGAGAAATTAGATTCTTTATACAATTTAAATACACTCGATTATTTAACTTCAGAAATTTCAACTTCAACTAAGACTAAAAAATACATCTTCCAGACTAACGATGGTTATAAAATTGAATCCGTTGTAATACCCGAAATGAAAAGGACAACACTTTGTGTTTCCACACAGGTAGGTTGCCCGCTCGATTGTAAGTTTTGTGCAACAGGACTTATGGGTTATAAAAAGAATTTAAGTGCAGGCGAAATTTTCGATCAGTACAAACTGGCAAAAAAAGATTATACTGAATCGGAAATAACCAATATTGTTTATATGGGAATGGGAGAACCTATGTTAAATTTCGAAGCAACAGTGAATTCACTAAATATATTTGCGGAAGAATTAACATCAGGAATTAGTTTAAAAAAAATAACTGTTTCTACGGCCGGAATTCCTCATAAAATAAAAGAGTTAGCAGAAACCGGCTTAAACGTCAAACTAGCTCTATCGCTTCATTCCTGCTTTGAAGATATCAGAAATAAAATAATGCCGATTAACAAGAAGTATTCATTAAAGGAAAATATTGAAGCGCTTAAAATTTATTCAAAAGAAACGGGTGTGAGAATTACCTTTGAATATGTTATGCTTGAAGGTTTAAATGACCGAAACGAAGATATCAAAGCCATTGGCCAATTGATGAGTACAGTTCCGGGTAAGATAAATATCATTCCCTTCAACTCACTTGAACATATGAATCCGTCAGGGTTCGCAGCTAAACTTAAACCTTCATCAAAGGAAAGAATATTAGAATTTGCAGATAAATTGAGAGGAAAAAATATAACAGTAATGCTACGCAATACTCAGGGGGATGATATTGCCGCCGCTTGCGGACAGTTGGCAATTAAAGGCCTCACCCCAGCCCTCTCCAAACGAGAGGGGGATTAATATGAAAAAACTCACTCATGATGAAATAGCAAAAAACAGAAGCACTTTAGATTCAATTTATAAGGTAAAAAAGCTTCCTGTTTATGTGGTTTTAAACAGCATCAGAAGCTCATATAATGTGGGCTCAATTTTCAGAACTTCGGATGGTGCAATGATTGAAAAACTTTATTTGTGTGGTTATACGCCGTATCCGCCTCATCCTGATTCGCCTGCGGGCAAGAAAGAAATTTTAAAGACATCCCTCGGTGCAACGGAAAGCGTAAAGTGGGAATATGTAAAAGACCCGAAAGAAGTTATTACTTCATTGAAGAAAAAGAGCATTAAAATTTGTGCACTTGAGTTAACAGAAAAAAGTCTTCCGTATTACGATTTAAAGAACGACATTTTCCCTATTTGCCTTTTGATTGGAAATGAAATTGCAGGCGTTTCGCAGGAACTTTTAGATATGTGCGATTTCTCGATTGAGATTCCACAGTTTGGGATTAAGCAATCATTAAATGTTGCAGTCGCTTATGGGATAACTATTTTTAAGTTGAGGGAAATATATGATAATTAGATTTAAGCCGCAGCAGTAAAAAATTCTTCCCCGTTATCTTTAGTGTGAATTAGAAGAAGATTTGCACGTACCATTTTAACCAGCGTGCGGGAAGCTCTTCTTTCCGAAATATTAACAAGGTTGCTTAATTCTTTTACCGAAATCCTTTCATTGCGTGAAAGAAATTCAAACACTCTCCTTTCAACAGGTCCTATCGTATATTTTTTTAAAGCAAGGTTCGCAGAGTTTGCCTTTAAAATTCTAACCATCTCTTTGCTGGCCTGGATGCTTTTATCGTTTACTCTTACCATAACAATTGCTTTATTAATATCAAAATCATTTTCATAGTCCTGTATCCGATGAGGTTTATTTTCCGATTCCGGTATTTCAACAACCACAACCTCTTTTCCAAAAACTTCTATATAATCAATTAAATATTTTAATGGAGGCTCACAGTAATTTTCAACAGCATCGATTATTAATTCAGCTTCCGATTTTTCACTATCAACCCCAATAACTTCTCTATCGTCATCAACACCAAAAATTATGAAGCCGCCTTTAGTGTTTGCAAAAGCAATAATCTCACGCGCAATTTTTTCGGGTGTGGTAAATTGTCTTTTAAATTCGCATTGAATATTCTCCCCTTCTTCAATTAATTCTAAAAGATCCCGACGGTTCATAATTTAAAGTCGATTTCCGGTAAGTGCTTAAAAGCTATTAGGTAAAATTTTAAAGATGACTATAAACTGTTGTTAATTTGTGCTTTAATCTTTTGTCTTATTTCACCTTCTTCTTCTTGGATTCCAAACTGGCTCTTTAGTTTTAAGAACAGCTGTTTTTTCAATTTCCTTCTGCTCTTCTGTAACTATTTTTTGTTCATCATCTTCAAATGCAACCTGAGTCGTATCTTCCGGCAAGATAAGATACTCATCAACAAAAAGTGAATCCGTAGATAGTGAATCTGAAACAACCAAAGCTTCAAGCGAATCCTGCATAGCTAACTCACGTTTTCTCAATTCCTGCTTATACAAGGTAACTTTGGGTGCTACAACCTTGACATATTCTGAAGCAGGAAAATTTACAATAAGTGTATCATAAAATTCCGAGGCACGTACTGGATCTCTTATTTCATTCTCATAAATCCAGCCGCAGGTGTAAAGTGCTTTCGGTGCAACATCCGACTCAGGATATTGTTCGTAGATGCTGAAGAATTTATCTACTGCAACACTAAAAGCTCCGGTAAGAAATAATGATTCGGCTTCAATATATTTCTCAAGTGCAGGATTATAATTTAAATCTATAAATGGCTTATTTAATTTATCTGCGGCGGCATTTACAATACTTTCATTACGGTAGTTATCATAGATAATGTTGAAAAGACTATCGGCTCTTCTTTTATCATCAACAGTAAGATAGTAGCTACCCATCGCATAAATTGTTGTCGGATAATACTGAGAATTGGGATAATTAGTTAAGCTATTTTCATAATACCAATATGCGGAATCGGGAATATTTATTTCCGAAAGGAACAGGTTGCCAAGCTCAAGCTGACTTTTTGCTAGTATAGTATTTATTGAGTCCTCCGGAATTTTCGGACGCCTTGGTGGATTATTTCTGAATTTTAATGTATCTGGTAATTCCGCTGTAAGCTGGCTCGCAAGTAATTCGTTTTGTCGTTTCTTCTCCTCCAGCTGACGTTTTTTTACAAGATCAAAAGTTTTGTTTACAAACATGCTATCGAATTGCGCAGCCATCAATGAATCAAAACGTTCAGGCTCTCTAATCTTTGCAAAAACAGAATCTCTTGTCATAAAACCTGTAGAATCCTGCACAACTAAACTATCGGCAACTTTTAATGAATCCTGGTAAAAGCCGGTTGTATCCGTTTCGTTTAATAAAGAGTCTAAACCAGCCCAGATCTCCTGCAGCTCTTTTACATTTGCGATTTCAACTGCAATTGCAAGCGAATCCTGTACATATGCGATTGAATCCTGTACGAATCGATCGGGATTGTTAAGATAGAACTTTTGTTTGTTATATTTATTTAAATTACTGCGCAGAGAAGTATATCGCGAAAAAATCCTATCTTTTTCTTTTGCAATTGAATGATATCCTTCGGGTAAACTTGAGACTGCTGCTCTTTTATAATATACCGCGGAACTATCCAGCTGTTTTAGACCTGTTTCATAAATCTTCGCAATTTCATACTTAGCGGCACCTGAGTTTGGAGTATTTTTATAGGTTGTATCAACTTTTGTTAATTGCTTCAATGCTTCGGAATAATTTTCTAATGAAGCTTGTGTAATTCCAATTTCAAGATCAATATCGGAATACTTTTCTTCATACTTATCCTCTGAACGCATGTCTTCAAAAACCGCTAGCGCAGATTCACTCTGCCCAACTTCCCTTTGAGATTTGCCTAATTTAAGTTTTGCATTAACTTCGAGTTCATAATCGGGAGAATATTCAAATACATTTTGGAAAGCAGCTATTGCACTTTGAGTTTCACCTATCTTTAAATTAAGATTCCCTACCTCGTACCAGAGTTCGGCTTTAATTTCATCATTTGATGAATTCTGCAGGAACTCATTTGCCGACTCGATAGCTGCCCGATAATCCTCTACAGTTTTCCTGTAGACAATTTCCTCGATATAGGTTTCTTCAACTATTTCATCTCTGTCTTCTTCAATTGCTTTTGTTCTAACCAGGCTGAGTTCAGCCAGACCGTCTGTATAATTCTTTAGGCGCATCTTGCATTTGCCTATCCACAATTCAGCTTCGAGGAGATAATTACTTTCAGGTTGAGTTGATAAAAGCTCCTCAAATTTTCTCTGTGATTTTTGATAATTCCTCTGATAGTAGAAACATTTACCAATAATCATCAGTGCATCATCTACATACGCTGTCTGTGAACTGAACTGCAGAATGTTTGAACACTTTTCAATGACTTTTACAAGATCAGCACTAACACTGCTAGGCACAATTGGTGGTTCTGTTGAAAACAAATCAGTTTTTTGCTCAAGAATTTGTTCTTCAGCTTTATCAAAAAGATCTGTTGTGTTATAGTAAAGATTAAAATAAGTTGTAAAATCCCCCCAGATACCGCACGCAGAAAATAATATGAATGAGAAGAAGAGAAAAAATAGTCTGGATTTTTTAGCAATTGGTAACATCGCACAGCAAGCTATTAAAGATTCAATTAAACAAAAAGGTAAAAATAGGGCAAATGGGTATAAGGTACATGCTAAAATGTTTTTAGACTGATTGTCTTCCCATCATAGAATATTTATTGATTGCTTTTTATTTCCTTTATACCTTATAACTTACAGCTTTATCCCAGTCTACTCCCGGACCTACAATGCATCTTTGCCAGATTCATCTGTGCGTATTCGAACAGCATCATCAACTTTGTATATAAAAATTTTACCATCTCCAACCTGCCCTGTTTTTGCAGTTCTTAGAATAGCATCAATAATTTTCTCAACTTTAGAGTCTTCAACGACTACTTCAATTTTTATTTTGGGAACGAATTCTATTCTGTATTCACTTCCGCGGTAAGTTTCGGTATGCCCTTTTTGCCTTCCGTAACCGCGCACTTCCGAAATTGTTAATCCCCTTACCCCTTCTTCAATCAGAGCTTCTTTAACATCTTCTAATTTAAAAGGACGAATTATTGCTTCAATTTTTTTCATAGACATTTATTATTTGCCGTGGCAATGTTTGAATTTTTTCCCGCTTCCACAAGGACAGGGATCATTTCTCCCAACTTTTTCACCCAATTTAACAGGTTGAGTTTTCCCTGCACGTTGTGGTGCCTGCAATTGTCCGGGTCCAGAACCGAGCCCGATATTTGTTGTGCTCTGCTTACTTTCAGTCATTCGGGACACTGGCTGTCTTCTTCTTTGCTGAACTTCATCAGGGGCATGCGGAAAGAATTTAAATGCAAATGAAACAACATCATTTCTGACATTTTCCAAAAGTGAAACAAAAAGTTTGAATGCTTCACCTTTGTATTCAACCAGCGGGTCTTTCTGTCCGTACGCGCGTAGTCCGATTCCTTCTTTAAGATCATCCATTTCACGTAAGTGTTCTTTCCACTTTTGGTCAATAACACTTAGCATAGCATAACGTTCAAGCCTTGCCATCATTTCAGAACTAATCATTTCTTCTTTTCGCATGTAGAAGTCCTTAGCCGCATGCATTATTCTTTGTTTAACACCATCTTTACCCAATTTTTCAAATTCTTCCGGTTCAAGCTTAACTTCAACTAACATACGATGAAGCATCTCAGCTTTAATAAGATCAGCATCAATATTATCAAAATAATTTTCAACCAACTCATCGACAAATTCTTCAAGCAGATCAAAAACCTCACCTTTTAATCTGTCCCCCTGCAGCGCACGGTTTCTTTTTGTGTATATAACTTCACGTTGCGAATTCATTGTGTTGTCGTATTCAAGTAGTCTCTTTCTAATTGCAAAATTATTTTCTTCAACCTTTTTCTGCGCACGCTCAACTGAACGGGATATCATCGGATGCTGAATAACCTCACCTTCCTTAATCCCCATTTTTTCCATCACTGAAGAGATTCTGTCCGAGCCAAACAATCGCATTAAATCATCTTCGAGTGAAAGATAAAACCTTGATGTTCCCGGATCTCCCTGTCTTCCGGATCGACCGCGAAGCTGGCGGTCTATTCTTCTTGATTCGTGTCTTTCAGTTCCAAGTATATATAAACCGCCTCTTTCTCTAACTCCAGTCCCAAGTTTAATATCCGTTCCTCTACCGGCCATATTTGTAGCAATTGTAACCGCACTAATTTCACCCGCGTGTGCAACTATTTCGGCTTCACGCTGATGTTGTTTTGCATTTAGAACATTATGAGGAACGCCTTTCCGTTTTAACATACGTGCAATTGTCTCTGAAACTTCCACAGAAGTAGTTCCCACTAGCACTGGTCGCCCTTCTTTACGCAGTTCTTCAATTTTATCAATTACTGCACTGTACTTTTCACGCTTTGTTTTATAAATAGAATCATCAGTATCATCTCTTATGCAAGGTTCGTTTGTTGGAATAACAACAACTTCAAGTCGGTAAATTTCGAAGAATTCATTCTCTTCAGTTTCCGCGGTACCTGTCATTCCCGCAATCTTGTTATACATTCGAAAGTAATTTTGAAGAGTAATTGTCGCAAGTGTCTGTGAATCTCTTTGCACTTTTACGTTTTCCTTGGCTTCAATCGCCTGATGCAATCCATCACTGTATCTCCTTCCGGGAAGAATACGCCCGGTAAACTCATCGACAATTGCTATTTTACCGTCTTCTGTAATTACATATTCATCATCTTTTTCAAAAAGTGTATATGCTTTTAACAATTGGTTGATAGTATGTATTCTGTCGCTTGCTTCAGAGTAATAGCTGTAAAGCTCATCTTTCTTTTTAATTTTTTCCTGCTCGGAAATACTTGTATCGTGTTCAAATTTGCTTATTTCAGTCCCAAGATCCGGAAGTATGAAAAATTCTTTTTCCATCCCACTACCGTGTGCGAGCTCTTCGCGACCTTTTTCAGTAATATCAATGCTGTTATTCTTTTCATCGATAACAAAATAGAGTTCTTCATCGATAATGTGCATGTTCTTTCCTTTTTCACGCAGGTACTCCAGCTCTGTATCAAGCATTAATTTTTTATAAGTTGGTTCGCTTACAAGTTTCATAAGCTTGTTGCTTTTAGGTAAACCTCTGAAAGCTCTGAAAAGTTGAACACCTGCTTCGTGATTTGCACCATCCTCTTCAAGCAGTTTTTCTGCTTCCTGCAGAATTGATGCAACAAGATTCTTCTGCTTCCTGAAAAGTCTCTCAACTTTTGGTTTCATTTCGTTGAATCTATGATCATCAACATCAACTGGACCTGAAATAATTAACGGAGTCCGTGCTTCATCAACTAAAACTGAATCAACCTCATCCACGATTACATAATTATGTCCACGCTGTACCTGCCCCTCTTTATCAATTGCCATATTATCACGCAGGTAATCGAAACCGAATTCATTGTTCGTTCCATAAGTAATATCGCATTTGTAAATTTCTTTTCGCTGTTCGGGACTCATTGTATTAATGATGCAGCCAACAGTTAATCCATGGAACTTAAATATTTCACCCATCCACTCACTATCGCGCTGAGCGAGGTAATCGTTTACGGTTACAAGATGGACTCCTCGTCCGGTAAGTGCATTTAAGTAAATTGGTAAAGTTGCAACGAGTGTTTTTCCTTCACCAGTTGCCATTTCCGCAATTTTGCCCTGGTGCAAAACCACCCCACCGATAAGCTGCACATCATAAGGGATCATTTCCCAGGTTATTTTATTACCCACTATCGTCCAGCTTTTTCCAACCAGTCTTTCACAGGTTGATTTAACAACTGCAAATGCTTCCGGCAGAAGCTCATCGAGAATAGCTTCATACTCTTCGTTTAATTGTTCCTGAAGTTTATCAAGCTCATCGTAGGCAGCATTACGATCAAAATCTTCATCGCTTCGCAGTCGGGTTTTCAGCTCATCAATCTGTTTGCGGATTTCTGCAGTATATTCGTTTATTCTTTCTTTAAACTCAGCTGTTTTTCCTCTTAACTCATCATCTGACAGGGATTTCAGCTTTTCATATTCAGCGTTTATTACATCAACAACAGGCCAGAGAGTCTTTAAATTTTTCTCGTGTTTATCACCAAATATCTTCTTAATTACATTTAACATTTAATGGTATTCTCCTTGTTTAAAGTAAAAATAAACTTACATATTGAAGTTTTGAAATGCAATTTAAGAAATTTTACTCAGAATGGGTTGTGATGCAGATAGGTTAAGAACTCCCTGTGATTCCGGACTTGATCCGGAATCTCAAATTTGAATAATCGTGAAAGCAATACTGTATTTTTATGCATCCCGGTTCAAAAATTCAACTTCTTTAAGATTTTGGTTGATTGGGATTTGGATAATGAGAAAATTTAGTATAGTAAATATTTTTGTTTTGTAATGTTACGTAAGTGGTTGTTCGATATACATTTTTAAAAATAGCTAATGTAAAAACAAAAAGAGAACTTATGAAAAAAGCAAAAGGCAGGATATTGTCGTTAGGAACTACAAGTACATTTATTAAAGTCGGCACGTGATCAGAAACACTGTTGAGAGTTCTCAACCGTGCATTTGATAATCCACTTGAAAAAGAAGAACGCGCCACATCTCCCTTAGCCGGCGGAATTATGCAGCATGGCTACCAGTGCGGAATGATTTGGGGCGCCAGTCTTGCTGCAGGGGCGCAAGCATACCGTCTTTTCGGTGCAGGTCCGCAAACCGAAGTAAAGGCGATTGCTGCAACACAAAGAATTGTTGAGTCATTCCATTCACTTAACAAAAATATAAATTGTTATGAGATAACCGGCATTGACAAGTCGTCTTCAGCAATGCAGATGATTAAATTTTTTATTTTAAAAGGCGGTACACTACACTGCTTTCACATGTCCGGGAAATATGCCAAAGCAGCATTCAAGGAAATAAATTCATCGCTTTCTGAAAATGATATGGAAACTCCCTCTCCTCCGGTAAGCTGTTCTGCAATGCTTGCAGAGAAGATGGGCGCATCAGAAATGCAAAAGGTTATGACAGCAGGATTATCAGGTGGCATTGGATTATGCGGTGGTGCCTGCGGTGCATTGGGTGCTGCAATCTGGATTACGGGAATAAAAAACTTAGAGAAAGATGGAAGTAGAATTGATTTTAAAAGTCCAGAAGCCAGCGAAGTTATAGATAAATTTTTAAAATGCTCTGATTTTGAATTCGAGTGTTCTAAAATAATAAAAAGAAAGTTTATTAGTGTTGAAGACCACGCTAATTACTTGCGCGAAGGAGGCTGCTCAAAAATTATTGAAGCATTAGCAAATACTTGAATTGTGGATTAAATATTTCTGTTTAATTACTTAAAATATTTTAGAGTAAATCAATTATAATATTAAGGCAAAAACTTGTCTTCTGAATCAGATCTAATAACAATATCTGGATCCAGCAATCAGCCTGTTATCGCACTAGTGAAATCGATTCTTGATTGTGCTGAGATTCCAGACTTGGTAAAAGGTGAAAATCTTCAGAATCTGTTTTGACTTGGTGTTATTAGAACTGGATATAATTTAATTGCAGATCCTGTAGAGATTCCAGTTAGCCGTGAAGATGAGCCTTCTGACAGAGAATTGCTTGCTGAAATTGAAGATTAGGTTATTTATTCGAAGTTTAATTTTTATCCTCAACTCTCTTTATAAATGATAGGTGCTAACAAACCGATTTATACTTAAATTTGAGTAATAATTGATTATTTGAATTTAAGAACTCAATTCCCTTGCGTGTAGAAATACTTTCAGACGAATTTATAAAGAAGGTCCTGGAAATTGCTGCAGGCAGTATCCCGTCTGCAAATTTTGAAATACTTTTAACTCTCATCGAAAACGAAATTAAGCAAACTTACTTTACCAAAACCTCCGAAGCGAATCTTTTAAGAATAATAAACGGAATGTATGATAAAACTTTTTTCCTGAATGAGTGCATAAAATACCCGCACTATGTTGAAATACTTATAAGCGTTGCATCAAACAGTAATTATTTAAGCGATATACTTGTTCTCAATCCCGAATATTTCTATCTAGTTGTTGATCCTTCAAGGTTAAGCATAAAGCTTGATCGAAATGAATTAAATGAAGAGTTAAGAATCCGTACTTCGCTTTATAAATCACTTGATGCAAAAGTGCACGCAATTAATTCTTTGAAACGAAAAGAAATTCTGCGAATCGGCTTAAAGGATATCTTCCTAAAATACGATATTACAGAAATTACACACGAGCTTTCAATTCTTGCTGCATCCTTAACTGCTGAGCTTTTTTCAATCTGTTACGACTCTATTCTAAAAAAATATGAAATAAAAAACATTAATAGCACCTACTGCATAGTTTCTCTCGGCAAGCTTGGCGGAAACGAACTTAACTACAGCTCGGATATTGATTTGATTATTTTTTATGATGAAGGATCAAAGCTGGTCAGGACCAAAGACGGTAGATGGATGACCGATGATGGAAAATTTAAAGAGGAAATTCAGACTAAATATTACAGTGAAATTCTTTCTGAAATAATTCAATTATTCCTAGAGAAAACCACATCATCTGAAGCAGGTTTTTTGTACCGTGTTGATTTACGATTAAGACCCGATGGCAAAAGTTCTGCCGTCTGTAGAAGCATAAGAGAATATCTCGACTACTACGAAACGCGCGGACATAACTGGGAAAGACAGATGCTTATTAAAGCAGATTTTCTAGCCGGCGATAAAAAACTTTACGATCAATTTATCGATTACCTCGATAAATTTGTTTATCCTTCTACAATTTTCAATTCGCCAATTGAGCAGATGAAAAAGTTGAAAAAAATAAGTGAGGATAAAAATGAAGGAAAGCACAACATAAAATTGGTTCCCGGAGGAATCCGGGATATAGAATTCATTATTCAGGGACTGCAACTATTAAACGGCGGGCGAATTGAATCATTGAAAACAGGAAACACATTAAAAGCAATTTTACAACTTCAGCGAGCAGGGCTACTTTCAGCAGAAGAATCCGAACTGCTGCATACAGCTTATATATTTTACAGAACAATAGAACATTATTTGCAATTGATGAATAACAAGCAGACACACATCATTCCAGAAAGCGGTGAGATTGCGGAGAAATTAAGTCATTATCTAAGATTTAGTAGGCTATCTGACTTTAGAAATAAAATTGAGCTCTTAAGAAAACAGGTTAGAGAAATTTATGATTCTATTTTAGAAACTCCGGAAATAAATAAATCGTCAACGACCGATCTGTCGAAAATTAAATTCCAGAATCATCAAAAAGCGCTGAATGATTTTAATTTTTTGAAAGAAGGTAAAGGATTAACAATGAGCCGGAAGTTTGATAAACAATCTGTGGAAAGTTTTGGTAAAATTGAGCTAACACTTATTGATTATTTACGCAAATCAAAAGATCCGGATTTAACATTATCAAACTTTGTGCGGGTAATTAAGAATGCGGATTTTCCTTCAATCTGGTATAACGAATTTGTCGAAGAAGATTTCTTCAATGCATTTTTAAAGTTGTGTGAGTATTCACAGAAAAGCATCGAACTCTTTGCGGAGGATAAAGAACTGCGGGAGGTTTTTCTCAGCAGAGAAATATTTAAGGATATCGATATAAAGGAAATGACCAATTTTAAAATAAAAAAAGTTTTGTTTGTTCTCTCTTCTAAAATCGCATTAAACCTAATAAATGCAAGAGAAGCATCTTATTTATTAAGTGCCATCATAAGTGAAAGAGTTCGAAATATTGCTATTGAGTTTTTTAGAAATAAAAAATGGAAAAATGATTATTTCATCGCCGTAATGGGAAGTACCGGCACTGACAGTATGTCTTTTGCATCAGATGTTGATTTGATTTTTGTTGCGCGGAATATTCAAAAGCATAAAAAATTAGAACAAAGTTTTCAGGATTTATTAAAATTATTGCGCGAAAATTTATTTTCTTTTCCGGTTGATTGCAGGCTACGACCAGAGGGCGACAGCAGTCAGCTTGTATGGGAAATTGAGGGCTATAAAAAATATTTTATTCATCGCGCAAGAATTTGGGAACTGCAATCATTTTTTAAAATAAAATTTATTTGTGGGAACAAAAGATTGTTTAATAGTCTCGTTACTTCATTCTTAAAACGAATTGATAAATTAAATACTGAAGAGATTTTAAAAGGAATAAAAGAAATCAGGACAAAAGTACTCTCAGTGTTTCCATCAGAAGTACAGGTAACTGATATAAAGAAAAATTCCGGTGGATTAAATGATATCGAATACATTTCCCATTATCTAATTCTTTCTAACCGGATGGATGTGAATAATTTTATGGGCAAATCTACACATGATACTTTGACTCAACTCAGCAATGAAAAAAAAGAATGGAAATTTTTAAAATCCCTCGCAAATAATTACATTTTCCTTAAAGAATTAGATATGTTCAATCAAATTGCAACTAACAGCAGATCATCAAGAATCAGCGAAGAAACCGGAAGAATAGAAAAGTTGGCGTTTCTTTTAAAAATTAAATACGGATTAGAGCTAAGAAAGAAAATAACATCAGTTTTAAAAGATAATAGAGATGCTTATAATAGATTGATTAATTAAAATTTAGCATTGAAAATTCTGATTGTCATTCCGGCTTGAGTAACGTGAGGTAGGCTTGTCCGGAATCGGATACTCAACAGATTCTGTTCTCTCCCGTTAAAGGTGGGATCACTAAGATGACCAAGAGTCTTCTGATTTTAATTAGTTCATTATTGTAAAAACTCTTACACATTCTAACCGTTTAAGGATTCTAAATTAATAGAGTAATAATGAAAATTCTTGAAAAATATTTTTATGTAATTACAGCAATATTAGTTTTTGTAATTTATCTTTTTACGATTGCACCATCGGTTGTACAGATTGATTCAGGCGAGCTTGCTGCAGTACAGGCTACACTTGGAATTGCACACCCAACCGGATATCCGCTGTTTACAATAATCGGGTACATTTTTTCTTTAATCCCGCTGCCGTTTACAAAAATTTTTCAGCTTAACCTGCTGGCAGCTACTTATTGCAGCGCTGCAGCCGGAATATTCACTTACACAATAAAACTTTGTCTGGATAATCTCTCAATATTTGTGAACAAACAGCAAGTCAAAGCACTAACGTCAAAAAATAAAAAAAAGAAAAAACAAAAAAAAGAAAAACCACAGACTATAATTTCGGAAAGGGTAAAATTTATTTCTGCAGTTTTCGGTGGATTGGTTCTTGCATTCAGTAAAACATTTTGGTTTCAGAGTACATCGGTTGAAGTTTATTCGCTTCATCTTTTAATAATTACAGTGACAATATTAATGTTAATGAAAGCCTACATACTTTCATTTAATAAGGATGAAATAAAACCTTGGTTGATTTTTGCGATTGTGCTTGCCCTCGGCTTTACCAACCACATGACCACACTGCTGATTTTACCCGGGGCGTCTTACATTTATTTTTCACGATTTAAGTTAAGTCAAGCTTCGGCTAAACGAGTTCTGATTATGATTTTAATATTCTTTCCTGTACTGTTAATAATATATTCGTATTTACCGATTAGGGCATCACAGAACCCTTTGATCAATTGGGGAAATCCTATTGATATGGAAGGAATCTTAAGACACATTTCAGGAAAGCAATACCAGGTTTGGCTCTTTTCGTCAATGGAGGCAGCTAAGAAGCAATTTGTTTACTTCATTGAGGCTCTACCGCTGGAGTTTTACTTAACTATTGCGGCTTCAGTAATCGGTTTGTTTTATTCATACCTAAAAGCGAAAAAACTCTTTCTTTTTTTGATAATTACTTTTCTATCAACTGTTCTTTATTCAATAAATTACGATATCCATGATATAGATGCCTACTTTTTACTTGCCTTTGTAATGATTGCTTTCTTTTCAGCTTTCGGTGCAGTAAAGCTTTTTACGATAAAAGGTGCTTCTCAAAAAGTTGTGATGGGAATTTTAGGAATTGTTTTGGCAATTCAGTTTTATTTTAATTTTGATAAAGTAAATCAGAACAATGTTTACACTTTTGAAGACTACACAAAGGCTTTAGTTGGCAGTGTTTCAGAAGATGCAATAATCTTCAGCTACCAATGGGATTTTTTCGTATCAGAATCATACTATTACCAGTTTGTTGAGAATTACCGAACAGATGTAAAAATCATCGATAAAGAATTACTTCGCCGTTCGTGGTATTACAATCAATTAAATCAATACGATCCTTCTTTGCTTAAAGGAATTAAAAATGAAATTGATCAATTCCTAATTGCATTACAGCCCTTTGAGCGGGGTGAAAATTTTGATGCCAACAAGCTTGAAAATCTTTATAGAACAATTATGAGTAAGTTAATTACAACAAATATCACCAGTAGAGATTTTTACATAGCACCAGAATTAGTCGAACAGGAAATGAAAAGAGGTGAGTTCGCACTTCCGCCCGGTTATAATTTGGTTCCCGATTTATTTCTGTATAAAGTTGTAAAAGGAAATGAATATGTGCCTGCTGCTGATCCTGATTTTACGATTCGCTTTCCGGAAAAGCAAAATCATTACATTGACAGCATTGAAAGATTTGTTGGCACAATACTTTCAAACAGAGCGGCTTATGAAATGAGATTTGGGAAAAGTAACCGGGCGAAAGTATATATTCAAAAAATTATATCCGATCTTCCCAATTTCAGAATTCCCCCACAGCTTCAGCAAATAGTTAATAACTAGGTTCTGTCACGAAATAATTCACGACAGCCGGAAAGCAAGTTTCTGCCACGGTACGGAGTCTGTCCGAGAATAAAATTATTTATGGTAGTCGCAAGCTTCAGCTTGCGTAATTGTTACAAAAACGCAACTCAGATGTTACGGCTACACTTGATTGCGGACTATTCACATAGATTCACAACAGTGGCATCTCTAAAATATCTTTTCAAAATTTATAATAGTCATGTAATGATTAATGACAGCTCTGCAGGGAATCATTCCTCAACGGCATCGAGCAAATCTTCAATTCTTTCAGGTGATAGTTCAGATTTTGTTCTGAATGATTGCAGAGTTACATCCATCTGTTGAATCAAATTTCGCTTATAATATTTTGGTGCATAAACAGAACCGTCAATCATATAAATTCTGTTTGTTCCTTCATCGAAGAACATATAATTTACAAACGGACCGCCCATTCCTTTAACATTAAGCTCCCATAATCCCTGAGTAAACAATGCATATCTGCCGTTAAAATTTATTTCATTTACTGTAAAATAATCTTCCGCAACAACAACATATGAAGTATCGTCCCTCGTCCGGTAAAATTGTTTAGTAACTCTGTCTCTTATCACTCTTATCGAATCCTGAACCAGATAATCAGGTGTAGCATTATCGATCCAGTGAATAAACATCCATCTTTCCATATCGCTTCCGGGAGACCTTCTGAGCCAGACGAATCTATCTTCAGATTTGTTAATAGCAACTTTAAAATCTGCCTGCACGTAAATTGTCCAGCCGTAATCCTTTAAAAATTTTCCTTCAATATTCATCTGCTCGTAGCTTGGATTATAAAGATTGCTATAAAGCCTTTTATCAGATATTTTTTGATAAGAATACAACAGGTTATCAGCATTTTGAAAAATTTTAAATTCAAGCTCCTGCATTGTAGGTGCAGATAAAACAGTAACGAGCTGGTTCCTGGCCCAAAGATCGTACTTGTATACTATGAAATCGGATTCTGTTTTTATTTTTACCTCAATGGAAGAATCGACAATTGCCTTAATAAAATCGGAAGTCCTGCTACCTGAATTTAAAGGTGCAGCGATAATTATGTTTTTGCGATTTTTGTAGGTTTCTAGTTTTACAGGACTAACTCTTTTTAGAGTGAAAAGTTTTTCGGGCTGCGGTGTATAAATTTCTTTCTCAAATGCAGTCGCAAGAGATTCCTTAAGCTCTTCATATTCCATGGAATCTGCAACAACAAAAATTTCATCCTCAAATCCTCTGGCGGGTTTACTGGATGGATCACAGTTAATGAGCAGAAGTGAAAGAATAAAAGCAATATTTATCAATAAAAATTTTTTCATTTTTACCTCGGGACATTTGGTAAAGTTAAATCAAGATGTGGTAGAATTGCTAAATACAATCCCCACATAGTAAAACCAACTGCAAGCGGAATTGAAAGATTGTCATCAATTAATTTAAAGGAAATATTTTCAGTAATAGCTCCAACAAAAGCTGCAATAAATCCAATTAAATATTCTTCTGAAAAACTTCCGATTTTAGGTGTAAATAAGATTACAATACATGCACTAATAAAAAATGCTAAAGTTCCCTCAAGGCTTTTAAAGAGAAACTTTTTTCTGCCGAATTTTCTGCCAACCAAAGCAGCTAATGAATCACTTATGATTAAAATTGAAAATGCAGCAATAAATATCAATTTGGGAAATATTAACACTCCAACCAGAGCAGATATCAAAACGTAGGTAGCACCGTTAAGATTTCTTTTTTGATGATCAACTTCGTGCTCTCTTAACAGAAAACCGAATATTTTATAAAAAATCTTACCAACATCCGGCGATAAGTACCTAGTCCAATCAATAATCAGAGCAAGACCGGCAAGTACGGCAAGAATAATTGCTGCTGTTTCGGAAGCGATAAAATAATAAATGATTGGAATTGACAGAGAGGTAAGATGAATTGTTTTTCTTAACAATTCATCTTTGTAGTGAATAGTTCCGCGATCAATTTGAGTCATCTTTTACAGCGGGGTCCTTAGCTTTACGCTGATCCATGAGTTTTTTTACGTGGTCTGGAATTTTTTTTGGATCCGTTTTTTCAATTTCAATAGCATCTTTTGGTACCGGAGGTAATTCTTCCCCCTTAATAATTCTGTCGATTTCCTCCGAATCCAGAATTTCACGTTCGAGTAATTCTTCAGAGAGCTTGTGAAGCAAATCTAGATTATCATTTAAAATCTTTTCTGCACGTTCCATTCCGGTATTCACTATTGAACGAACCTCGTCATCAATTTCAACTGCGGTTTTTTCACTGTAATCTCTATGCTTTTGAATTTCTCTTCCAAGAAAGATTTCTTCTTCTTTTGCTCCGTAACTTAACGGTCCCATCTTTTCGCTCATTCCCCATTCACAAACCATTTTACGAGCAATGCTGGTGGCTTTTTCAATATCATTCCCGGCACCTGTAGTAAAATGATTGAAAACAATTTTTTCCGCTGCTCTTCCACCCAATGCATAGGTTATAATAGCTTCCAGATACTCTTTCGAATAAGTATGTTTTTCATCAATTGGTAAATAGCTTGTAACGCCAAGTGCGCGCCCTCTTGGAATAATTGTTACTTTATGAACCGGATCAGCTTCAGGAATCATTCTTGCAACCAATACGTGACCTATTTCGTGATACGCAGTAGTTTTCTTTTCTTCTTCGGAAATAATAAGACTCTTTCTTTCCATTCCCATCATTACTTTATCTTTAGCTTCTTCAAAATCAATCATCTCGACCGTTTTCTTATTTTTTCTTGCAGCAAGAAGAGCAGCTTCATTTACAAGATTTGCAAGCTCTGCACCAGCCAGACCCGGCGTACCTTTTGCAAGAATTTCTAAATCCACCTTTTCATCCAGCGGAATATTGCGTGTGTGTACTTTTAAAATTCCTTCCCTACCTTTTACATCCGGTCGATCAACAACAACCTGTCTATCAAATCGTCCGGGTCTAAGTAATGCAGGATCAAGGACATCCGGGCGGTTCGTAGCAGCAATTATTATCACCCCGCTGTTCTGTTCAAATCCATCCATTTCAACCAAGAGCTGATTTAAAGTCTGCTCACGTTCATCGTGTCCGCCACCAAGACCTGCACCACGGTGTCTTCCGACAGCATCAATTTCATCAATAAAAATAATACAAGGGGCATTCCTTTTTCCCTGATCGAAAAGATCTCTTACTCGGCTTGCACCAACGCCTACAAACATCTCAACAAAATCGGCACCGCTGATTGAGAAAAACGGTACACCCGCTTCGCCTGCA
>WOR8_10002035_pt1 | contig 20228 bp, 15 predicted proteins | sample DeeMarSeWOR38_10_FD_19890 | JGI IMG/M metagenome (IMG submission 19890)
CCAAAAACGCTCTGGCACCAAATAAAGATTATTTTTTCAAAAATCTATTTGGCAAAATACCTGCTACTATGGCCAAGACTGGGCCTAAAAGAAGACCTGACCAAGTAAATAAACCAACTAAACCCAAAATAACAAAGATGCACCTATCTTTTTTGGATAAACGCCCTTCAGCTCGGATTATCTTTCGTAACAAGACAAAACCCAGAACCAATGGCAATGAAATGAAAATGAACGTAACGATAACTAAACCGCTGAAAAGCGCCCCATAAAGAGCAAAGATCATTTGCATTAAAAGCATAAAACCGCTTCCAACATATAGAAGCCCAGCAACAATCCCCAATGCATTCAAAACATTTAGTTTGACTATTGACTTCCACACTAGTAAAAATAAACCCAAAACCAAAGAGACCAATAGAGGGGCTAAGATCAGAATCAAGGATTGCCCCTCCCATTCATGGATGCCGATAACGTCAAAGGGTATGAGCAACCATTCCGCTAATGTAAACTCTTCTTTGTATCCAATTGCTATTCCATATTTTCCTTCTTCTGAATTTGGCTCATAAATTGCCAAGTAGTAGTCGCTCTCGTCTGAGATAGTCTGATCAACATCAATAAGATAATAGTAACTGGTTGGAGTGAAAGGTTCATACTCAAGCATATCAGGCGCTAATGGTTCGACTATGCTTGCTCCGAATCCTTTAGGTATTTCTATAAAACTTGGCAGAGAACTCGCTAACGGTAAATCTTTGCCCATTATGATCAAATGCGGCGCAAAATTCTCGTTGCTTTCCTTTGTATAAATGCTGACTCTAAGTCTTTCTTCAACCTTTAAATGAAGTTTGAAATATTCAGCTTCACCTTCATCATGCAGTTCTCTATATAAAGTCCAAGACTTTGTTGGATTAGGAACTTCAAACGCAGTATCTAAACTATGAATTTCTTCCCCGGGATTCAGAGGAGTATGAGCTAAGGCTGAAGTAATAAAGAAAGAGAGGCAAACGAACAATGAAGCAAAGATCACAAATTGTTTTGGTTTCAACATCAAGCTCCTTTCATAACTCATACAGTAGTAAATAAAAAATTTTCCGAAAACGCTCTTGACAGGTTGCTGTGCAAGAATTTATGTTCTTTAGGAATTTTGACTCTCTCTCAAACTAATACTGAAATCAGAAGTGAAGAGTTACGTCTTGGAAAACGTTGCCATTGTACTCCTAGTCTGGGCAAACAGTATTCTCGCAATCAAATTGAAAAATATTATTAACAAATGACAAAGTAATAGGACAAAGAGTTGGAATCTCGACTCTTTAAGAGCAGATTCATAGCAAACAGAATGAAGCTGTTATTGGGAGATGACACGTGTGGGAAATGAAAAAATCTTGGTAACCGGAGGAGCCTCTTTTATAGGCAGTCACCTTGTTGATACTCTTCTCAAAGAAGAAAAAACAGTTATTGTTGCTGATGACTTTTCAAGTGGAAAACTCGCTAATCTAGAACATCCATTCAAAAAAACACGGCAGGATTGTTGGTTAGCTCCGAATCTGAAAGTTGTTCAAGGTGATTTAAAAGAAAAGCGATTTGCAAAGAGTCTTATGAAAGACGTAGACGTCGTTTTCCATCTTGCAGCTTTACATGGGGGCAGAGGTTACATTGACACTCACCCGGCAGAATGCTGCACAAACATGATATTGGACCAGATTGTGTTTGAAGCGGCATGTGTTGAAGGAGTGAAGAAAGTATGCTTTGCAAGTTCAGCATGTGTGTATCCATCCTATTTGCAAGATGAAGCCGGCTCCGCTTATCTTCTGAAGGAGACAGATGCTGACCCGTTTGTAAGGAACAAAGCCTTTGCCGACTTGGAATACGGCTGGGCAAAGTTAATGGGTGAAATGGCGCTAAAAGCCTACCGAAGAGAATATGGATTAAAAACTTCTGCAGTAAGAATATTCACAGCCTATGGTCCGAGAGAAAACGAAACACACGCAATCATTGCCTTAATAGCAAAAGCATTTGTCAAAATGGATCCATATGTTGTCTGGGGAACTGGTGAACAAGATAGGAACTTCACTTATGTTCAAGATATCATAGACGCTCTTATCCTTGCATCAGAAAAAATTGAGGATGGCTCAGCAATCAACGCTGGAAGGGACGATAGAATAACAATAAATCAAGCAGCAGAATTAATTTTCGACATCATAGATTGGAAACCTACAAAGATAACATACGATCGCAACAAACCTCAAGGTGTTGCTTCAAGAGCAGCAGACTTGAATAGAGCAAAGAAAATCTTAAACTGGTCACCAAAAGTCGATTACACTGAAGGTTTTGAAAAAACAATTTCCTGGTACTTTGCAAACAAAGACAAAACTACAGTGAAAAGCAAGCTAGAACAACTTTTAATGGAGCGATAGAACAGCGAATCAATCAGCAAGAATAATTTTTCAAATACTATGTTTTTGAACCTTTACCAAATTCTTCTTGGATGGCACAAAAAGCATCGCAGATTTCTTCAACTAAATTGCGTAAAGCTTCAATAATCAGCGAAATCTTAACCCCAGGTTCACTTAGCAAGCGACGCGCTGTAATCTGACCTAATGAAATAGCCGCGCTCCTACCTGGATCCGCTAATCCATAATTGCTGGGTCCAACCGGAAAAACCATACTCTTGTTCTCATTTCCCATGAATCCCAGCTTAAATATTAACCCTCTTGACCCTCCATATGAGTTGGAACTAGCAAGATCGTAATAAGGTCTAAGAATGTCAAGTTTCACTGCTTTCTCAATTTCTCTGAGGGATCGTGTTTTCAAAACCGTGCGAGGTATCCAACCATAAGGATAATTAGATTTTTTTACAAAGTCAGAACCATACTTTCTTTTCATACTTGCAAACTTTTTCCTTAATGCTTTAAAATCACCTTCTGAAAGATAGGTGCAATCCATTTTCTGCTGATGCTCATAAATCGCCTCAGCTTGAAAATAATTTTCAACCACTTCATAATCAAGAAATCTCTTCGCAATTTCTTCTCCATGATGAGAAATGAAATAAGACACGCACGCTGTCTCGTGAAGAGTTTTCCAATGTAAATGAGCCCCACTTGGAAACCCACTTTTTAGAAGATGAAGTATTTCATTGAAAACCAAGCAAGCATTAGCCTGCTGGCTTGCCAAAGCTGCCTGAACGCAACTTTGTTTCATTAAGGGCTTGCCTCCATATCCAGCGTCTAGCTCGCTAGCAACTTCAAGACAAATATTCAAAAGCAAAGCCATCAAATCAAGCGGTTTTTTCCACGTTCTATAAACAGCAGTTTCAAACTCCATTTCGATTTCCCTGCTAGCCTCCAAGTTATTCAAGACTTTTGATTTCAACTTTTCAAGAAGAACATTAGTCAATTTCGCTTTTATCAGAACTCGAACTTCCTCATTCAAAGAAGAATCCATCAATCTTGTGCCATCGCGTTCATGTTCCTTTAAAATATTGTCCAAAATCCTTTTCAGTGATTCATCTGAGCCGCTCATACTTATCTGCTCTCTATTGTTTGCACATTAAAGGTTAAAGCTTTTTTGAAGCTTAAATACAGAAATAGAAATCTCAATATTCAATCCTGCCTAAACTGGAAGATTTTAAAGTTCTTCTTTCAGCTGTTTTCATTTTTGATTCAAAAATGAGAAAAATCAAATGTTCAAAATGTCGCGAATACTCAGATGAAGATACGCCAAGCTACCGAAGTTCTAGATACGAGACTCAACAGTATAAGCACCTATTCTCCTTAAAGGCTTAAAATGCTCTTTCTCAATTAAACCCGATTCGAGTTCTAATTTCAAAATCATTAACTTGAAAAAAATAAGAGAGGGGTTTATTTGTTGTGTGGCACTGTTATTGTTACGGATGCTTCAGCTGAATTTCCAAAAGCGTCAGTAGCCTTGTACGTTATGGTGTAAACACGCCCTTCACCCTTTCCAGACCGCTCCGCCCTCAACTTAAACACAGTATCCTCAACGATCACGACATCATCAACAGTGTTACCGTCACCCTTACCATTATCTGCCTCATTGCTGGTAACTGAAACCAGAACCAAAGTAGGTGAGGGGTCCACTGCGTCATAAACGGTTACCACGGTTTCTACATCGACATATTTATGGTTTGGAGGCCACATTAGGTCTGGATCCACTGAGATGTTAATTTCTGGGGGGACCGTATCCACAGCTTCCACGGTTACTGTGTCATTTCCCATGTTTCCAGAGTCATCAGTTGCACTTAACGTCAATACATGCGTCCCCAAAGCAAACGTGTAAGTCAAGTTCGCCTCGATTCCTAAGACTGTGTCTCCTTCTTTCCATACGTAGTCAAGCTCAGTGTCAACAAGATCCGTTGCGCTGCCATGAATCGTGGCTGCGTAACCAGCCTCTACCGTCACGTCTTCACCTGCATCAACGTCAGGAGCTGTAGTATCAACAACTTCAACCGTCACCGTGTCAGTCCCCGTGTTACCAGCATCATCAGTCGCGTTCAAAGCAAGCACATGACTTCCCAAGCTCAGTGTGATGGTCAAGTTTACATCAGTTCCTAGAACCGTGTCGCCTTCGCTCCAAGCGCAATCAAGATCCAAATCAAAGTCGTCAGTTGCCTCTCCTTCAAGCATCACTTCTGCTCCAGCTGGAGAGGTTGCTTCAACAGTCACATCCTCCCCGGCATTAACGTATGGAGGTTGCATGTCAGCCACAGTTATTACGACTGTGTCTGTTGCGTTGAATTCGCCGTCACCTACCGTCAAAGTGATATTTGTCATTCCCGCTGGAAGCGTTACCGTCGGGCTGACTCCTGATGCTGAACCTCCCGTCCAATTCCAGAAATAAGACAGTGTGTCATTGTCTGGATCGCTGGAGCCTGAGCCGTCAAGCGTCACATTTGCTCCCACAGCACTTATTTGTTCAACAGTCTGATCGGGTCCTGCGTCAGCAATTGGTGCTTGGTTGTCTGTTACAGTTATTACAGCTGAGGCGATTTGGGTCACGTTCAGCGAAGAATTAAACTTGACTGTTAGTGTAGCGTTGTAAGCGCCTGCTGTTGTGTAGATGTGTGTTGCGTTGAGCAAATCTGGACTAGTTCCATTTACTATTGTGGTGTTGTCTCCGAAATCCCATGTTACTTGAACTATTGAGGTTGCGTTTTCAGTGGTTGTTCCGTTAAGATAGACTGTTTCGCCTGTTTTCACTTGCTGGTCTGGGCCAGCGTTCAGCACTGCCTGAGCCCTAATCACTATTAAAGGCACAACTGCCGCCAACAACAAAAGCATAGCTAAAAATAGTCCTGTCCTTCTCCTCATTCCTTATCACTTTTTTAGTTTATGTTTAACAATTTTTGCATATGTTAAATCCGACCTATAAAGTGCTATGGAATTAAGTTCTATTTCTTTCCAAATGTGAAATTCGTCTCTAGCACCATGGATTTGACAAATAGTTATGCGAGTTTCGATGATGTTCCTAACACACCAAAGAATGGGGATCCTTTTAGTAAATTGACCGGCAAACCAAGGATTCAGCATGCTTTAATGGTTAGAAATTATTGCTTTTCGAATTCAACTTTAACTTGCAATTGTCTCTGTCGAAATCAATGTATAAACTTAGTTTGGTACAACGCCCCTGTGTGTGATTTGCGGAGTTTTAAAAATTGCACATAATTGTTTTGGCTATCAAGTTTTTTCATACGGTAATCCAGTCTCTGACAGCGCCTTTAGCAATTGTGGTTTGTCCGCGCTCTTTATGCCCTTCCAATCAAGAATAACACATTTGACTTTTTCGAGTGTTTTGTTCACACAGTGGTGAAGCATTTCAGAGGTTAGCAATGGAACAGCATATTTGGGAATCATATGACCAAAAACTGCTTTTTCATCCAAGGCCATGCGAGTAAAGTGCTTATTATAGTGTGTTCCACCGATGCCTAGAACTGCTGAATTCCCGGGCGCTGCGAATTTGCTTATGGCTGACATGGCGGCGTGTGCTACAGCTTCTGCAGCTTTTGAGTCGCGCCATTGCTTCGGTGAACTGCCTAACTCTACGAACATTGTTGGGGCATTTAGTGATGGTCCGTGATGGGTGCATTCGTAGGATACTTCGTATTCGAGTTGCATGCCTTCTTTGAAGTATGAGAGCGCTTTAAGTGCGTCGTGCATTGCGGTGGCTGGTGAAATCGAGACTTTGTTGGGTAATCCTCCGAATTCTGCTGGTCCTATGTTGCCTGGTGTATGGACAGAGAGTGTGGGTTTGCCGCTTCTGCTACTGTGTCGTGAGATGAAAACAACTAGGTTTGGTTTAGTGAAGCTATCTGTCAGATTTTGCGCGTTTATGGTTTCTTCGTTTAGTATGATTAAGGTGACTTCTTTTTTGTTTATTTGAGCCTGGTAAACTGGGTTTTTCTGGAAAGTTGTGCCTGTTACTTTGAAGGGGTAATGGTCGAGAATTTGGCGTGTTATGTTTAAGCCTGCAACGTCTTTGTTTGAAGCGACAAGCAGAATCATGGCTTTAACCTTCTGACTAGAAGGCAGGTTTGGCGAGAAAAAGGTTTCCATAAAGCTTATAATCGTTGAGCAAGGTTCACCCTTTCATGTGGAGAGAATGGTCAAAATGCATCTGGCAAATTTCAGGGAGCTATCCGATAAGGAGCTTAACGGTTTCATTGACATGGGTATTGAAGTTAAGTGTAATCCTGAGAAGTATAGGAAAGCGTTGGACGCTAAGTCGTTGGCGCTTGTTTTCCAGAAAACCAGCACGAGGACTAGGGTTGCGTTTGAGGTGGCTATGACTCAGCTTGGCGGTCACGCTTTGTACATTGACTGGAGAACGACCAACTTTACGTTGGCGGACATTCACGATGAAACGAAGTATCTATCGCATAACGTTGACTGCGTCATGGCGCGGTTGCTCAAGAACGCCGACTTGCAGAAGATGTTGAAGGCTTCGCTCGTGCCTGTGATTAACGGGTGCGACGAAAAGTATCATCCTAGCCAAGCTATTGCGGATTTGATAACGATTAAAGAACGGAAGGGCAAGCTTGAAGGAGTGAAACTCACGTACATAGGCATCCACAATAACGTTTGCAACTCGCTGATTGAAGGCTGCACCAAAACAGGAGTAAAATTGACCACGGTTACGCCGATTATCAACGAGCAAGCGCGGGATGACGAGTTGCTGCAGATGGCGAAAAAGACAGGATTATGGAAAACCAGTTTAGACGCGAAAGAAGCAGTTGCGGACGCGGATTTTGTTTACACAGACACTTGGATTGACATGGAATTCTTCACGGACCCCGAGTTCGCCAGGGAAAAGGAGAAGCGGCTGAAACAGATGATGCCCTACCAAATTAACAAGGAACTGCTGAAAGGTAGTAAACCGTACATTATGCATGACATGCCAATTCATAGAGAATACGAAATCAGCTCAGACGTAATTGATAATCCTAAGTCAGTGATTTACGAACAAGCAGAAAATAGATTGTATTCAGCAAAAGCAATACTGCTAAAACTGTTAAGTGCTTAAAAGCTTGAAAAAATTAATTGTTACTAAATACAGCTGCTTACTCAAGCACTCTAGTAACAAAACTTGTTGTTTTTGTAAAGTGGACTTTAAGGACGCGGTCAAAGTTTTGAAATAAAGCATATGCTAAGTGCAATTTAAAGCTGTTGCTATTTAACCTCTGGAAAGAGTTCCTTTCCTTTTTTTGTGTATTTAACAATACCAAGTTGTTTGAGCATATCCAATACATCTGCGATTTCCCATTTTTCAACAGCCTTGCCATCAACAATGCGGAAGATGTCAACAGATTCAACTGTTATCTTCTTGCCTGTCGGAGCTATTTCGAGGTATTTGCCTTTGTGAGTTCCTGAAAACTTGAAACTAACCCAGACCTTATCGTCCTCAGCTATAATGTCCTCAATAGTCTCATGAAAATCGGGAAAAGCCTTGATAAACATATTTAATCGTTGCTTGTATTCTTCTAGCCCCCTAAACTGATGCGTGTGGTCAAAAAAGTCGGATGCAACTATGTTCTCTATTTGAGATAGGTCTTTCTTGTTCTCAGCTTCAAACCATCTTCGTACTAAAGCCTTGTTCTCTTCTAGTTTCGTAGAATATTCATCGCCTTTTTTTAATTGATTAGGAATTCTTTTCTCCACAATGCTTTTCAACGTCTCTAGCTCTTTCTCGACTGTCTTTTCACCTGATCTATGCCCCAGTTTGTCGAGACCCCTTCCGAGAATGCCCCAAGGCATTTCATAGTCCATAGCATATGTTAGTCTAGTTGCCTCCTCAACGGGTTCCAAAATAAAAGTTACATTCATGGTCACTCTTCCCCCTCCTGCCGCTTTTGTACGATACGTTATTTTCTCGTTTTCAAGACTTTCCGTGATCTCAAAATCATATTTTGTGTTTCGGTCATAAATATGAGCGGATGCACCTACTCTATACTTGTCTTTAGCCTTATGCACCTCGGAAGTGTACTCCGGGTTTTTCCATTCCTCCACCATCCATTCTGGCCATCTGTCCAAAGCGAGCATTTCCCAGACTTTCTCCCTTGGAGCCTTGACTTCAATTGACTTTTCTATTCTAGCCAAAAACATCACTTCTCTTTTTCACTGTCAATCTTAATTATCTATTTTTTACATTTAACGGTTTGTACGGAAAATGCACATTTCGGTTTCAGTACTTTACTTAATTGTAGATGTTTTGTTTTTTCCATTTTGATTAATAGAAAAAATTGATGGAAAAAGATTTGTTAAGAGTTCTATTTACGAGTAAATTCGAATTTTGAGTGAGGAAATTCCATATGCAGGCAATATAATTCCCATCCCAGTTCTTGGAAATATCAAGATTTTGTTTTATCTCATTAAACTAAATTAGAGAAAAAGAAGAGGAAGTGATTTTTGGTGGCTATACTGGATACGCGTATTCTATAAGCGCGTAATGGAACCGGTAGTTAAGATAATTGCTTGACCATGGAATATTGACGTAAAGCCAGTAATGGTAGTTATTGTTGTCGATGGTTGCGAAGTTTATGGAGTTGAAGCTGATGTGGTCGTTTCCTGGAGTGGCTCCCGGAGGAGTATTGCTAACCGTGCCCATAAACTCATATCCTGTCTGGTTTTCCCGAAGCAAATAGAAATCGAAATTGTTGCTGTCGTTATCATAGAAGTAGAAGGTTCCGTTTGTTATCGTGGTTCCATGTGGAAGCTGGAGCGGTGCCATGCAATAAAGATCGGAAGCGGTGTTTTCATTTACCAGTCCAAGACCAGGATAATATGTGGAGTTGAAGTATTTTGAAACTGTTACAAATGCTTCATATCCAATTGAGATGTTGCCTGTCGGTTGGAATCCAATGCCTTGTTCACCCTGCGGACCCTGCGGTCCTATGGGACCTACTTCTCCTTTTGGTCCCTGCGGTCCTTCTGGTCCTCGCGGTCCTGTGTCGCCTTTTGGTCCTTGTGGTCCTGCGGGTCCAGTGGCTCCTCGGGGTCCAGTAGCTCCTGTTTCACCCGTCTCGCCCTGTGGCCCCCGTGGTCCTTGTGGTCCAGTCTCGCCTTTTGGTCCTTCTGGTCCTTGAGGTCCAACAGCTAAAATTGTAGAAGCACCAACAGCAATAGCGCTCGAAGCCACAATCGCAATCAAGATTCCAGCAATGAATTTGCCCGTAGCAAAAGAAACTGCTGCCATCGCTTTCACTCACAACGAAGTTGTCCATTTTCATTAAATCGTTTATGAATTTGAAATATTGCTTTGTGCTAAACAATCAAATCAAAAGTTGTTTCACGATTGATGCTCAGGTTGGTAGAAACAGGGATTTTTTCCACCGCATTTAGCACAATACCGCTCTATCATCAGTATCCAGTTGTCACATTTTGAGCATTGCACTTGAATCCTTAGGCTACAATTTGGACAAAACAATTTGATTTTTTCCAATGGAGTACAGTAGAGAACTCTGCCTAAATCAGCGCCGCATCGTGGACAGGTTTGTTTTGGGATCGCCATCTCAATATCATATGAGTCCTTCAAGTCAAATAGTTTATGACTGAAAAAGAATGCTTTTTGCAACAAACGTTCCGAGTTCCTTCAAACAGAATTAATGCAACCAAACTCTAGTAAAAAGCAAACTTGCTACTCAAAGTATTTGCCTGTACCATTGTTGTTTGCGTTTCTTCAATGAGCTTTCTGCAACTATTTAGATTGCTGTTGAAGTTAGGGTTTTGCCATTGCGGTAAGCCATAGAATTTCAAAATGGTCCTCTGCCAAACCTACCAAACTAGGATTGTTTGACCAGAAAGCCGGAGAGGCTGACAAGCCTGTCTTAGATAATACTATAAAAAGCTCTTTTTTGTCGTATATTTCAAATTTTGTCTTAGGGCAACTAGGGATAAATCTTATTTGACAAAAAGGTTTTTCTTTGAAGAACTGTATCACTTGTTTCGCTGTTTTGCTTTTCAAAGGTTTTTCTAGTATGAACCTAGTTTTAACTTTTTTTGCCCAAGCCTTTTCCATGCTTTCAGCAAAAGTATCGACTATTCCACTCGAGAACCTCCTCCAGGAAGCAACAACATCAATACTTAGCTGAGCCTTTTCAATAGCAGCATTTGCTCTAATAGTGGATAATCCTTCAGGAATAAAAACAAATTGAGGCGTTTCAATTTCTTTCTTTTCTGTTTCTGGCTTCTCCTTTTTGATAATATTAATCAATAACCGCGTTTCCGCTCTTACTTCTTTATAGTGACCTGTCTCTGTTTTAAGTAAAAGCGAGAGGCCTTGATCCAATGGAATTGCTCTGTACTCGACTGGCCTTTTGATTATTTTTTCAACTAAGCCTAGCGCTTGTAGTTTTGAAAGATTTCGATATATTTCTGGTCGGGCAACATTGGAGGTTTTCGAAATTGCCAATCTTATACTCCTTTAAGTTGGGTCCGGAGCCCCAGCAAACCAAATCCACTTCAGACTAAAAGCATGTTTAAAGGATAAAGAAATTCCGTTTTATTGATTCTAGTACGTAGCTGTTCATTGAACGCAACCCCACTCCTGTAGAATTTCGCGTTTGGTACCAAATGCCTGTATAAGACCAGTAAGAAAAGAGCGCGCACCATTGCGCCCTTGCACCACACAAAACCAAGAAGGCAATAGCGAGTCAATCATAATATATTTTCTTCAGTTAACTCTTGATCGCAATTCCAACAATAGTCTTTTCCATACTTCCTTTGGCTTTTTTGAAATTATTAAGCGAGATTTTCATAAACATTAGATGTAAGTAAAGCTAATTACATTGTAAATGACAAGTAGTTTATTATGCCAATAATTACCTCGGAGCGTGTTCTTGGAGAAAGGTATGAAGTTATAGTTATTGGAGCCGGGTTGGGCGGTTTAACTGCTGCTTGCCTTCTGGCTAAGCGTGGTGTTGGCGTTATTGTTGTAGAGCAGCATTGCTTGCCTGGAGGAGCGTGTACTAGTTTCCGTCGTGAGGGACGTGTCTACGATTGTGGTGCAGCATTGATTTTCGGTTTTGGCAAAGAAGGTTATCACCTTCACCGCACCTTGATGAACTTAATTGAAGAGCCGGTAACCGTAATTCCCAAAGACAAATTTTTCCGTTTGGATTTGGCTGGGCGGCAGATAATAGCCTGGAAAAAGCTGGATCAGTTTTTGGTGGAACTGGAGAAGCAGTTTCCAGATGATAAGGCGGAGATAAGGAGTCTGTATGAGTTTCTGCTGAGGTTTTACAACAAATATGTTAAGGACCAGGACTTGCTGACGCCACCAAGCGAATTGTCAGATGCTCAGAAAATTAAAATGTTGCTTTCATCTCCGGTGAGAGTGATGCGGTTGCGAAAGTTGCTCTCTCAATCAGCTTTTGATTTAATGAGTCCCTATCTGAAGAGCCACAGTTTGTTGGAGTTTTACGATAAGCTTACTGCAAGCTACGCTTACATCACTATGAAGGAAACGCCAGCCATAATGGCGCTTACTATGTTTGTGGATAATCATGTTGGAGGAACTTACTATGTGGCGGGATCAGCGCAAACCTACAGCAACGCCCTCGAAAAAGCCATTGAGAAGAATGGCGGCATAATTCTTTACAGACAGAAAGTGCAGAAAATCCTGTTTGACGGAGAACACGCCTGTGGAGTGCGATTGTCTGATGGCACCGAGATTAAAGCAGACCGGGTGCTATCTAATACAACAGTTTGGAATCTGTATTTTGATCTGTTACCAAGTGACAGAGTGAAAGAAAAGCAAAGAGAATGGGTTAACTCTCTAATACCGACGTACCCAGCGATGGTTTTGTATGCCGCCGTTGATAAAACCATTTTTCCTCCAGACATTAATGCTGTTGAGTATTTTATTTCGAACACTAGTCAAATCGACATGGGAGACATAACCATGTACATCCCAACAGTTGATGATCATAGTCTAGGACCAGAAGATGAGCACATCGTCACCGTGTTTTCTCCAGCTCCTAACCAGAATTGGCCAAGACCTTTTGAGAAAGAGTATCAAAAGCTTGAATACAACAAGAAAAAAGAAAAACAAGCAGATCTGATTCTTGAAGAAATTGAAAGGCGGATACCGAATTTCCGGGAAGGAATACGGAAATTGTATGTAGCCACTCCATCAACTATAGAAAGATACACGCTAAAGACTTGGGGTTCCGTGGGTGGTCCAAAACAGATGATCGGTCAAGAATTGACAAAGCGCCTTCACGCTAAGACTGATTGGTCTAGACTTTACGCTTGCGGAGATTCTACCACTATGGGAATGGGTATGCCGGCGGTGATTGCTTCAGGCTTTGGAGCCGCAAACATTATTCTCAGAGATATGGGCAAAAAAGAGTATCATAACCAGAAATTCAAGAAGGAGTACGTTAACTACATTGAAAGCAACCCCAAACCAAAAACACCGGAGAGAATTGATGGAGACCCGGAAAAGGCTAGATTGATTGCCCGAGAATGCCAACAGTGTGAAAATCAACCATGTAGGGAACAATGCCCCGTAAGAATTGACATTGCAGGGTTCATCCGTCGGATAGAAGCAGGAAACTATACCGCTTCCGCGCGAATCATACGAGAAACCAATCCGCTACCTGAAATATGTGGTTACGTTTGTCCATCGGAGCTACTCTGCGAAAAGGTTTGCGTCCGCGTCAAATACGCTTCTGAACCAGTTCAAATCCGAGAACTTCATAAGTGGGTATCACAGTACGCTGGGAAGAATGGGTGGTCTCAGCCTGAGGCGCAACCGAACGGTCGGAAAATCTGTGTGGTGGGTTGCGAGATAGATGGGTTGACCTGCGCCCATTATTTATTCAGGCTTGGCTATGAAGTTGATGTGTTGGATTTTGCACCTGATTACGCTGAAAACGTGGTTTTTGATAACGTACCAGAAGAAGTAAGGCAGAGAGAGTTATCCGCTATCTTGGTGCCCCCCATTGTATACAAGGGCGACTTCAATCTCAAAGATAGAAAACATCTTGCTAAACTCAGTCAATACTACGACGCCGTGTATGTCAGCGGAAAGCTTGAGGAAACATGGGTTAGAAACCATGGTGTGAAAGAATTGAAAAATGTGCTTATTGAAACCAAAAAACCTGACGCTGATAGCAAGTACAAAACTGTAATTGATATAGCAAACGGGAGAAAAGCAGCAACTTTACTTCACAAGTTTCTGCAAGAAACGGAGAAAAACGGTTTCTTCCCAGAGAAGGCAGTTGCAGAGGAGTAACTTTGGATTTAACTTAGCTCGGTTATCAAGCAGTTTGACGTTGCAGTGGTGGGTGATGGTTTGTCGGGATTGGTTTGTGCTAACTTTCTTGCAAAGAAAGGATTCAGCGTTGCTTTGGTAGAGCGCAAAAATCGGGTGACCGAATTAGCTATAAATTTTAAGCGCAACGGCTTTTTGTTTGACCTTGCGATTCAATTGGTTAGTGGTGGGTAGAGGTGGACCAAGAAACGCTTTTGCGTTTTGGAACCTCATGAATTTCTTTTAAACTTGTCTCTGCTTAAAAATACTGGTTTATCTCTGTATGATTTAATGTTTTGCTGGACTTCGCGAAATGGGGCTGTACTTTTTTTTACAATCCAATCGTCAACTGATTGTCGAATTTCTGAAGCCTCAAAAGAGTCTTGCAAGCGTGCTCCTAATCCAATTTCAATGATGCGTTGTATGTTCCATTCCTGCTCAAAATTGCCTGGAAAAAACAGTATCGGTACTCCGTGGGAAAGTGCTTGGTATACTGTTCCGTTTCCTCCGTGGCAAATGACGAGGCTTATCTTGTTCATTATTCTAATGTGGTTTACGAAGGTTTTGCTTAGAATGTTGTCGCCGGAAAGGGAACAGCATCCTTTTCCTGAAACTACTATGCGGAAGTCGCTGAAGATGGGGTTACGCATCATGTTCAGTTTTTTCCATTGGCCAGTGCTGCCCATGCTTATTAATATGTTTTGTTTGTGATTTCCTAGAAAATCTAGGATTTCTTTTTCCTCTTCTTTTCCGTTGTAAAAGAGAGGTCCCACAAATTCGTAGTTTTCTGGAAGCTTCTGCGGAAAGAAGCTTGGGAGGTCACAAATTAGGTTGAAATCGCCTTCAAGCTCTTCTAAGAGGTATTTGCGTTTGGAAAGATCGAGTTTCTTTCTCATCTCTCTAAAAGGAGAGTGGATTTTCTCCAACATCATGCGTTCTATTATTCGAGTGAGTCGTTCGAAAACTTTTTTTGGAATGGTCTTTGAGTAGGGATAAGCGGGGTGACTGGGGGATACTTGTCTTGTGATGCTGCAATACTTGGTCATGTATCCGTTGAGAATCGAGGCATGAGGTATGGCGGTTTTCTCGGCGGCCATTTTTAGAGTGAAGGCAGCGTCACCTAAGACTATGTCTGGTCTATATTCTTCAATTGCTTTTATCTGGGAGTTTAGTACGAGTTCGACATTTGTCATGTTGAGCCAGGAAAAGTCGAAGCGAGAAGCGGAATCTGTGACTTCTTCAGAGTTGAAGTTGTCGACCTGAAAGGTTTCGTAACCGCTTTCCTTTAGGAATGTTTCATATCTTGGTGAATAGGCGATTAGTATCTCAAATTGATTTTCTAGTTTCTTGCAGAATTCAATACAACGTAGATAGTGAGCTGCAAGGTCTAATGGAAAAATCATTAGTAGCTGTTTTCGGTTGCTTTCAGGTTTATGTTCTCTTGAGATCACATTTCTTCGATATGCACATTTAATCTAATATAATGTTCTCCTCCAAAATCCCCAGTGCATTAGGAAGGCACAATTAGGCCTTCAGAATGAGTTTTGAAGCGAAACTGTTTTTTCGTTCCTTTATATAAGTTAGGGCTGATTGTTCTGTGAGAGTTTGTGGGGTGATGTTGTGAGAGATTTCACTGAACCACGGGTGGTTGTAAGTAAGTGCATCGAGTTTGAGCCTGTCCGGTACAACGGGCAGATGATGACAAGTGATTTGGTGAGAAGCCTGAAGTCGCTTGTGCAATTTTTTCCTGTGTGCCCTGAAGTCGGAGTGGGTCTTGGTGTACCTAGAGAAACCCTCAGAATAGTCAAAACAGGCGATGGGTTGAGGCTGATTCAGCCAGCAACGGGGCTGGACTTAACAGGTAGGATGAGTCGCTTCTCAAAAGATTTTTTGGATTCTTTGCCTGAGGTTGACGGTTTTATACTGAAGAGCAAGTCGCCGAGCAGCGCCTTAAAGGACGCGAAAATCTACCCTAGCGCCGAAAAAGTCTCGCCGATAGGAAAGGGACCTGGTTTTTTTGGAGGCGCTGTGGTTGATAGGTTTGGGCATTTGGCTATTGAAGATGAACTTCGTCTGTTGAATTCGCGGATAAAGGAGCATTTTCTGACGAAACTTTACACTTTAGCGGATTTCAGGTCAGTTGAGAACTCGGGCTCAATAAAAAAGTTGATTGATTTTCAGGCACGCAATAAACTGTTGTTCACGGCTTACAGCCAAAAAGAGCTGCATATCATGGGCAGAATCGTGGCTCACCCAAAAGGGAAACCGTTTCAAGAGACAGCTACGGAGTACCAAAGTCACTTGTGGAAAGCTCTGAGGCATCCCCCGCGGCGAGGCGCAAATGAGAACGTGCTCACCAAGGCAGCGGGATACTTCACGAGCAAGCTGTCAAAAAGCGAAAAAGCCTTCTTCCTTGATGCTGTGGCGAAGTATAGGGCAGGCAAGTTTCCTTTGAGCACACCTCTTAATGTGTTAAAAGCTTGGATAATCAGGTTCAACGAGGGATATCTGATGCAGCAGACTTTCTTTGAACCTTACCCTGAAGCTCTAATGAAAATTGATGCAATTGCACAGGTTAGAGAAAAGGATTACTGGAAATAATCGTAGAGGAAGTTACAGATTCTTGATTTTTTCTACATACTTATCAGCGTCGAATTTTCTTCTTAGCCCGTTTGTGTTCATATATCTCACGGTTCCGAAGACGGGGCGTTCCTTCCATGGGCGGTCGTGTTTTCCGAAGCACCATGCAACGCCTGTGAAGCCGTTGGGATCTCTTCCGTCAAGCTCATATTTGTCATTAAGGTATAAGGCTACCTTGAATGCGTCCTGAGGCGTTTTTGACCATTCGAGGATTTTCTTACCCCAGTACATCCTCATGTAACCGTGCATTTTGCCCGTTGTACGCATTTGGTTTTCAGCTGCGTTCCAGTACGGGTCATGAGTCTGTGCCTGTTCTAACTCTTCAAGGTTGTATAGGTATTCTCTAGAATCCGCTTTGTGCTTGTTCAAAGTTAGTTTTGCCCAGTTTGGCAATCCTGTGAATGAATCGTAGTTCTCGTTGAAGTAAACATAGTTCATTGCCAATTCGCGTCTAACAACAAGTTCCTCGAGGTACGCCTCTTTTGCCTCGACAGGTGCTTCTGCAGTAAGCACTTTCAGGGCGATCTTTACTGGGGATATTTGTCCAAAATGCAAGTAAGCACTCAAGTCGGAAGTAAAATCAACTGTGGGGTCGTTTCTTAGATCAGGAAAGGCGACTAACTTGTTTTTCAGGAAGTCTGTGAGTCGTTTAATGGCTTGGCTGCTTCCACCCTGAAATCCCATTGCTTTGCCAACGGATTTCTCAATGTGTAAAGCGGATACGACGGTGTCAACATTTTCTAAATTAATAGAATCATACTTTAAGTCAAGCGAACTCTTTTTCGGCTCGTGTTGTTTTGGCGCATGCAAAAAGCTTTTGCGTTGCTTCTGGATTTTAGGTCTGAGGGTAGATGCAGAATATTCCTCTTTAATTGAGGCTGTTTCAACTGGAACCACAACGTTGTCTTCAACCTGAACCAGAGGGCAAGTCAAGTTTGCAGTTGCGAAACTGTACCACCGCTTAAGCATTTTAAGGTAGCCTTTGTCCGTGATGGTGAGGCAAGCATCTTTTGAAAGAGTGACCACACCCAACTCGGGAGATTCATGTCGTATCGCCAGCTTCACACCAATTTCTTCCAGTTGCGCTTTGACTTCACGGAGGCCTTCAAGCATGAAAGTGTAATGCCGCAAGTTTGCCTCTTTGAAACCGTGAGTTAAGCCAAAGAACACAATAAGTGGCTTGTCAAGTTTGTTAGCCCAGGAAATTGCGTATCCAAGGGCCATGTTGCATTCGGTTCTATGCGAAGATTGCATCCAATAAACAACATACTTTCTGTCTTTAACGTCAGAAAGGTTCAGGCGTCTCACCCGTTCCTTAGGCAACCTTAAAGGCACTTTCACAAAGCACCTCAAGGTGACTTGAGTCCAATAATTTCGGCAATGTCGACAAGTTTAACAACGATAAGGGGTTTCTCAGCATTCAACGAAGACCAGTCGGATTCTTTTGGGAGCCCATGGGCAGGAAGAAAATTGGTTGATAAGTCCTTCGCTGCAGCGTCTTCAATCATTCGAGCTATGGCGTTGGCTTTCTCTTGGGGATCAGTGACTACATGCAACTTGCCTATCAACACCACAAAACCGTACTCGCTGAGGTCGGGTGTATAATGTTCTATTTCAACGCAAACCGGGTTGCTCTCTTGAAGCAACCCCATCTTCTTCCCGTAATTCGTGAAATGAAAATAGAGAGCCCCATCGATGAAAACGTATTGAAACGGCGCAATATAAGGAGAATATTTTCCCCCGAAAGCAATACGACATAGAAACTGATCGCGAAGTAGCTGTTCGATTTCGGCTTTGGTCATTTTAGGCAATTTCACGCGAACCATAAACCACACATCTTGCACTGAATATTTTCTAACTAGGAAATATATGTAATTGCCTTTTCAGCAAACACGAAAAACCTGAATAAAGTAGAAGATGGCATAAGCCTAGAAAGGATAGCGCATAATCTTTTTGACCAAAAAAATCTGATTTCAAACATGTAAAATCCTCCTTCATGCTTGAAAAACATCGCAAACTCTTGATTGTTAAGAAGTCTTATCTGAGGGAACCTGTTAGATCTATTGTGAAAATGAAAAGCAACTGTTTGGCTGTTTTCCTGATTTCTCTCCTCACATTACAAGTTTTCCTAAACTGTAGTTTTCCAGTTCACTCTCAAAGCCAGAATCAACCACCCGACGTATTCTTCGGGGTGGATGTGGCTTACGAAAACTTGACTGAAATCAAAGAACTCATCGACGAAATAAGCTCGTACACAAACCTTTTCGGGATAGGTTGCACCGGCATAACATATAACGTGACAAAACTTGACGAGCTTTGCCAGTATATTTATGATAAAGGCCTATCGTTTTTTATTTACACCGAACGGTTTCTTCGTCGTCAGTGGCTTGAAGACGCCAAAAGCAGGTGGGGAGAACGCTTTTTGGGATTCTATTTCTGGGATGAAAACAGTGGCAGACAACTAGACATCCATGAATACAGAGCTTTTGAAGAGGCAGATAACTACACTGATGCAAGCAACAAATTCGTAAATATAATTACAAACAGCTTGAACTTCATGGGCTACAATAATCCGGAAGTTCCCGCTTTGTTCACTTCAGATTACGCGCTTTACTGGTACGATTACAAGTCAGGATACGATGTAGTGCTTGCCCAGCTGGGTTGGAACTACAGTAGACAATTAAACATAGCGCTCTGTAGGGGTGCAGCAACGATGTATGAAAAGGAGTGGGGAGTCATAGTCGCTTGGACTTACACCGAGCCGCCGTACATCGAATCAAGAGAAGAACTTTACAAGGATTTGGTTTTGGCTTACGAAAACGGAGCGAAATACATTACAATATTCGATTCAAACGAGGGATACACTCAAGGAATCCTAGAGGAAGAGCATAAAGACGCTTTGAAACAATTCTGGCAATACATGCAAGATAATCCCCGAGAAAAGAGCGTAACTGTCGATAAAGTGGCTTTTGTTCTCCCCAAGGATTATGGGTACGGTTTTCGCGGTCCAAATGACAAGATTTGGGGATTATGGGAAGCAGATAATCTTACCTACCAAATATGCACGACCCTTGGGAATTTTTTGGAGGAGTATGGATCAAGATTAGACATAATTTATGATGACGGTTTGACGCCAAATAATACTTACACGTACAGCAAACTGCTTTTCTGGAATTCCACTGTCTTACCTGAACCCGAATCCGATCTCTGGACGGGCGTACCATTAGAGTTCATATACACGTTGGTTGCTGTAGGCTCATTAACTGCAATCGGCACATGCATCTTTGTCTATTTCTTGAAGAGAAGAAAATTGAAAAAGCCGTTTATCTAAGAATCATGTTGACAAATTTTTCTGGGTTAAAGAGTTCCAGATCCTTGTAAGTCTGCCCTATACCAATGAAAAGTATTGGCTTTTGCGTTACGTAGGTTACGCTTAAAGCGGACCCGCCTTTGACATCAGCGTCCACTTTGGTCAGTATCGTAGCGTCTATGCCTATGGACTTGTGGAATTCTTCAGCCTGCATAACCGCGTCGTTCCCAATCAGCGAGTCCAAAGTCAAAATCGTCAAGTCAGGCTGGACAACCCGTCTCACCTTGGCAAGCTCGTTCATCAAGTTCTGATTCGTTTGCATCCGCCCTGCCGTGTCGATTAGAACAACATTTACGCCGTGCGCTTTGGCATGGCTTATTGCGTCATACGCCACAGCCGCAGGGTCTCCACCGTACTTATGCTTAATCATGCGCATGCCCAAGCGCCGTGCGTGCTCCTCCAGCTGCTCAATCGAACCTGCACGGTAAGTGTCACTGGCAGCAAGCACCACAGAATA
>WOR8_10002036_pt1 | contig 20220 bp, 19 predicted proteins | sample DeeMarSeWOR38_10_FD_19890 | JGI IMG/M metagenome (IMG submission 19890)
TTGATGGAAGACAGCATCTTCAATCATTTTGATGAGTGGTTCACGTGCCTGACTAATTTGAGCGAACAGAACTAAAAAAACAACTAGAATAACTATAACTCCAAGTATTTTCCCAAGATGATTTAATTGTTTTTGAAGAGGAGTCTCGAGAGTTTTTGTCTCCGCAGTTGATTGCGCAATTTTCCCCATTTCTGTATTCATGCCAGTTCCGTACACTACTGCCTGACCTCTACCTTTTACTGTCGTTGTCCCCATAAAAGCAATATTTTTTCTATCCGCAATAGGAATACGAGGTTTCTCTAATGGGGTAATAATTTTATCAACTGGAACGGATTCTCCCGTCAATAAACCCTCCTCAACACGTAGTCGACTTGTTTCAAAGATTCGAGCATCTGCAGCAATAGTTTCCCCCTCATACATCAATAAAATATCGCCTGGTACTAGATCACGTGTGTCAATTCGTGTTTCTATGCCATCACGTATAACTAGTGTATCATCTCCCGTCAATTCTTTTAGCTTTTCAAGAGCTGCTTCTGCACGATACTCTTGAACAAATCCTAATACTCCATTAAGGATAACAATAATTATTATAATTAATGCTTCAATATATTCCCCAAAAAGGAGGGAAATTAATGCAGCACCCACTAGTAAGAAGACAATAAAGTCTTGAAATTGAAGAAGAAACATCTTTAGAGGAGAAATTCGTTCACCAGCGATTAATTCATTAGATCCATATAATTGAATTCTTCTAGCAGCTTCTTCATTTGATAATCCACGCTGAAGATCGGTTTTTAACGAATCCCTCAACTCCTCAATGGTTCTCATATGAATTGGTGATGTTGTGTCGTTCATAGGGAATATCCTTCTTCTAAATTTTGGATTCATTATTACCTTATATTTGTTAATTTACTGGAATGAACCTTAAAATCCAAACTATAATTCTTAAATTAAATTTATGAATAAAAAAGCGAGAATAAAAACTAGAAGACCAAAAATCGACAGTAGAAGGAGAGAGAGACCATAGCGTGATATAAAACTAGGAATAAAGGGAATTGCTTTCTTAAAATATTCTAAAGGTTCAGCTTCGTCGAATATTAAATTAATATTTCTCTTTTTAAGCTCCTCGAAAAACAATTCAGGTTCTGAAATCGCCTCAGGAGGTATAATCCCAACCCCATCTAGCTTTTTTTCGGCAAATAATTTAGCAGCTATTGATGCAGGATAACCTGTTAATATACCCATCTCTAGAGAAGGTGTAGAATATACCCAATGAATTTTCTTGCCAGAATGTGTTCCATAAATATCAACACGTGCTGAAGAAGCAGCAATTCCTCCTGTGGCAAATATAGATTCTGTTAAATGTACTAATTTTCCAAGAATTTTTTTGCGAGTATTTCCTTGGGTAAGGTGTAATTGTTTCATGGATTCAGCAAATTTGTTATTCCAGTCAGGAGTGAGGCCTCCCTTTAAAGTGCAGCGCTGAATATTCTTCAAGTATCTGGGAATCGTTACAGGTTCTGGATGACCACAATCAAAAACAGAAACCTCCCCTAATGGTTCAGGAAAATCAATTTTAACATTTCCTTTTCCTGCAGGAACATTAATCATCTTTCCATCCTGAAATGAGGGAAAATTTCCTGTTACAGCATAAAGTACATGTAAAATCACTGCTAAACCTTCTGAATCAGCAGCACCGCCAGCCCAAGATATATCAATCTCAATTGGACAGTTTGAATCCAGTTTATTATAAGCATGACGAACTAGGAGATTTGTTAATCCTGGAGTCCAACCAAATCCCATGAATATCGGTACATCAGCCTTTTTAGCTTTATCATCCATTTCTAAGATTTCAATCGTTGGTCCTGAATCATCACAAATATCAATTAAAGGTGTTTGAGCCTCTATTGCAGCCTTCACTACTTTAGGCCCAAAATAATAGAAAGGACCAATCGCAGATATTACTAAATCGTATTTCTGCATTACCGAGATCAGTTCGGATTGCTTTAAGACATCAATAAATTGGAAAGTCACTCGCTCATCATTTAATTCGTTAATTAGTTGAAAAGCTCGTTTTTCGTTAATGTCACCAATTGTAATCTTAGACCAAACCTTTTGATTGCAGGAATCCCTTAAAATATACGACCCCATATCTCCTGCTGCTCCGAGAATTAATAATTTCAATTGTAATACCTCTCCGGTTCATAGATTCTTTAGGTTATTAAGAATTTTTCATATCTAAAACAAAGGATTTTTAACCTTTAAGAGAAAAATTTCAGTGGAGAATAGAAATTTTGTTATTACTCGGGTTGTTGTTGTCAGATGAAAAATTTTCTTGATATTTATCCCGAATTCGGTTATATTCATCCACTTCTACCTCGAGAAATAAAGGAATGGCTGGACCAATTTTGTGAATCATATGAATTTTACATACTTATTGATAAATTATTGACTAACTGCTTTAAAACTCAAAAAGTTGAGAATGAGACGGTTTCATTATTTTTAGGTTATGCAGGATTCTTTTCAGGAAATTCAGTTTTAATCAAACGCATTTTACATGAAGATGCTCAAAATCAATTTTCTATACCACAGGGTTATCTTCTTTCTGCAACGATTGGGGAGGAATTACCAAAAATAACCTCTCTTACACCGATTCTGAAAGAAATTTATCTATTAATTAGCATTGCTTGGTTTGAATTTCGTGAAGGGCAATATTCCCGGGTAATTGGATTATTATCAAACATTTCAATCGATTTAGAGAAAGAAGACCCCCTTTTCACAACAATTTATAGCTTTATTCTTCTTTTGGCATTTATAGAAACACGAGACATCTCTGCTGCTGAAAATTTGAAAGATAGAGTATTAAAACAATTAAATCAAATTAGGATCAAAAATCATCGATTTTATTCTGGTTTTCTAGAAATGGCACTGGGAATTTACCACCGATATGCTGGTGACTTTGAGAGAAGCCGAAAATTCTTGGATTCAGGTTATATTAAGTTTAAAGTATTTTCTAACTATTATTTTTTATTCCACATTGGAGAAAATTTAGGGTTATTATCTCAAAAGGAAAAGAATTACGAAAAAGCATGTGAAATCTTTAAAGATCTTCTCAAGATGCGAAAAAACTTTCAAATCGAAGAAATTGACCCATTCCTTATTTATAGAGTTGTTACTAATTTAGCAGACTTATCTTATGAGTTAGGTGATCTTGATCTAGCTGTTACTTATGCTGAAGAAGCTGTAAGTCTTTTTCAACGTTTTAAACTACCCAGTTTAGATGCAGTATTTCAATTAAGTCAACTTTATTCTATACAAGGTTTTATTGATAAAGCAAAGGAAAATCTAGAAAAAGGATTGAATCTCCCTTGGATATCACAAAAAGAAATTGAAGATCCTGATTATTATAGGGTTCTTGCAACGATAGAAAAATATGCATGCAATTTTGGATTAGCTCTAGAATTTTATGACCATGCCTTGAAAAATTACAAAAAAAGTCGTGACTTATCTAATATTCTTGAATGTTTAGCTGAAGAGATAATCTTGCATTTGGAGATATTTTTCTGGCGAAAACAAAGTAAAATTCTAGAAGAGGCTATATTATTAGCAGACGAATTTCGAGCTCTTGTTGAAGGCCAAGAAATCTTAGGATGGTCTTATACCTCTAAAGTAATACAAGCTATACCAAGAGCTTTTTCTGGGGATCCTATGGCAAAAAAACTATTAGAAGAAGCTCAAAAGAGTAAGGATATTAATTTCTTTGGACTTGAACACAAAAAATTACTCAATATTGATATTATGAATCTTTCTACTTCACCTCTTGATGCTTTAAACGCAATCGAGTTTTTAACTAGTCTTCAAAACCGTGCTCATAGAGATTCATGGACTATTGAAGAAAAAAAGACAAACCTCCAATTACTAGTGGTTCTCGATAGTGAATCTTCATTACCCATCTTTCTTTATTATTTTGACCAATCTCTCGACTTAGATAGATTGTTAATCTCTGGTTTAATATCAGCTATTAATACTATGTCACTTACACTTTCTTTAAAGGAATTGAACGAAATTCATTACCAAGATTCACTTGTATTAATTGCACATCGTCATCCGTTATTATTTGCACTAATATGCGATGAGCAAGCTAATATTGGTATTCGCTTAAAGTTTCTACAATTTCGTGAAAATTTTCCTGAAATAAACCAAATTCCTACACAAACTTTCCAGATTGATCTGTCTGAATCCACAGAAATTCAAAAATTAGTCCAAGATATTTTCCACAGTTAATTATTACTTTTCTTTAATTTAATTCCTTAATTACGAGAATTAAAGTTATTATTGCTCCTAAGTTGATATATTCCCGTCTAATACCTACAGCTGATCCTGCAGGAGCAGTACCTATTCTAATCTAAATTAATAGCTATTCGAAACATTTTTCTATAGCTTAAGGACTGGGAAATCCTAGCTTCAATAATCGAGGAAAAAATCATGACAAAATTAATGGAGTTGTTAGGAGACAGCACCGATCTTCCAGTTTCAAGTACAATCAAGGTTTTAGCTGCTAAACGATTAGCAAAAACTTCAACTTGGCTTAAGGCGATTTGTCTTGTAGAGACAGGAGGTAAAAGACAGATTCGTTTGTATGGCTGGCAAAAGAACAAAGAGGGGGTGTGGAAGGTTCGACAAAAATTCAATATCTCAAAGGGGTACTCTAAAAAGTTATCAGATATTTTCGCAGCTTTTAGTGAACATGATTCTGCAAAACTGGAATAAAAAATTCTATTTAAACCAATCAAAGAATTATGGGTTTTAGAAATCTGTTTTTCATTGTGAGATTATAATTATAAAGTAACCACTAAAGGATTCTACTACTCTCAAAGCTGGTCAAACCAAAATTCTTTTTTATTAATCAGTACTCCTACTAGATTGACTTTTAAAAGCAAAATATCATTTTCCGAAGTTAAACAAATATGGACGGAACAAGAAATGAAAGATCTTTTACAAGTACTATCAGCTTTTGGTTTTAGCAAGAGTGAAACTGAACAAAATGAAATGGTTCTCCAATTAATGGATGATATCTGTAAAAAGGAGATTGAACCTTATGCTCAAGATATGGATAAAATAGGGTGCATATTTGATCCAAATACCAGTAAAGTAACCTATCCAGAGCAAACTTACAAAATATTAAAGAAAATTAGTCAAAGTGATCTAATGGGATTAGCAATCCCCCAAGAATTTGAAGGATCGAATCTTTCCTTTACGCTTGTAAACGCTTGTTATGAACGGATCTCTCGGGCTGATGCAGGAACCTCATTACTCTTTGGACTTCAAAATTCATCCAGTGATGTCATTGAGACTTTTGGAACAGAGGAAGCCAAAGAATATTATTTACCGAAATTAGCGAGAGGAGAAATGGTTGGAGGATTGTTGTTCACTGAACCGGGTGCAGGATCGGACTTAGGTTCCCTTAAAACTAAAATTATAGATAATGGTGACCACTATCTTGTAAACGGATCAAAGAATTTTATAACAAATGCAGGTATTGCAGATTGTTATCTGTTCTTAGGGTCAACAAACCCAGAAAAAGGATCTAGAGGATTAACAGCCTTCATTATGGACTCAAAAGAAAATCCAGGATTTAAGATTAGTCGTATTGAACATAAACTTGGATTACATAGTAATGCTACAGGTGAAGTTATCTTAGAAGACGCGATAATTCCTAAGCGTAATGTGCTTGGGGAAATTGACAAAGGATTCAGTGTTGTGCTTTATGAGCTAGCAGCAGCACGCATTGGTATAGGAGCCCAAGCAACGGGAATTGCTGATGCTGCATATCGAAAAGCTGCAAATTATGTAAAAACACGTAAACAATTTGGGAAAACAATTGAAAGTTTTCAAGTAACGCAATTCAAGCTAGCAGATCTCTTTACGAAGATAGCTACAGCTAGATCAGCTTATTTGGTTGCAGCTCGGATGAAAGACCTAAAACAAGATTTTTCCGAGTATTCTTCTATTGCTAAGCTGTATGGCTCAGAAATAGCCCAACAAGTGACTTATGAAGCCATCCAAATGCATGGTGGGTATGGTTACGTCCGTGAATATGATGTTGAGCGTTATTATAGAGATGCGCGAATTACGCCAATTTACGAAGGCACTAATGAGGTTCAGCGTATTGTTATTTCCCGAGCAGAGATGGAAAAGAATTATACCTCTGAATAAAGTAATTCTGAATTTATTTTTCAAATTCATCAATAATAGATTCTAATTTCTGCTCATAAACGTGGTAATCTGATTCACTAAATAAAACAAAGTGTACTCTTTTAATATTAGTTTTGGGTAAATACTCAAGAACGGTTTTGATAGCTATATCTGCAGCCAAATCAATTGGATAGCTATAAATACCTGTTGAAATAGAGGGAAAAGCTATACTACTTGCAGAATACTCTTCAGCCAGTGTAAGAGAATTCTTATATGAATTTCTTAGAATGGTGGATTCTCCTCGATCTCCTCCTTTCCAAATAGGCCCTGGAGTATGAATAACCCATTTTGCATTTAGTAATCCTCCAGAAGTGATCCTTGCTTCTCCTGGAGTACAACCATTAGGATACTTTTCAATACATTCCTTTAAAATTTGTTCTCCACCTATGCGATGAATGGCTCCATCAACTCCACCTCCCCCTCTTAAACTAGGGTTGGCAGCATTGACAATCACATCAATCTGTTCTTCAGTGATATCACCTTTCACTAATTTAATGATGGAAGAATTTATTTTCTTTTCCACGGACAATCCTCATCTTTAATGTACAATTCGTACTCTACGTGTTCCATCTTCAAATGTTAATATACTGAGATCCCGAAAACGATTCACAATCTGTTGAACCGTATAGGTTGCAATTGAAGTCATAGAAGCGATTTCATCAATAGTAGCTATCTCTAGAGCAATTAATTGGCTTAATACTCTTCCTGAATCACTTTCCCCGAGAAAGATTTTCACTGCATTAGAAATTCCCATTGCTTTATGACTTTCTTCTCCCATTGCTTCAATCTGAGCCGTAGCTCGTTCTAATTCATACTTTTGGAGTTCAAATTCTTCTTCTAATTCCTGATATTTTTTGTCTAATAATTTTGATTCTTCTTTTTGGTGTTCTAAGTCGTCAATTAGCCTTATCTTTTTCTGAATATCCTCTTCGAGTTTAGTCAATTTACCACGGGTTTCTTCTAGATCATTTTCTCGTTTATCAATATTATTCTGCAAAGAATCGATTCGTTCCTTGTGGATCTTCTCTTTTTCAATTGATAGCTTTTCTTTTTCCTTCAATTGTTCGACTAACTCTTGATAGCTTTTTGTCATTATCTCTTCCTTTTCAACAGCGATATTTTTTGCCTGACGAAGTTCTTCAAGAACATTCACATATTGCGTACGGAAATTTTCAATTTGGTCATTAATGGAAAACACCCAATTGCTGGTATTCTGATCTATTTTTTCAACGCGCGAACTGAGATCAAGTACCTGATTATTAAGTTCGAGTGAAAGGGTTTCCAAGTTTGTTCGAACCTCATCAATTGAAGTATGCATTTCTTTCATAATATTAGTCTGAATGTCTACATTTCTCCCCTCTAGTTTATTTGAAAATTCGCTAAGACGATTTGCCAGGCTTTCCACCTGAGTACGTATCTCTTGGAGATCTGATTCAGTCGGCTTTCTTCTAAACAATGAAATTCACCATTTTTTATTAATTGCTGTTCTTAAATATATGTTCATTTAATATTGAATTATCCCTGTTCAGTTTTAAAAATATGCTATTAACAATAAAACTTTTCAAGGAAATTTATTACAATTTAGGAGAGAATTATGACACTCATTGATATACTTAATTATATTGACTCGAATTTTACAGAAAGGCATTTAGGAAAAATTCAAGAATTTATCAAACAACCATCAATATCTGCTACAGGAGAGGGAGTACGAGAAACGGCCGAAATTCTCCTTAGGAAAATTGAATCTTTAGGTGGGACAAATGTCCATTTAGCTGAGACCATGGGAGAGGAATTTGGCCATCCTCAAGTTTATGGAGAAATTAAAAGTCCTAAAAATAAACCTACTATTCTGTTTTACTCGATGTATGATGTTCAGCCAGTATATCCTGATAAATGGATCCTGAACAGTAAAAAAATTAATCCATTTGGAGCAGAAATCCATGAATATGAATGGTTTCCAGGATTTTCAGGAAAATGCTTAATGAATCGAGGTGTGATGAATCAAAAAGGTCCAACAATGGCCGCTTTTAATGTTTTAGAGACGTTTCTTGAGTTAGAGGGAGAATTACCTGTGAATCTTATCTTTGCAATTGAGGGAGAAGAAGAATTAGGGTCACCTCACATGTTGAAATTTATTCAAGAGTATAAAGAGCAATTAAAGTCCTGCACAGCAGTTTATTTTCCTATGTTTTTTGAAAATTATGATGGTCAAATTCGTTTTTACCTAGGAGTCAGGGGTGTCATTGAAGCTAAACTTTGGTGCAGAGGTGGCTCTTGGGGAGGCCCTATAAATCGGAATATCCATTCTTCAAGCTCAGGATTAGTAGAAAATCCTATTTTTAGACTTATTGAGGCATTAAATTCATTAAAAAATGATAAGAATAACGAAATCCTAGTAAAAGGTATTATGGATGATCCCAAGATTATTGGACCTTCTTCTGAAGACTTGGAGATTATTCATCAACTGGTTAAAAATTTGAATTTTAGGGATTTAAAGGAAGCTATGGGAGTAAATAAGTTCGGAGATATACAAGGAAAGGAATTAGATGGCGAGAAAGCAATTATTGAACAGTTATTTACGCCAGGTTTATCCATTAATGGCATTGAAGGGGGATATTATGGTGAAGGAGGTATGACAATTATTCCACATGAAGTGCATGCTAATTTAGACATAAGACTACCACCGTTTCAGGAGGTCGATTATGTTAAAAATTGTTATAAAAGACACTTAAGTGAGAATTTTCCAATGATTGAGCTAATTTTTGGACCAGGATATGGGGCAGGTAAAATGAGTCCCTCTCATCCGTTAATTCAAGCAACAAAGACAGTTTATAAAAAATTCAATAAGATTCCATTATTTTACCCCTTACTAGCTGGATCAGCACCTTTTTCTCTTTTTCAGAATAAACTCAATCTCCCATTTGTATATGGAGGATTGGGGCATGCAGGGCGAGCTCATTCACCTTTAGAATATGCAGTTCTTGAAAGTCATGATCCAAGAGTCGGAGGTATAAAAGAGTTCGAAAAATTCTTTGCTACACTTCTTGTCGAATTTCATACAAAACTTTCTAAAAATTAGATTTATTCACATGAAGTAAACCAATATTTATGAACGAACTTATTCGATATATGAAAAATCCTGCTTTATTTCTATTAGATGAGGAGTCTTAGATGATAATTCATGAGACAGATGTATTGGTGATTGGGGGAGGCCCAGGAGGTTACCCCGCAAGTATTCGAGCTGCACAACTTGGAAAAAAAGTTATTCTTGTTGAAAAAGGATTTTTAGGAGGGGAATGTTTGAATTGGGGATGTATTCCAAGTAAAGCGCTTATTTCAGCAGCAGAATTTTACTATCGATTAATCCATGATGCAGAAAAAATGGGAATTATGGTTAAGGAACCTTTAATTGATATAAAAAAACTCCAATCATGGAAAAATGGCATAATTAATCGTTTAATAGATGGAATTAGCCAGCTTCTAAAAGGAAACAAGGTTGAATTAATATTTGGCACTGCTTCCTTTATTAATCCAAATTCAGTCTCAGTTATATCAAATTCAGGTGAATCTCTTCAAATAAACGCAAAAAATATCATAATAGCCACTGGATCTAGCTTTATATCCCTCCCTGGATTCTTTATTGATGAAAAAAGTATTCTTACTGCGAAAGGTGCTTTATCATTTGATAAATTACCTAAATCGCTTTGTGTAATAGGTGGAGGTATAACTGGCCTAGAATTAGGGATTGTCTATACAAAATTAGGAGTAAAAGTATCAGTTGTTGAATTACTACCAGAAATTTTGCCTGGGATAGACCCCCAATTAATAAGAATCCTTAAAACACAATTAAAGAAGTTAGAAATCGTGGTTTATACTTCTTCTTTAGCAAAACCACCAAAACAGCTAGAATCAGGTGAATACGAATTAATCGTTGATACAAAACAGGGAGAAAAAGTCTTACTCATAGAAAAAATTCTTATTGCGATCGGAAAGCGAGCTAATACTAGTGATCTTGAATTAGAAAAATCAAATGTTATAATTGATGATAAAGGGTTTATTCAAGTTAATAAAAAACAACAAACTTCTCAGGCATCTATATTTGCTGTGGGAGATTGCACAGGGCCTCCATTCTTAGCTCATCGCGCTACTAAACAGGGTATTATCGCAGCTGAAGTTATTACCGGTTTAAAATCAGAGTTTGATTATATTTCAATCCCTAGTGCTATTTTTACCGATCCTGAAATAGGAATTGTTGGTTTATCTGAAACTGAAGCAAAAGAAGCAGGATATGACGTAATAGTTGGTAGAGCTTCTTTTGGAGCATCGGGTCGAGCAATAACTCATCAATCTGATCTTGGGTTTGTAAAAGTTGTTGGTGATAAAAAAACTGGACAATTACTGGGTGTACAGATTATTGGACCTAATGCTTCTGACCTGATTAGTGAAGCTGCTCTTGGACTTGAGTTAGGAGCAACTTTGGAGGATATAGGCTTTACAATTCATCCACATCCAACTCTTCCTGAAATGTTGATGGAGGCAGCAGATGGAGCCCTAGGAAAAGCTATTCATCAGATTAATATCCAAAGAAGAGATGAAAAGTTGGCTTAAAACGATAGAGGAATTTAAAATTCAATAGTAGAGATTTATTGTTTCTGCCAAATCCAAGAATATGTAATATCCATTTTTTGAGCTAAACTGAGATAAGAAAACTTTTCATTGTTCAAAAGATCAGCTTTTTTGAAATATACTCCTATTTTAGAGCTTAATTTATCTATCATTATTGATTTCCAAGTTTCTAATACAAATTTAGGCAAATTTCTTATTGGATAAACCTTATTCTTCAATTGACTTCTATACCTCTTTTATGTTGCTAGCTAAGAAGTATTTGAGTGAATTAAATTCGTATTTATTAATAGAGTAGCATGATGGAGATACCATTTTCTACATAAGTAACCTGCAGAGCCTGATATTCTCCTTGTATCCCAATCCTGTTTTTTCTACAATATTGAATGTCAATTTCTTCATTTATTATTTGATAACACCCTACAATAACAGAATCAGGATTTATCCAAATCTCCTGATTGTGACACAATAAGGAGAATGCTCATGCATTTGCACGATAATTTGTTTTAATGATAAATTCTCATGAACTATTTGTGAAGAATAGGATAGGATTCTTCCATCGAGCAAGGAAATTTCGATCCCAATTATTCCTTATAGATAAATTTGAAAAAATTTTCAACAGAGTTTGCATTTAAACCTGCAATGTTAATGAAAAAATTTTTAGCTTCTATTGTGGAAAAATTATTTCTTTTCATTTGCTCTGTCATGAATTCAAACTTTTCATGTGGAAAGATAATCCAGTCAGAAGTTTCTTCTACATAATATTGTGGTTTAAAACTTGACCATGGTTTCCAATAAAGCGTACCAACACGTACTTCAGTTGGTTTTTTCATCTTTAAGTATTGGAGGGCAAATTCTAAAGAAACACCAGTATCAGCGACATCATCTAGTAATAAAATACGGCGTCCATGAATTCGACCAGGTAGATCTTGATAAATTATTGGTTCTTTTTCAGTTTTTGCAACTCCAGCATAAAAACCAATTTGCATTATCGAAAGCGTGACTTTCCTTCCTTGAGAGAGGAATAAATCAGAAATTATTCGAGCAGGTACTAATCCGCCTCGACTTATACCAGCAATAATATCTGGAATAAAATTATCCTGAATAATAGAATAATAAAGTTTAACTGTTAATTCTTCAATATAGTCCCAAGAGGGAGCAGTAAAAGTCAATTCATTTGAATTCATTCTTGGTTTCTCTTCCCTTAAATATTCTTAAGGATTTTTTAACAAAAAATCCAAATAATAATTTAATGCTAAAATAGTTTCGACAAAAAAATTAGATTATCACAAAAGACAAAATAAGTATAAGATGTAAATTCCCATTCTCTATGGCTAATTTTTAAATTATTCCAATTTATAATTAAAAGTTCTATTTTATTAAGAATCCTGCTACTGTCCCAATTATTAAATTAATTTCTATTTTAATTCTTCAAAATTTAATAAAGAATTAATTTCTAAAATTTATTTTAGATTTATTAGGAAAGAATTACTTCCCATTCTTGAGGATTAAAACCAGCATGTCCATGAAAACGATCTATAATCAAAAAAGGAAAAGTTGGAGGTAACCCATAAATAGCTTGGATCTGTTCCTTAAGGGATTTTCGTTCTTTTAAAGATAAATCATCGATATATAGGTAAGAATATTTGAATTTATTTTCATTCAACCATTTAAATGCTTGACGACACCAGCTACAAGTGCTAATTGCAAATAGGAAGATTTCATGTTTTTTGTCTCGTGAACCATCAACATGATGGACTTTTCCTGAAAATTCTAATATATTGATTAACATATCACTCATTTTGTATATAATTTTAGAGATATTATATTATTCTCAAAGAAATTCGAAGATTAAATATTAAATGAAAATTAAAATCTTAATTCAGCTAGATAATTTCAAACGAAAATCCCAAAAAAAGATTGAATTAATAAGAATCATAAGATCATACAATTTGATTATTTAGTTAGAGGACGTCTTTCTGGAATCATTGAAATCTCATTATCGAAGTCAAAATTCTTATTGAAGTATAAAGCACAATAACAGTGACCATATTCTTCAATATCAGGTTTAGCATAACGACACGGGCAGATAATGTCTCTATCAAGATTCCTATCTTCTTGACTATCACGGCATGGACAATTATAATATCCTAATCGATTAAAATTAATCATTAATCCATCTATTAAGTCATTAAGCATCTCCTGATTTGAATTTAACTTCCAATCATTACGTTGTGCGATACCATAGACATATTTTCGAACATCTTCTATTGATTTAGCTTGATTATTCATTCTAGCATTTCCTCCCATTGATTAGGATTATATCCAGCATTCCATCGAGTTTTATCTACCACGACAAATGGAAATCGAGGACGAACTCCAAATACTTCTTGTATTTCCTCTTTCAATTTATTTTTCTCTTCAACGGGTATTTTATCAATATCAAGATAGGAAAATTGATAACCCCTATCTTTTAGCCATTGTTTTCCGCGTTTGCACCACATACAGGTACTTATGGCAAAAACGAAGATTTCATTTGATTGTTTAAGAGTTCCTTGGACCTTGACTATTTCGCCTGGAATTGTAATCGTATCAAGAGACATAGGAGGACTTTTGTATTCCATTACAAAAATTCTTCTCTAAATAAAAATGAAGAAATTATTATTATTTTTTTATTCTTTTTGAACTCAATTTGCTTTCACGATATAGCGCTAAAGGTATTATTATGATTAATGACATGCAAAGGCTAAATCCCGAGATTTCTCTTGGTTTAGTAGTAGAAGTTAAAGTGGTTAATGAAGTGGTTTCATAACCTTCACTCTCCATCCATTTTAAGGCAACCTCTATCGAATATTCATCATATGTAGTAATCGCATTATGTTCGGGTTTGGTAATACCATCAGAACCTAAAATAGCTTTTTTGTATGCTACTAGATCAGCTTCAGAGATTGCAGCCCACGAAGTGATTGGTATGGGAGTATAAGTAGGAACAGCGAGTCCGTTCATTAATTTATTAATAATTTCTTCACGAGGAATTATATGACTAATAGCATGTCTTACTCCTTTTTTATTTAAGTGGAAAATGCCTCCTTCTTCAAATTTAGGATTTAAATAAAGGCCTATCCATCCTGTTTCAGTAGTTAAAATTGGAGTGATAGCAGATGAGGTCTGAAGTTCGTCATAAATATTATCTACCTGAAACTGTGGATCCATCAAGGTGACCTTTCCAGTCTTCATTGCAGCGAGAGCAGGATCTAAGGTGGTAAAGATGATTTTTGCAGAAGGGGGCATACTTTTCCATTTTCCTTCCGCAAATTCAAAGAATTTCAAGCTTGGATCAGCTATCCAAGCACCTGTGGTATTATCCCATCTGATCCCATCAAATTTCTCTAAAATAATTTCATTTGAATCAGTATTATACTCCTTGAAAATGACAGGGCCAGCCCCAATGGGTCCTTTCAAACCACCAGGGTCTGTTGGGCATCCTGTGTTAAATGAATGACTCTTCCATTCACTTGGGGGGACAATCCATAAGTTTGGATCGAAGTTCCCATTATTATCAAAACCATGGTTAATCGGATCACCTAGGATATGTTCAGGTAAAATATCAAAGCCTAAGATATCAGTTAAGAAAGAGGGAAAGATTTTAATGAAATTAAAACTGATATGTTCAGAAAAACCATTATTATCTTTATCCTCAACAATTATTGAGTAATTCCCGTGACGATTGACTTTATCATCCAATCCAAATGGGAGAATCCATTCATCCCACCATTCTCTGAATCTAGTATCATGAAAATTACTGTTTAAAGAAGGAATCAGCTGGGTTTGCATAGAGAACGCAATATCCCATCCATCTAACTGATAACCATCATGGAAAAAGACATCATCTCGAATGGTGATATTGAATTGGAGTCCGTCAGATGAGAAATTGCCTAATGTTGTAGCTATACCTGGAATTAATTTAAGATATTCAGTTGTTCCAAAATTAGTGGTCATCCAAGTCTCACGAGAAGTATTTAAGGGCAAGACAAGATCCTTTGATGGAGTAAATCGGATTAATCCAACCATAGTTGGTTTAATATAATATTGATTATAAATTGATGTTTCTAAGTTAGTATTGAAGATACTAGCAGCAAGAACTACAGAATCAAGACCCCACATGGTGTCTATAGATTGTAAAGGGTAGAATACAGGATCATAACCATATAGATTAGAGGAGATTGCATGAACTTTATATCGGTTGTAGACAAGGATATTTGGCATTGCATCATACCAGATTTTTTGCCATTCAACAAACTGTTCTTTTGATTCTGTAAGATTGAGGTTCGATAAAATTGTTTGTATCAAATCATCTGATTCTTGTGCCCGATAGGTTAAGTAATGCTTTGATGGATTATCATTCCAGTACATCACATTAAATCCATTAGGGGGAATAGCTTCAGCACTATAAACTGCTTGTATAGAACTACCAGGATGCCTTAATGAGTTTCCCATTGACATTCCAAAAGTAATAAGATCATAACCACCGTCTTTGTAATCACCGACCTCTTGATCAGTCGCACGGGGGCCAAGAGCAGCCCAACTTATTAGATCTAACTCTGTTCCAATTCCAATTTTCGCAAACTCAGTTAAAGCAACTTCAACCCAATTAAGTCGAACTGGACTACTCGTTGGGGCCATTATGTTGACAGAAAAGAAATAATCTGATCCATTTTCAGTTTGAGAAGTCATAATCATGTGATTTATAACAAGAAATAAATAAAATGAAAGAAAAATATATTGCCTAAATAGGTAAGGAAATCTCATTAAAACACTTCTTGTAACTAACAATTATCTCCTTCAAATATTAATAAAAATTTAGATCAGTGCATTTTGAAAAGCTTGCAAATTGATAAATATAGACAGGATTATGGGGGATACTTCGACTAGTGTCATAAGAGGCAAATGAAAAGCAATGTCATAGATATTCAATGGTTATTCTTTAAAAAAGAGGAAAATAAGATGTGTTTAGATTTCTAGTGATTTTAATTCATTTAGAAAATATTTCTTGTCCTCTTCTTTTGCTATCGCTTCACTTGCCTTTTCTGCTAGTTTAAAATATTTAGAGGCTTCTTCAGAACTTTTTGCAATAGCATTTGCCCTTGCCATGGCTTCATACGCGAATGCTAAATCAAAATCACCAATTTTTTCTTTCAAACAAGTATCTAAACATTGTTGTGCATAATAAAGGGACATTTGAGGTATATTTAATAGGGAATAAACTCGTGAGATCAACCAATCTCCCCGTTCTAGATTCGTAGGCCCTGTTTGAGGATATTTTCTAGAGTTTACAACAACTCCCCAATGGTACCTAGAAGCATGGGCAGAATGAATCATTTCATTGGACTCTAATCTGGTTCTATTTTCACCTTTATCAATAAGATCCCATGTATGATTAAAAAGGGCAGCTGCCTGTTTACGATGCCATTCCAATTCAGTCATTTTTTCATTATCGGTCATTTGGAGTTTTTCCTTTTTAATAAATCTAAATTTACTTTCTTAAGCAAGACAATATTTAAATTCTTTTGAATATTTCGTAGAGCTTCTGAAGACTTAAATTTATTAGTTCATAAGCTCTTTCATACGGTGGGTCAAAATAAGGATCAGGAACATCCTCTTCTAAACCATCAGTAAATTCTAGGAGTAAAAATGATTGATCAAGCTTTAATGAAGGAATATACTTTAAATGCTCTTTTTCCATGACTAATATTAAATCAGAAACCTCAATAATTTCTGGAAAATCTCTCAGATGTTTAGGCTTGAATATCAAGATCTCATCCTTAGAAACACCCTTTCTTAAGAGTTGGATGTATGTCTCCTGTGATATTACAGAATTACGGAATTTTACAGCTCCAGAGTCGATTTCTAGTCGTGTAGAGAGTCTCTTATCATTTTTAATCATATGATTAAATAACAAATGGGCATAAGGACTTCTAATAATATTCCCAGAGCAAATAAATAGAATTTTAAATTTTGGGGAATTTTTAAAATTATCTATGACTTTTTCCCGCTTTAATTCCAAGTTGTTCACTCGTGTCACATGCTCTTTAGTTTAATTTCATAGGTATAGTCATATATTCAACATTATAACAAAATATAAAATTATTAAGTAAAATTTTTCAAAAAAGACTTTAGGGATAAATTTGGTCTGGAATATTTTCTTTGACCTACATGGGCCATTAGTTGATGTGAGGAAGATAATTCAAAACTATGAGGCCTATCTAATCACATTATTATCCCCTATTGGTCTTTCCCGTAGAAAAATTATCAATCTTCATAGGAAGGCTTTGGATCGATGGCTTGATAAAGTTAATAAAATTTCTATCGATCCTAAGTGTGAAGTTGATCCTAATTATTTTTTAACAGAAATGGAAAGGATTGATAGAGAATGGGAGTTGTTTATACTAGCTAATATACCAAAAAGTAAAAAAATTCAAGTTGAAGCTCAAATCAGAACCACAAACTTAGAATATAATGCATTAGCTCAAGGTAAAGTTCCTGTTCTATTCCCAGAGGTTCACATAACTTTAATGGAACTATCACAAGTTTCTTCTCTTGATTTAAATATAGCCTCTTCTGCTAGTTCACATCACATTCGAGGGGTAATAACTCTTCATAATTTAGAAGGATTTTTTAAAAATCTAATTGGGTATGATATTGTTAAAGCTCCGAAAAAGGGATTATCTGGAATCTATTATAAAAAAATTATAGAATTGACCCAAGCAACACCATTGAAGACAATTTTTATTGGAGATTCAAGAGAGGAAGCTGAACATTCAAAAAAACTAGGATTCAAATTTGTGATGGTCTCACGAGAAGGAAAAACGTTCTCTGACCTTAAATCAAATGAATACTTTGATTATGTAAAGAAGCTTGATGATATTCCAGTGCTGGTTCGTGAATGGATGGAAGTGGAACAGAATTTCTAATCTTATCCGATTCTAGAGGAAGAAATCATCAAATTAACACTTTTTCTATTTTCTTCAAACCTCATTAATTCCTTTATTCCAACAAGTAAAATCATTCCTCTATTAATATCCAATGAAATCTATTATTAGAATCATGTACGAAATTATTGAAATTATCGTGAATCAGCGGGATAAAAACAAGCTGTCCAGTGGTCTTTTCTTATCTCCTCTAATGGAGGTTCTTCTTGTGAACACTTTTCTTGGGCATATTTACAGCGTTTTACAAATCGACAGCATTTGGGAGGATCTATCGGAGTGGGTACTTCTCCAATTAGTAATTCTCTTTTCTTCTTTGTTCTTGGATCAGGGATAGGAACAGAAGCAATTAAAGCTTCAGCATAAGGATGTTGTGGATAATCAAAAAGATCATTTATTTCTCCTAGTTCTACGATTTGTCCAAGGTACATTACACCTACCCTATTACATACATGTCTTACTACTGAGAGATCATGAGAAATGAATATATACGTTAGAGTGAATTCTTTTTGTAGCTTTTCAAGCAAATTTAAAACTTGTGCTCGAACTGAAACATCTAATGCTGAAACTGGTTCATCCATGATTAATATATCAGGTTCGACTGCTAAAGCTCTTGCGATAACCACCCTCTGTCGTTGTCCTCCAGAAAATTCATGTGGATATCTATATAAATGAAAAGGGGCTAATCCAACAGTTTCCATAAGCTGAAGAATTCGTTTTTTCTTTTTATTCCCTTTCGTTAACCTATGAATATCAAGTGGTTCACCAATAATATCATAGACTGTCATTCTAGGATTTAATGACGAATATGGATCTTGGAATATTAATTGAATTCTTCGACGCATTTGGGTTTTTCTATCTCTAAAAATATCTTTACCATCAAAGAATATTCTCCCTGATGTTGGAAAGAGTAATTTTAAAATTAATTTTGCAACAGTCGTTTTTCCACATCCTGATTCTCCAACTAACCCAAAGGTTTCTCCTTTCTTAACTGTAAAATTTATATTATCAACAGCATGAATAAAAGAACCGCTACGGGTACCAAAAATTCCCATTTGAACTGGAAATTTCTTTGTTAGATTTTCTACTCTTAAGATTTCATTCATTATAATCCCTCTGACTATAGAGATGACATCGAACGAAATGACGTGGAGCTATCTCTATTCTTTCAGGAACTTCTTCGTTACATATATCCATTACATCTTTACATCGTGGATGGAATCTACATCCAGATGGAGGGTTAATTAAATTAGGGATAGAACCTTTAATAACTTCGAGATGATCAAGTTTTCGATCCACTCTTGGTATTGAAGATAATAAATCTCGGGTATAGGGATGAGCTGGATTCACGAAACATTCTAAACAAGAATTTTCTTCAACAATATACCCTGCATACATTACTGCTACTCGATCAGCTATTTCTGCTACTACAGCAAAGTTATGCGTAATATAAAGAACAGCTGTATTATATTTCTGTTTCAAATTTTCTATTAAATTAAGTACTTGAGCTTGAATTGTGACATCAAGTGCTGTTGTAGGTTCATCAGCTATGAGTAACAATGGTCGACAAGAAAGAGCAATCGCTATCATAATTCGTTGTCGCATCCCACCAGAAAATTGATGAGGGAAATCTTGTGAACGTTTTTCTGCATCAGGTATCCCTACTTCTTTCATCATTCTTATAGCTTCAATTTTTGCTTCATCTGGATCTAATTTTTGATGAACCCTTAGATTTTCAGCAATTTGGTCAGCTACTGAATAAAGGGGATTCAAAGATGTCATTGGATCTTGAAAGATCATTGATATTTTCCCCCCACGAACTGTACGCATCTGTTTACTTGAAAATTTTAATAAATCATTGGTTTTAAATAAAATAGATCCACTAATGATTTTTGCAGGGGGGATCGGCAGTAATTGGATAATAGAAAGTGCTGAAACAGTTTTTCCCGATCCTGACTCCCCAATTAAACCTAATGTCTCCCCTTTCTTGATATCTAAATCTATACCCTCAACAGCTTTAACTATGCCCTCCTCAGTGTAAAAATACACTTTTAAATTTCGTATCTTAATAAGAAATTCATTGTCTCTTTTGATGATATTAATTAAGTCTTTTTCTGAGAAATTTGAAACCAAAGGTGATACCAGCTTTTAATTAGATGTGCTGGTATTGGATTTTAGATGAGGTATTTAATATCTTTCTTCTGCTAATCTGTATTGTTATAAAAAGAAGGTATATCTGCTCAGTTCTGTAGAAATTAAAAAAAAAAGGCTTATTAAATTATTTTAACTTAAAATGAATCTCGTTTTATTATCTTATAACAATTATTTCTGAAAAACGTTATTATAATTCCTTTAATTA
>WOR8_10002038_pt1 | contig 20215 bp, 18 predicted proteins | sample DeeMarSeWOR38_10_FD_19890 | JGI IMG/M metagenome (IMG submission 19890)
ACTTGGTGATGGTACGTTGGGATATCCCGAAGAAGCTCCTTATGATAAAATATTAGTAACTGCAGCTTCACCGAAAAAAATACCGCCACCGTTAAGAGAACAACTTAAAGATGGAGGAATTCTTTGTATACCAGCAGGATCTAAGAGTTTTAGTCAAGATTTGTATATTGTAAAAAAGCGTGGCGAAGATTTTGATTCAAAAAGAATTACTGGTGTCCGTTTTGTGCCGTTGATTGGGAAATATGGATTTGAATCCTAATATCTGTTATATAGATATCTTTTCCTTTTATTAGTTAATTTTCTTTTCTTTAAACAACTTCGTATTTGATTTACATATTTTGATCTTTCAATACAAGATTTTAAGTTATCGTCACAACAATTCCAGCTCAAACAGTCATTTACAAACCCATTATTTTCTCTCAAATCATAAACACCTTATTTAAAAGGGAACTATTCCAATTTCAATAATATTTAATAAAATTGGGTATATGAATATTCGATTTATTAAATAACAGAAATAAGGAAGAAATTAATTACAATTTATAATTTCTCAATATTTTAAATTTATATTTATTAGACTATTGAGATAAATAGTAGGATTAGACTATTTTTTTCTGAATTTTTTCTTTAATTTTTGTTCCATCAGTTTCTTTCTAACATTTCTGATGTGTTCATTATTTTCAATACTAGTTTTCACAGAATTATTAGTATAACTCCAGCCATTTCGTTTCCCATCATGATTAGTTCCCATAGTCAATGAAACCAACAATTTTTATATCTTCTTACTTTCTATTAGTGGCTTAATATATTTAAAATGTGGTTAAATCGACGAAATTCTTACGAATATCGATAAATTTGTAAAATATAGGAAAGTATAAATATTAAAAAGTCTTTATTTTGAGATGAAATTCAACACTCTTTTCACATTTAAGAAGAGGAGTTATATTGATTCCTTGATATATCTTCTTATAACCTTCTTCAGTATACACATAGGCGATAATTGGAAATTTATAAAATTTAACTTTATTTGAGTCGTTTGAAATATTAAATTCCACATTTATGTCGTATGATTCATCATAAGCTTTAAAATATGTTCCCGCATATTGGAAAGGCTCTAAAAGATCTATTTCTTTATTACTATCCATTTCTAATTGGTTACTTACCCATTGGAATTTATTTGTGTCACCATTAAAGAAAAAGGGAATATCAATAGCCACATTTAAATTATTGATAATCCTTTGGAGAACTTCTTCCTTACCAGAAATTTGTTCGAAATTAATTCTTACTTTGATTTCAATTTCATTGTCTTCTACATAGATATCTTTTGTAATTCTGACTGGATTTCTGTAATCTGAACCTGGATCTTTTACATTACCTACTTTTTCCATCTCTAAAATCGCCTTCTTTCCTTCTTTTTCGCTACTAGTAACTGTAAAATTGCCAGTTACAAAATCTCCAAATTCATAGTATCTATCTGAATGCAATTGTTTAAGAGTCGCATCATCATGCAAAAATCTCAAGCGAAACATATTTCTTCTAAATCTATCAACTAAAACTTCCTCTGTCTCCAATTTTTTACTTTCATGATAAGCTTCAGGCCATCTTGTCAAGGTATTTAACAAATTATACGATTTTGGTTTATAATCTAGTTCAAAAAGAGTACCACCATCATTAGGATCAATATAAAGATTATAAATATCTGATTCAATAATATATTCTGTTTTAGAATCTTTACTGAAATCGAACGGGGTGATGTACATATATGAAGTCAAGTCTGGGTTAATGAGTGCGTTGATTGTATCTATTAATTTCTCTGCATTTATTAAATGGCTATAAACGGAAAATCTTAGGAATTGCAAATAAACTCCTCCAAATAAACCATGCCAATAACAGTCATTACATTGGGCTTTGTATATCTCATCCCATGCATCATTTATTTTGCTTAAGATTATAGAGACGATATTATCATCTTGAACATTTAATAAATTTTCTTCGGCAGAAATGAGTTTTTCTCTTACATAAAGCATTTTTTTGTGCATATTATTTGATTCTGGATATTTTACAAGGAAATATCTCCAAAATCCTCCTTTTAAAAATTGGTATGTCTCACTTTGGGTTTCATCATCCTTCAGCATCTTTCTAATTCTTTTAAAATTCTTTCGAATATGAGTTGGGAGCACCCATTCTTCCATTTTATCATAACTAGCTGTAGGTAGATATATTAAACTTCTTGCTGGGAATTTTTCCATATATTCCGAAAGTGTTATGGATTTTATCCATTCATTAGAAATAACTTGTCCAAAAAATGCAGGGATAAAAGGCTTTCCTCCGTCTCCATCTTCATGACCTTGTCCTTCTACATAACAAATTTGGTGAGTAGTACCCCAAACACCCATTTTCTCAGCATCAGATATTAATAACACAATTCTATCGCCGTCTTCGTTAGCCATTTTCCGTAAATAGTCAATAGAGTAATAGGTTGGTTTCCAAGGAGTTAGATATCTTAATTCTTCATTGATTGGAAATATTCTTAATGTTTTACCTTCATCTTCAGTAACATATGAATAGAGCGTTTCCTTTTCTGTTATTCCTGTTGATCTGAAATGATTATCATCAACTATCACGTATTTTAAGCCTACATCATTAAGAAAAGAAGGATAATTTGGTTCCCAAACTCGTTCTGACAACCAGGCACCTTTCACTTCTAGATCAAAAGTGTTTTTTATTAAATCTGATAATTTTCGCATTTGTGCTATTTTATCTCTATATGGAATAATCGCAAACATTGGTTCATAAAAACCTCCACCTATTATCTCTATTTGCCCCCTATTTGCCATGGTTTTTAGTTTTTCTATGAATTCAGGTTTATTATCTAAAAGCCATTCTAATAAATTACCTGAAAAATGTAATGTAATTTTAACATCAGGAAATTTGAATATATGATCAATTAAAGGATCATACGACTTTTCATATACATCTTCAAAAACCCAAGGGAAATTGTCAACAGGTTGGTGGAAGTGAAAGACAATGGGTAAATAAATTCTTTTTTCGTTCATCTTTATGAACTCACTTTTTTATTGTAGTTAAATATAAGTAAAAGATTTTTACTAAATAAATTCACTAAATGAAACTAACTATTATACATTTATGTAATTTTACTAAGTAGGTTACATCTACTTAGTATTAGCTATTTTGAGCATTTCTATGATATGGATTAAGAAAAGGAAAATGTTTCCTAGAAAAAAATAATTATAAGAATTCTTCATTTTTCTTTTCTATTATGGATTTTTAATAAATTAAATCATTTTTAACTAAATTTATTATTCCATATTTCTCTGATTATCATTGACTTTTTCGTTTTATTAAAAGTAAGATAGAAACTTTATAGAATCCCTTTTTTATAATTTTAAATATAAGTAAAAGATTTTTACTGATAAAAGATAACTAATAATATTAATATAATTGGAAAAAAATGGTTCTTATGAGTAAGTACTTTGATAAAAATGTAATCCAAGGAGTTTGCAATTCAAATGAATTTAAAGGATGGCTTCTCTCAAGAAGATGGTTCGGAGATAAATCATCTCTATCAAATTTAGAGTTTGTGGTAGTGATTAATTATTTTAAGACAATTGCAGACAGAATTTTATTAAATATAATTGAAGTTAAAGCCTCAAATTATTCTAAAGAATATTTTTTGCCATTAATCTATTATGAGAAAATTGAAGAAATTTTAGAACCAATAGAAAAAAATAAAGATACTATTGTTAAACTTACTGAGAATACCTTTAGTAAGATATTAGCAATAACTATTGAAAATGAACAACAAGTTGTAACTCTGAATTTTATAGAAGCAGAATTTTCCCTATTTTTTTGGAGAAAAATGTTATTTGATACAGCTATTTCTGAAAAATTCCCATCATTAGACATGGAATTAACACTATATACTAAGCAGTTCGAGGATGAGATAAATATGAAGAAGGTACAAAATTTAATTGAAGCTGGTTTGTATCCTGAGAGATATGAACTCTCTCTAAATCAACTTGGAGGGGGAAATACAACTAACATATTATTTTCGCTTATAATTTCTAATAAGAGAACTCCTGAACAACCACCTATTTCATATGTGTTAAAGTCTTATAAAGACTATTCTATAAGCCTAGAACCTTCTATTTTATTTGTTTTGGTTAAAAATAAATTTCCAAGCTCTCCTAAAATATATGGAACAATTAAAGTGCAGGATAAAGAAAGTATTGGGATAATCGAAAGTGTTCCGAATATGGGGAATGTAGGTGATATCTATTGGAATGAACTCAATAAGATGATCAATAGAGTGTTCAGTGATGTAAAAAATGATTATTCTAAATATATGGAAGAATCTAATGTTTCAATTCTAATTAAACAAAACTGTGTAGAATCAATAAAAGTATCTTCTGAGATTAGCAATGATATCATCAATTTGCATCGATCGTTAATATTACCTGATAAAAAAGATTATAGTTTAGAGTCAGTAGAGAGCACAACTTATCTCAAAAGATACAGTGAGAGATTAAATTCAATGATCTCCGATTTACTTACTCATATGACTCAACAACCTGAAAGTGCTTTCTTTAATTTACCTAAAATTAGTTCAATTTTAATTGATATCAAGGACATTATTGAAAAATTTCGAAATGAATTTGATGTTCCTAGGATAGATATTCAGCCTGTACATCAAGATTTACATATGGAACAAATTTTGTATAATAAATCTAATGACAAATATTCTTTCTATTTCATTGATTTTGAAGGCGATCCACAGCTAATGTATGAGGAAAAAAAAGGGAAATTTCCAGTGGAAAAGGATATAGCAGCGTTTCTTAGAGCTTTAAGTTACATTAAATTTAATACATTACTCAAATTCATTGAGAATAAAATAATTCGACGAGAAAAGTATGAAGTACCAGAAGAAATTCTTTATAATCTCTATTTTAGAAGAGCAGCGAGACCAATAGATAAGATACTTGATATTGTCCTAAATGTATTGAATAAATGGGAATCTAAGTTAATGAATAAAATTCTAAAGAAACTTAAGCTGAACTATATTCTAATTACCTATTTCTATATTGAAAGAACTCTCTATGAATTAAATTATGAAATTTTGTTTAGACCTAATAAAGTAATTATTCCCATTTTAGGATTAAAGGAAATTGTAGATAAAAGTTAAAAAATTGTCCTAATTTTCTTTTACAGGTAATTTAGCAAATTCAAATGAGTAATGAGATGAGGACCTATTAACTGCCTGTATTTCCTTTTCATATTGTTGAGTTAAACTTTTACTACCCCTCAATTCTTCTTCAGTATATCTCGGATTAAATTCATCTTGTTTAAATAAGCGCCATACAAATGCTTCCACAAATTTCTTTGGCCCAAATTTCTTTATAATGTTAATATATCCTTCATGATCAACATCTCGAAGGAAAAAACCTAAATTATCACATAAATCTAACTTATAACTCATATCATCTACCTTCCCATTAATTCGTGCAATATCGTTTATAAACCGTCCCAATTTGTCTCCTAATTTTATTTGTTCACTTTCATCGTTTCTTTCTATTAGTTTTCTTAAATAACTTCTTTTAACAATTATTAGATCTCTTTTATTTAATGATTTTATTGACATTTTTTGTTTAATAATAGATTTAGACATTTCTAGATAATTGCGTATAAAATCAGCTTTAGAAAGTCCTAATTTCAGCCGAATGTCCTCAATATTATTATTTAAATCTTCATCAATTCTTACAGTTATAACTACTGTTGAATCTTTTGACTTTTTTATATTATTTGAAGAGTAGTTTATAGGAGTTGCAGATTTTTGCATAGCATTTGGGCTCATTTATAATATCCTCATATCATTTTTTTTGTATTATTTGTAATTAATTTATATCTTATGTATTATAAGTAATTTTAGTATTTTAATGCATGTAATTTTACTTTTTTATAAAATTTTTTTTTTATAGTATATAGAATTAGAATAAACTATTAAACTTATACATAAAAAACTATAATTCTAATAATTAAGAATGAGACCCCAGGAAAGTTTCTCATTTAAATATACAAATCACCTCTTAGTCTCATGAGATATAGTTAAAAGCTTGATCTAAGGAGAGATCTCCCAATATAAAGTCTAACTTATCAGATAAGATAACTTAATTTCTTAAATTTCAATAAAAAAAGTTCATCATAATTAAAAATCTATAAAAATAACTAAATAGATACGTTAAAGGTAATACCCGTTTTTTATTAAAGAAATCGTTAAATTTTCATAAATTTTTCTCCGAATTTCGTCATAATTAATTTGGTTTAGATTTAATTGCTTTTCTTTAACATTTAACATTTTTCTTTCTTATTCTTCATCCAAATGATAATAATTCCTTAGTTTGACTTATAATTTTTCAGATTTTATCTTTTTCAGTACTTTAATTTTATTAGATGAATATTTATTAAAAATATCGTTTAACCAAACGAAATTAAATTTTCATCTTTTTCTTATATCAAATGTAACTATAAAATTCATTTATATTATATTATTACAAATGAATAATAATTTTTTCCCAGAAATCCTTAAAAGTCTATTAAAACATAATTTTCTTGTAATCGAAAGCAAAAAATTAATAAAGGGTTGAAGAAAAAGTTATGGAAATTTCACAATCTGGATTTTTGGAGGTAAATCTGCAAAGTAAATCAGAATCCGTCTTAATAGAGTCAGATGAGCAAATTGAAAAGATTGTTAAAGCCTTATCTTCAAGCACACGGAGGAAAATTCTGCATTATATTCAAGAAGAACCTATGGATGTATCAAATATTGCATCCAATTTACAGATGACCGAGGCAAATATATCAGCTCAAATCAAGAAACTTGAAGATGCAGGTCTAATTATATGCGATTATACTTCAGGAGCACATGGAGTTCGAAAACTTAGTAAGCTAAAGTTCAATAAACTAACAATCAATTTTTAACCTCTTATTTATTTTTAGACCGTATTAAGTAGCATCTCTAGTTTATTATTTAGATTTAATACTAATGCATCTTAGTAATCTTATTATTAATAGTTAATTTAATTGTAAAATTATGATGCGAGAATTTGGAATAATATGGGAAGCAATAAATTTTACTTTTATAAATTATGGCAATATAAAAAGAAAATCAGGAGAAATTCCATATGTAATTCATCCTATCCGAGTTGCTATGATTTTACGAGCTGCTGGTTTTTCTGAATTTAAGAATAGGAACTTAATGCTGGCAGCTTTATTTCATGATCTTTTAGAAGACACAAATTTGTCATTTGCAGATTTAAAAGCAGAATATGGAAAAAAAATTGCTTTGATTGTAAAAGAGTTATCAAAGCCGGAAAAAGTTAGCAAAAACGAATGGCTAAGAGCATTCGGCAGGACATCAACAGAAGCTAAATTAGTAAAAATGGCTGATCGGATAGATAATCTTATGGATATGAAATCAATTGAATGGACAGTTGAAAAAAGAAGAAAATATGCACAACAAAGCTTAATCATTTTAGAGACTTGTGGGAAAGCAAGTTCAAGGTTAGCAAATAAGCTAAAACAACTTATAGGAAAAACGTTAAATGATTTATAAGAAAATATTTGTTAATATTTCATTTGTTCCCTTGAGGAATTTTGTCAGAATATGTTCGTTTCTTAGGTTAATTGGAGAAAGAAATTAATTGGTAATTTTTACTGATTTTATTTCCTTTTTAGCTAGAATAGTAACATTTTTTTCCTGTTCAGTTATTTTAGGTTTATTTATAGATACGGTTTTGATTTCTTCTCTTTGGTTCATAAATTCCCTTAGTTCATCAGAAACTATTGATTTCGTCATTCCCATTGAATGAAGCATATCTAATCCGCTCACAATCACCGTTTTGGCAAACCGTGGAATATTTTTTATCATCCAATTAAATTCTCCAAAAGGATTAGTATATCTTTTCAAAAGCATTTTAAACCAACCTTTACTTAGATAATAAGCTGAATATGCTTCAGCAACTAATCTATACATGTCTCTACTAGTTAGTTGCTCAGTCCTCATCATTGGAAAGAATAAATTATAATGTTTGTAATTATTACTGGTTATCATTCCCTTTTCTTTCATTTCTTCATGGAATTCAGTTCCTGGAAAAGCTGTTATAGGTGTGAATTGCACACACGTCATATTAAGCGATCGTGCAAATTGAATATTTTGTCTTACCATTGTTTTAGTTTCTCCCGGAAATCCAATGATTACACCTCCAAAAATCGAGATTCCACGATCTTGGAGTGCGGAAACTACTTTTCTTACCATATCAGGAGTAGTATTTTGTTTATTCATGGCATCAAGACTTTGTTGATGAACTGATTCAATACCAAGGAAAACTTGTCTCATACCTGCTTTATGCATTAAATCAACTAACCATGGATTTCGGTATAAAGTATCAACTCGCGATTGACAAGAAAAGTTCATCTTGTTTGGAACTCCTGATCGAATTATTGTTTCAAGAATTTCTTTTGTTCGTTTAACTTTAATGGTAAAATTATCTTCACAGAAAAAGATAAAATCATTTTTCCAATCTATATCATAAATCTCTCTCATAATTCTAGTAGTTGATTTTGTTCGATAGGTTACCGGAGTATCCGGATTCCGCCACATTTTAATGATACAACAGAATTTACAGTTATGAGGACATCCACGTGAAGTTTCAAGTTGAGCTACACGTGCTCCTAAATAAATATATTTTTTATCATCTAAAAGATCCCTATTAGGCATTGAAAATTTATCTAAATTGTATTCTAGCCTTCGATCTTTATTGTGTAGTACTTTTCCTTCTTTATTTTTGTATGAAATTCCATCAATAGTTTTCAATAGATTTGGGTTTTCATTCCTTTCAATATAATGTACTAATTCTTGAAATGTATATTCACCTTCCCCTCGTACTGTGTAATCAACCGCAGGATGACTTGCTACGTAATCTGGTGCTAATGTTGGATGGTATCCACCCATAATCGTTGTACATCCTTGTTCTTTAGCCATCTCAGCTACTTCAAGAGCGTGAGAAATTTGTGGTGTCATAGAACTAATAGCAACAATATCAGATCTGTTCAATAATGAACGAAATCTATGTTCTTTATATTTGTGAACTTTGAAATCAAATAGTTCCGCCTCATGTTCAGGAACCATTGCTGCAATCGAGATAAGAGCAAGAGGAGGTCCTTTAATTATTGCATCAAGTCCAGAATTAAGCCTTGCAGGATTTACATATAATATTTTCAAAACTTATATCCCCTAAACATATTTTTTTTGATTTATAATTAGCCTAATCTCCTCTAAATGATATTCAAGCTGAATATGACTTATAGAATAGAATAAACTTTGAGAATTTTTTACTAAATTCTCTTTCTATTTAATTAAATAAAATATAGAAATGAGGATTTTTAAACTTTGTTATTTCTACATAGTTTAAAAAAAACCTATTGAATAATGAGAGTCTGACCATTAAATTTTTATTAATCTCAGTTTTAATTTCTATTGGCATGCAAGAAACAAAGATACTATGTAATATGGTTAAGCAAGGATATAGCAAGGGAGCATGTGAAGTTGAGTTGCAAAATGGTACTTTACAAACAGCCTGCAAAGCAACTTTAAAATTAGAAAATGGTCAATATCATCGAGTGATATTAGCAGCTCATTTATCGAGACCTGAAGATTATTTTTCTATTTATCAGTCGGGTTGTAATCATAATTGCTTAAAATGTCACTCCTGGGAATTTTCTAAATTTTTTAACGGAGAGTGGTATTCTACTGATGTAATAGCAGAATTATGTAGAAAGTATCAGAATGAAGTAACTGTTTTTGAACCAAGAAAACGTTCTTTAATGTATTATGCTAATAATTTATGTAAACACTGTGGTTCTTGTATTTTGTTTAATAAAAGGAGCCCATTATGTCCAAACAAACTCTCGAAAGACCAGATTTTATTAAGCCCTCAAGGATTTGGTCCAGCTAGGAATATTATCGCATTTACAGGGGGAGATATTGCATGTCAAGCAGATTTTTATGTTGAAGTAACAAAAAAAATAAAGGAAAAATGTGAAGATTTATGGGTTCTATTAGAAACTAATGGTTTCGGGCTCACCCCCAAAAATTTAAATCTTTTTCAAGCAGCAGGATTAGATTCCTATTGGCTTGATATTAAAGCATTTGATACTGATCTCTATAAGAAACTGTGTGGAACTTCTAACAAGACTGTTCTTAACGCCCCAAAAGAAATTGTCAAAAGAAATTTTAATTTAGAAGTTCTGACCGTATATATCCCAAATCTAATTGAAACTGACCAGTTCAAGAAAATAGCAGAACTAATTGTTAGTATTGATGATCAAATTCCATTCCATATCTTAGCCTTTTTTCCACAGTATAAGCTAACTAAATATAGAATACCAAAATTAGAAGAAATCATAGAAACTTATGAAATTATAAAAGATGTTGGTATAAAGCACATTCAAATTGGAAATGTTGGCGTGTTTGCTAAAACGGATGAAGAAATAAAAAAATTAATAAAGACAGTTGGTCCTGATGTAATTTAGAAAAGATTAAATTATTGAAAATAAGTGATTAAGGTGTTTTTAATGTTTTCAAAATGACCTAAGTTGAGTTTTAAAAGGTCATCAAAAACTTCCCTAATACCTACTTTTTCAATTCTCTTCGCAATTTTAAAGTAAGGGGAATCCTTTAATTCTTTAGTTAGTTTTTTATTCTCTTCAATGTTCTCTAATAAATAGTCAGTTGAACTTAGTTGATATACTCCCAACATTCCTTGGATTATTGCCATCAACATTGTGTCAAAAGTTACTCTTAATATTATTTCATGGTCAAAATCTGAAACTTGTGGCAATAGATAAGATTTAAGAAGAGCAATTGATTCTTTGAACCGTTGGAGAGAATCAGTACCGAGTTCCTTAATTTTCTCATTAAAATCACGGTTTTCAGAAGCCCTTAGACATAAAGCAGCAACAGTTTGGTATTCAGCAACAAAATGGATAAATCGCGCTTTTGCATTAAGCAATGTGTCCTTTGAAGTTTCCTCATCTATTAGATCTCCTAAATTTTCCAATGCTTTTTCAAAATATCCTGCTATGTCGTTGAATTTTTTGGCAGAAACTTCAAATTCTTGTCTCGTTAAAAGATTTAATGCTCTTTTTTCCTCTTTTTCATAAAGTTCATGAAATTTATTTATTTTCATTACTGCTTTTAGGATTAAATTCTTACCCACATCCTTTTTTATCCCTGAGCGTTCAAAAGCTTGACCAGCTTTTAATAAGAAGATTGAACTTAAATTGTTATATTCTTCTGGATCAATTTCAGACAAATATTCTGAAGCTTTTTCCCAAGATTCTCCTGCGGTTCTCCAATCTCGCATGTTATTTGATATATTTCCTAATTGGATTAATAATTTTGCTGAAACTTCATATAATTTTAATTCTTCAGTTTTTCTAATAATAGATTTCAACCTATAGGTTGCATGGATATTATTTTTGAATTGTGCGATTATTTGAGCAATCCTTACATAAAGTTCATCTATTTTTATATAACTTCCGAGGTCTATATATATTTGAGCCGCTTTCTCATAGAAATCAATGGCTTCATCTCCTTTATTTTTATCAACTAAGATTTCAGCCCTATCTATTAACTGTATAGCTCTAATTTCTAAATCTTCTCTATCTTCGTTATTAATCATAGCTTATAATAAAAGAAATTTTTTTTTCCAAATTGTATAGACTTAATATACATATTAAAACCTTAGTATTAATAGCTTTTTATTATTTTTTTCCATTTTTTTATCGATCTCTGATGAATACGGGTAAGAGAAACGTAATTTATTGTTTAAACAATTTCATATTTTTACTTCTGATGATTTTTTTAAATTCTAGAGATTGATAGGCTGAAGAGAATGATTCTTTTGCATCTTCAATTGCTCCGTAAAAAATAAAATTAGAGTACCACGTGGCAATAAACATTATACTAGCTCGTCTATAACGGGTATGGAATTTAATATTTAAACGAGGAGAGGAGTATTGAAAAAGAAAAAGATTAGGTGCTGTACCTACTGGAAGCTGCAAAGCTGTACTAACTAATTGTTGCGTTTCTAAAACGTGAGCTAAGCTTTCTAAGTTTATTACACCTCCATCAATCCAAATTTTTTCAATCCCTAAACTTTTTAATCCGTCAATTATGCTTATATCTTTAGGTTGATTCTTTCCAGTAATATATTCATATCTTTGAGTTGATGTCATATTTTCTGAGCCAAGTATTAAAACAACAGTAGATTGGATTTTGTATTTTTGAAGAATCTCCAATTCTTGTTTATTTTTAAGATTTGAAATAGTATTGTATATATATTGATCAGGTTTAACTCCATGTTCGGATAAGTATTTAATCCCAGCAACTCTAGATTCGAAATTCCCTCCTAATATAAATGGGGGATCAAAGTTGTTTAGATAAAATTCCAAGTATTTGATCAAAGCATCGGGTTTAGTTGCTGAGATTTCAATAAGGTTGGGAATTTTATATTGTTTTGATAGGGATAATTGCATGTTTATTCGTTTTAGTGCCTTAGTCTCATTAAAAATCTCACTCTTTTTTCTATTAACAATAGGTTGTCCTTGATAAAAAAGAGTTCCTATCAATACGGGAGGTAAGTCAAAGTCTCCTCTGCCTACTTTAACGTCACCATAGCTATAAAATTTGGGTTCACTCATTATTGTTTAACAGCAAGAAGGCAATATAGTTAATAAATTAACCTAAGAAATTAAATAATTCTATCTCGAGGTTTTCGCGATTTTTCAATGTTTAGTCTAATATCGAGCTCTGCTATCAACCATACCAATACATCATATGGAGTAGCATAAAAATAGATTTCTGCTGCTTTTTCCCTAATGCGGTCTCTATGGGCGTATCGAGGATCTCTTTGAGCAACAAGTTGTCTTTCAGCTAGCATCCAACATAAAGTATCATATGTATAATTCTTTTGGGAAAGATAGTAGGCAGCGACTCCTATTTGGTGCTGTAATTTTTCATTCATTTCATTCATATTGATCAGATACAAATTTTAATTAATATAGATGGAGTTTAACATCACAACTTCTACATTGACCATCCTTAAGTTTTTTAAAACAATCTTCGTGATAAAGAGTATTACATTCGAGATTACCACATTGAACTGCGTGTTGTCCTTTCTCAAATATTAAATGACATACGGGACATGCACTAAACAAAGCATCCTCCCCGAGTAAAGATACATTCTCAATATACTTAGCTGGGAGAAGTTCAGGTCTTTGTTCGAGTTCTTCTTTATAACCACGAGAAAGAACGCGTAATTTTTGTATTTGAGTAACTTCAGTGGGAATTCTTAATAGATAAAAGCAATGTGGACATCTTGCAGTCCCTGATCTTTTTACTATATTATCTTTTTGAGAATCTGCCCAATTTGCTAAACAATGTATATGAAATGGAGTAGTACAATTAGGACAATATCTCCCTGTAACATAGAAAGTTCCTTTAGTATAGGGGTTTTTATCAGAAAAGCAGATTGAACATTTCTTAAAATCCACTTCTCCCCTTATTTGTTTCGCATGTTGTTCCTGATCTTTAGTTAAATCTTGTACTCTTAATAAATCAGCAGCTATTTTTCTCAAAAATGCAGGATTTTCACTAATTATATCGTCGCTAGATCCATACCTTTTATAATTATCATCTGCAATTTCTTGAGCTGATCTTATTAAACTCTCAGAATCCCTATTATAAAAATACCTTCCTTTTGTGATATCACTTAATTTTTTAAGAATATTTTCCTTGGTAATCTCTCCAACTAAAAATGTATCAATTTTTATTTTTAATCCCTGTGCTAATCGCGCCATTTTCAAAGGATCAACAACACTTTTCATAATTTTTCCATCAGAGATTAAGAGAATTCTGGGAGGTTTAGCTCCAATTTTACGCATTTCCGCGATAACAGTTTTGACTGCCAATGCTAATCCATCTCCTAATGCTGAATATCCTCCACAAGTAAGAGAGTCTAACGCCTTATTGAGGTTTTCGATATAAGTTGAGCTGGTGAAATCAATTACTTTTTCTGCTTTGTCAGAAAATTTGACTATAGCAAAGGTACTTAAACTATCTAATTCAAATCTTTTATTTATGAGTTTTTTAACGGCGTTGGTACAACACTTTAATCGATTAGGAGGGAAATCCTTTTTATACATCGATCTGGATGTATCTAAGCACACTACAATATTCTCAGGGATTCTTTGTTCCGTCATTTTATTATTACAATCGTTGGGGCTTATTTATAAGAATTTAACGACAGTGCTTTTTAATTAATCTATTTTTTAAATATTAATTAATTATTAATTAATTAGTAAAATTACTAAAATTTAATAATATCTTATTAAGTATAAAGTATAAGGATAAATGTAAAATATTCTGATGTAGAATGTCAGATCAAACCAGCAAAAATGTAATATTAAAGGATTTCTTTAAACGTAACGTTTTGATCAATGAACTCGAAGATATTATGAGATTCAAGCCTGAAACTTTAATAGGTGTTGATAAAGTTAGTTCTGATCAATTACTTGCAAATGGTATAAAATCTATTGGGGATTTAGCAAAACTTTCTGTTGCGAATCTTCCTGAAATAAAAGATGTATTACCAGCGATGTTACAAAAATGGATCAAAATAGCTCAAGTTATCCAAAAAAATGTTCAAGAGCACTTAAAGAGCCATAAAAAATTATTGATGATCGGACTCGATAACGGTGGAAAAACTTCCATTTTAGCAGTAGTTCAAGATAGATTTTCAATAATTAAATCATTACTTCCAACAAGAGGTGTAAAAAGAGAAAAATTAGATTTTTTTGGATATCCGATAATTTCATGGGATTTAGGAGGACAAGTGCAATATAGAGAGAAACTTTACTTTAATAGACCAGAATTATTTTTCACTGAAGCCGACATTATACTGTATGTTATTGACACCCAAGACCCAGATAGATTTCCAGAATCAACAAATTATTTTAGAGAAGTCCTAAAGGTTTTATTAGAATTAAAAGAAAAACCCGCTATTCTTGTTGTTTTAAGTAAAAGTGATGAAGATATACGTAAAACACTTCAATGGCAACAAAATGTAACAACTATAAAAAATAAATTTAATAAAGTCATAGATGAGTTTGAGCAATTTTCAATTGATTTCTGTGATACAACTGTATATGATAGGAATACCATAATGCATATGTTTAGTATTGCTTTAAAGAAAGTCTCTGATACTTCTGAGATAATTGAAAATATTCTTGAAGATTTTTGTAATCAGGTAGATGCAAAAGCAGCAAGCTTAGTATCTATGGATAGCCTAATATTCGGATATTATACAAATACAGATACAGATGAGATGTTAATAAATAATACCGCATTACTTTTACAAACTCTTTCCAATTTCTATAACTCTATTGGTTTAATACGTGAGAAATCAATAAGCCTTGATTTACCTCTTAATGGATTTACAATCCGGGGAGAAAAACTATTCGATTACTCAGATCTTCAGATTTCCGTATATCTTTGGGTTATTGCTGAAGATCCTGGAAAATTAGAGGGTAAACTAGACTATTTTAAAGAGCAATTATTACCTTTAATTAACCTTTTCCTCTAAAAATTTGTATAATGGTAAATATTAAAAAGGAGCTTCTTGCACCATGTGGTTTGTATTGTGGTGTTTGTAGAGTCTATATTGCTCACAGAGATAATAATGAAAAATTCAAACAGGAATTATTCCCTTTTTTTCAAGCTTGGGGAGCAAAAAGTGTAGATGACATCGCGTGTAGGGGTTGCTTATCTGATGGTATTGTATTTCCATTCTGTCAAACTTGTTCAATTAAAGAGTGTATAAAGAATAAAGAATTTGAAAGTTGTTGTCAATGTAATGATTTTCCTTGTTCTGTCATAATGAATTGGCCAAGTCCAGGTGGTAAGAAAGTCATGCTTAGAGCTATTCCTAGATGGCGTAAACTGGGAACTGAAAAATGGGTTGATGAAGAGGAGAAAAGGTATATTTGCTCAAATTGTGGAAATTCACTATATCGAGGAGCCCGAGAATGTAATCTGTGTAAGTCTCCTTTTGATTTGATTTAATCTATTTTTTCATGCTAGTTAATTATGCTTTTCGAAGTATATAGAAATTAATAGTTACTCCTTTTGAAACTTCTATGGTGATATCTTCGTTTTTCAGATATTCTTTAGGATCAATAAAATCAATTCCATATCCATATTTTTTATAATCTTTTTCGATTTGATTTTTAGACCATTCTATTACTATAATAATACCATCATCATTAAGAACTCTTAAGCATTCTTTAAGAGCGAGTTCTCTATTCTTTATATGTTGTAATGCATCATATAGAAAAATCCCATCAAAAGAATTGTCTTCAAAGGGTAAATCTTGAGCATCAAAATTCAGGAATTTAATCTTATTCTCTACCCCTAGTTTCTTTGCAGAGTCTCTCCAATCATTCCAAGAACCCCAATCAGGATCTTCACAGTAATCGGTCTCATGGAGTTTATCATGGTGATGATGATTAGGATATTCCATACTTTCTTTTTCAGGATCAACTTCGGGTTCACCTGTTAATACAGTAAAGCCATTTAATGCGAGTAATATAGAGATCGCACCCATACCAGTACCAATATCTAATATCTTGCTGTTTCTGTCTAAATTCAATTTTTTAATGTTTTCATTCATAAATTCAACTTCTTCAGCAAATTCACCAAATATTTCTTTATATTTCTTTAAACTCAAAACATATCATCTCAAAAATCAATTAAAGCTTTTCATGAGCCGTTAATAAATACTCACTACATTTGTCTATCATTTCTATTGCTTTATTTAAATTCTCTACTACAGATTCCAAACCTTTACTTTTCGCAATATCTCGCCATTTTAAAAAACTTTCTTTATGTGAATCATTGTGATCGGCCCAATGCTTACATAATTTTGATAATTTTAGAATATCCTTATCTAGTTTTTCCAAATTATTTCACCTTTTTAATATTTGTACATAAAATCATTTTCAAACTAACTGGTAAATAAAAATGTCTTTTTAAAGATTAATATTTGCTTTTTCTATTTGAATTAGATTCTTAAAAGGTCTGATCTATTTAATGAAGGTCTGAAAAAAGAAAAAGAAAAAATAAAAATTAATTTATGTTCTGCACAATCTCTTTAAGAGAGTTGGATCCACTATTTCTTTTGGTTCCCAACCTTTCTCTTCGAGGTACTCCAATATTTCATCTTTCATGTTTATGGGAATATCTGCTTCAAGACGTATAAATTTCTCTAAATCATTTGGAAATTTGACACCTTTATATTTCCGTTCTAAGTCTATCCAGTGAGATAATTTTATCATTCTGCCTTTAGAGTTATCTGCTGGTCTTATTGCTAATTTCGCAACTAAACAAATAGCTTGTTCAATGCTTTCTGCAGTCGTTAATAAGTGTTCTGGACCAGGACCAACAAGATGGTCAGCAGTTCCATCTCTTGCATTGAAAACTTTCCATATATCTTCATCATCAGAGCGCCCAATATACATTCTTCTATATTCTGCGGCGTGTGGTCCGCATACTGCAGGAACACCTAAACCGTTGGCCATACTTGCAATGCTAGCGGCCTTCTGAGACATTGCTCCCCAAGCAACACCAACTGCACCTACACGATTTAGAATATAATCAGCAATTTCTTCGAAATTTCCTCTTAATGGGCGTCTTGCGAAGATATTTGCGACTTTAATTGCCGCTCCAGTTATGTGCGGATTTGAAACACAAGAACCAACGTTAACAAGACCTCCTCTATCAAAGTCTCCTGGAAAACGATCATATAAAGTCTTACCTTCTTCATCTTTCACGAGGCCAATATCCATTGCTCCGCAACCAGATACAACTACAATATAATTTCTTACTAAAAATTCCTCTGCCATCTTATATAATTCCTGTATTTCGTGTGCATAGCTTGCACAACCAATTATCGCAACAATTCCTGGAATTTCTCCAAGCACTATAGGAGCTCCAACATTTCTTATCTCTGTGTCCATAATTGGACCGCGTCCAGCTCGACAATTAAATTTTTCATTCCGAATATACTCTCTTGCAGCATATTGAAGTAATGTTAAGGGTGATACATTTTTCATACAATCTCCTTCACATCGTCCGCATCCTAAGCAGTCATCAAATACTTCTGCTAATAATGAAAAATCTCCATCTTTAGCTAATTTTACTCCCTCAACTAAAGGTAAATCGTTTGGGCAATTTCGTTGACAATTTCCACAACCATTACAATTCATAGCCATATCAATACAACCTTGTTCATCAGGAACTCCGCTTTTTGCTTTTCTAACAGGTTTGACTTTCACAGCGGTTTCTGCGGCTACTGCTCCTGCTTTAATAGGATTTAGAATAAGAACTCCTGACTGTTTTCCGCTTACTAAATCATCAACAATCTCATCGATTGGATCATCAGTTCTATCAGGTAATCCACTCATATTCTTTTCATTTGTGGCAATAAAGGGAGCGCCAATTAATTGAGCTTGTTCAAATGACCTTAGGTTTACACATTGTTCATCAACCATAACAACATCAGGTATACCTGATCGAATAACATGAAGCTGTCTTGACATTGAACCAACAATTTTAGCTCCATCATAATACCTAGTTAGATCATGAGCAGTACAACAGATTGCACCAACATCAACCTTATCATCAATTCCCTTTTCTCTAATGTAATCGACTAATTCAACTCCAGGAGCAACATTATGACCAATCATCAGTATTACTGCTTTATTCGTATCAAGTGTTCCCATACCGAGTTCAACAATAGGGACATTAGGCTCTCCCATAGGAAATCCATATGCGGCAATTTGTACCGCATCAGAAATTTCCATACCAACTGAATCCGCTAAGCCCGCTAAAAAGCTCTTTGATTCGTAATCAAGGTAATTTGACTCTTGACCTGTATGACCCGCAGCAAGTAAGTGAGTAATTGTATAATGAACCCATTCCATTGCGGTTTCTAGATCTTCTAATGTTTCTGGTTTCATACCTACAACTAATCGTGTATGTGGCATTTCTACAGCAATATTATTACCAAAATTAATTGGAACATTTCCATATTTCTCTTTTAGCCAATGAAGTAAATGATCACCATGTGCTGAATGACAAGCAGCACCTATGCAACAAGCAATTTCTACTATACGACTTTGTTGAGTTTCCATGTTTATCCCACACGCACCTGTTCTACCTTTAGAAAGATTACATTTGCCATATGTACATAAACAGCACATATCACAGATAGGCATATAAAATGGTTTATATCGCTCCATTAATTTGAAAAACCAAGAACGCAAAGTTGGAATATGTGGTCTTGGATGTGGGCCCATAGGCTCCCATTCAGTCTCATCACCATAAGAAACCTTTCCCGTAGTGAGTTCAAAGCCTTTAATCGTACCAAGAGGTCCTTTATATTCCTCTATCTTTAATTTTGCACCTTTTTGTTCCATAATTCAATTCACATTTGTTTTCTTTATTAATTTTTATTAAATTCGTTTTATAATTTGAATTATTAATTATATTTGTTATAATTAATCCCATAAAATAAAAGCTATTGATTTACTTTTAAAATGGTTATTCGAGACTTATTTATAGAAAATTAGTGTGAAGCTTCACACACCATGAAGTTGGCTAAAAATAATAAGATTGTAAATCTTTAACATTTTTAAAAAGCCTTCATATTAATAATAACTGGGACGTGTCAATTACAGGAGTAAACAATTATAAAGTCGATAAAATCTCTAGCTAATTTTTTTATAATTTTCAACTTTTAGAGACACTTAAATTAAATATTACAATTGTTTTAAGTCGCGAATAAAAAATTCTATGTTAAATACTACAGTTGATAAGAATGGGATAAATGGTTTAAAAATTAATAAATTCAATAATAGTTAAAGAGTTGATAAAAACTCAGAAACATTTTGTTCAGATTCTTCATCAATTAAACCATCTTCAATTTCTCCACCTATAAAGTCAAATTTATACGTACATTTTTCTGCTTCTAATAAAGCGCATGCTATTTCTTCTCCATCCACATCCATTCTTAAGATT
>WOR8_10002040_pt1 | contig 20206 bp, 10 predicted proteins | sample DeeMarSeWOR38_10_FD_19890 | JGI IMG/M metagenome (IMG submission 19890)
TGGTGAATCCAGCGGGCAGGGTCCGGTCTTTTACAGCAGGCCGAATCTGATCGATCTGCCGAATTCACGGCTGCCTTTTGCCGTCTCCGGGCGACTAACCATAGCCGGCTTACCCTTTGACCGGCGTCCGGGACTTATTCCGGATATACCGGTCGAGTACTCCGTTTACGATTTTCTGGAACAGAGGGATCCGGTTCTTGATGCTGCATCGACCTATCAGACCTCGGGACATTCGGAGATTGATCTTCCCGAACGAATCATGGAAAAATATACGGGGCGATACCTTTTGAACCCGGCCCGGATAATGGATATCCGGCGTGAAGGCCATCATCTGCGGGTACAGCTGTCCGATTTCCTGCCATACAGCGGTTTCCGGTTTCAGTCGGAACTCACCCCGATATCAGAAAATAGCTTTAATACAAAAATCACGGGGGTTAACATTGAGTTTCCCGCATTTGCCGGAGACAAGCCGGATAAGATAATACTCAACTGGATGGGTACCAGAGAGTTTTTTCAGGCCGCTGCTTCGGATTACACATCGGCCTTTGAGAAAATTGAGCTGGGAGATATCGGTGCGGGATGCGCGCTCCTCTCTGACCAGAACGAAGTTTATTTAAAACACGATCCGGATCTTGAGCGAACCATCAATCAGCTCGGTTATTATTATCTGCGCAGCGGCAATATATCCGCTGCGATTGAAATATTCCGGCTGAATACGGAATTGTTCCCGGATTCTTATAATGTATATGACAGTTATGGAGAATCTTTAATGGTCAATGATCAAACCGAACTGGCCATTCAAAATTATCGGAAGTCCTTGGAGTTGAATCCGGAGAACAAAAATGCTGAGCGGGTATTGAAAAAACTTACCGGCAAGTAAGGGATTAGCGGATATTTTGTCCGCGCAGGCAAACGGGCTTTCAAAGGAAACATTTAAAAACCACTTACTTACCTGCCTCATATAGCCGGATCTCAGGTGAATCAACTTCAATACAGGCAAATAATATTTATTTTACCAGCATTAGCTTCTTTACCTGCCTGAATCTTCCGGCACAAATTTGGTAATAATAGGTTCCACCTGCCAGGCTATGAGCATTAAACTGATATTGGTGCACACCGGCAGGAAAATTGCCGTTTACAACATCCGCCACTTCTTTGCCGAGAAGGTTGTAAATCCTGATTTCCACATATTCAGGTTTATGCAGCGTGAATTTTATTATGGTAAACTCGTTAAAGGGATTAGGATAATTTTGATGCAGGATATGCCTGGCTGGGATATTTCCGTCCGAGTGTGAATACAGTCCCGCAGGATTGTTAAAATCGTAAGAGATAACTTCAAATTCATTGGGATCTATGGTTCCGATTCCACCGTCTATACAGCCTAATATCTGTTTTCTGGTATTGTTATCCTGATCGGGATTCAGAAATTCTGCATAGGGAGAAATAATATCGCGTGTGGCGATATAATCCAGCGTCACCGGATTTTCGCAGGCGAGTACTGCTTTTGTTTCAACGGCGTCGCCGGTACGGGAATGATATCCTGACCAAATAGCTGCGGTAATATATATAACCGGTTTATACATCGTCTGAATATACCTCGCGACCAGTTCGCCGGCATAATCCGCCCGTTGTCGGTTGAAGGAGGCACTGTGAATGTTGGCATAGCCCCTGAATGTCCCGGCTACACCATAATGAATTTCTGTTGCGCCGAAAAATGATTTTATGGCACTCGTTATCCCGGCATAATCTTCGGTTCCTCTGCCATGATTATTTAATGTCGGTATAAAAATCGCCTTTACGTTTCTGCCGGTATAGCCGCCATTTTCCCAGACGCCATTCTGCATGTCGATCATTCTTCCTGCTGTTAGAGGGGATTCAAAAATGGGATAGGATAGATATGTGTTCAGATCATGAAAGGTGAAGAAATCTCTGATCCATCCTTCGCCGTCGGAAGGGGAGGTTATGTCAAGTTCACTGTTCAGCCAGTTTTTAACGGCAACCGGTTTGCCATCCGACTGATATTCCGCTGCCAGCGTGCTCCAGTTATGATCCGGCCAGTTGTGACCGCGTTTTGCTGCCGGTACATCAAATGCGGTATTACCTGCTGACCCGTAGACCTGAACATTATCACAGAGTATGATTTCACCCGAAAATCCCGGCAATTCCAGCAGACGGTCAACCACTCCTTTGATAACACCGGTATGCGTATAACCCTGATATGGCCACTGGGCATTCCCTTTGATTACCACTACATCTGACGGATCGATGTAATGTGACAGATCCAGCATATCACATATTTTAGCGGTGTTCTGGAAGCAATCCCCGTTGACCACCTTATAGACTTTGACCTTTTCGTCCTGTGCCAGGATCGACTTTGCCCATCCCGGCAATAACGGACCTATTCCGCCGATAATCCCTATGTTTTCGATGAATTTTCTTCTTTTCATAGGATCTGTTATAAATCCTGTATTCCTGAAAAACTGACTATCCTGTCATTCCAATCAGCTGAACGTATGGTAGAAGTCTTAGCCTAATAAATCACTCGCCCGCTGGTCTTTAGTGAGATCTGCAAATTCTTTTCAATCTGAATGATCGGAAAAATGGTTTGGCATCTCCCCATCAACATAACTTAGGCCGGCCATAATTTCTTCGTCAAAATACGCTGCAGATTCCGTTCTATCATCATGATGCTACCGAACTTCGTTCAGTTTCACAGAAGTATACAATCAATCGGGGATCTAATATCAGCTGTTCGAAGTAAGGTAAATTATGAGACGTGACTCGGTCTGAAATGTAAAATGCATAATTACGAACAAAGATGCAACAAAAGTATTCTGTGATATTAAGGTTTATGCTGAATAGTCGCTACTGAAAAACAATTAAGTTAAGTATAAATAATACGTTATAATATGATAACTATGGCCTAAATTGTCAAAAATCAAGGAAATAAACCAAAAACCTGGTGATTTATACAACCCAAAAATATCCGTGACAAACCGGCTTTGTTTTAAATCCGGCTGGACCGGTTCATCGACGTGAAACATGAACGGGAAATTATCGCCGATAAAATTGATTGGTCCTTTTTCAAGAGAGCACCAAAATCACACCGTTACGATTTCAATTCTTCATCCAATCAATGTTGGACTTGGCATTTATGGAAATATAAATGCAGATGAACCAAACATAAAATTCGGTCATGCCTAAAAAGTATTGTATGCCACCGCTGCCACTGACTGATACCGCTATTCCATTTTTCACCGGCCTGAGGGTGATAATTTTGTCCAGCGGTACTTCCAGTGACTTTTTTCCTGCATAAAATGCCAGTCTTTTGCGGGTGAATATTAAAATACCTTCATCGATTGGCGTAATGCTGCCATCTGTTCCATTTTTAAATCCGTCAGCCCCTGTCTTTTCGCATATCCGTATGTTGGGTAAGTTGAATACCACTTTCTCACCGGGAATAAATATGGCATCGGACCAGCTGGAGAAATCTGTATTCTGACGGGGGAAGGCGGATGATTTTTTCATGTTAAATTGATTATGTACATTAGGTAATTTATTGGGCTGATCTGTTCAAAAACCACCTGCCTGCAAGGGCGGGCTGCAAACGCGATCTAATCTGTAAGTATATTTAAGGTATTTATCGTAATGTTACATCAATTTTATATTCTTTTTTATTCGGATTCAGTAATCTGGGCAGTTTAATTTCATTATTGAATTTCTATTGCAACAGCTTTTTTATCTCGTTAACTTAAAAATTAAATCTCCTCACATTTATTTGCGGTATAGCCGTCTCGGAACAGCTCATCAGCAGTTATTTGCGTATGATTGGAAAAACGATTTCCAGCTATAAAATTCTGGAAAAACTCGGTGCCGGGGGTATGGGCGTTGTGTACAAATCCCGGGATCTTAAACTCGACCGTATCGTAGCACTCAAATTTCTGCCGGCCCATCTCGAACAGTCCGAAGAGGAGAAGAGTCGTTTCATCCACGAAGCAAAAACCGCCTCTTCACTGGACCATCCCAATATCTGCACTATCTATGATATCGATGAAACTGATGATCATCAGACATTCATCTGCATGGCTTGCTACAGCGGTAATACACTCAAAGATAAAATAGCTAAGGGTCCGCTGACACTGGATGAATCAATCGATATTATCATCCAGGCGGTCCGGGGCATCAGCAAAGCACATAAGCACGGAATCGTCCATCGTGATATCAAACCGGCCAACATATTCATCACCGATGATGGCATCGTCAAAATCCTGGATTTCGGACTTGCCATGCTTACCGGCCAGGAGCAGCTGACAAAAACGGGCATTACACTCGGAACCGTTGCTTATATGTCACCGGAACAGATCCAGGGCCTGAAAGTCGATAACAGAACGGATATCTGGTCGCTGGGAATTCTGCTTTATGAAATGCTGACCTCACAAACCACATTTACGGATAAATATGAAGCCGCACTTCTCTATTCAATTATAAATGAGTCGCCCGTACCACCGGCCGAGCTGAGACGTGAAATTCCGCCGGAGCTGGAACGGATTACGCTGAAATGTCTGCAGAAGAATCCGGAGGACAGATACAAAAATGCACAGCAATTACTGACCAATCTGGAAAAATTTAAAAGATCGTGGGAAGATAAAGAATTTGGAGCCGCCCCTGAACCGATGAAGAAACCTGAACCGAAAAAAGAAACAGAACGGCGCCAGGCCACGGTATTATTTGCGGAAATCACCGGATACACCGAAATGCTGCCGCTAATGGATGCGGAAGAAGTTGCCTCTCTGATCTCCGGTTGCTTTGCCGGATTCAGGTCGATACATGAAAGGTATCACGGCCACATACATGGTCATACCGAAAATACACTTACTGCCTTTTTTGGCGTTCCAACCGCAATCGAAGACGCCCCGAAAGAGGCGATCAATGCCGCCATCGAAATGCGAAATTATCTGGATGAGCAGGATAATCTGCCGTTGCCCATCGATATCCGCATCGGCATCAATACCGGTATGGTTATTACCGGCCTTGCCGGTATGGATGAAAATCAGGATTTCACGGCCTTAGGCGATACCGTGACTCTGGCATCACGCCTGAAGGAGGTGGCAAAAGCCGGGCAAATAATTGTCGGTTCACTGACGCATAAGTATACCCGGAATGAGTTTGAATATAGGCCGCTGAAACCGGTAAGCCTTATCGAAAAGCAGAAACCGATTCCCGTGTTCGAATTGTTATCCACAAGGGAAAAAATATACCGGGCCGTGATCGGCTCGGATCGAAAAATCTATTCAGAAATGGTAGGCAGAGAAAAAGAGCTGGACATTCTGGTGTTGCATGTGCTCAAGGCTATAAATGGTGAAGGATCGATCGTTAATGTGATTGGAGAAGCGGGTATCGGAAAATCCAGACTGATCTCTGAACTGCAGAAAAGAAACGAACTGAAGCGCGTTACCTTTCTGATCGGCAGAGCACTATCCATCGGGAGTAATCTGAGCTATCACCCGATAATCGACCTTCTAAAATACTGGTCGGGTATCAAAGAGGATGACAGCAGCTCGGAGTCGCTTCATAAACTTGAAAAAACCATACGCGGTGTTTATCCCGAAGGTGCAGAGGAAATTTTTCCCTTTGTCGCAACGCTTATGGGTATGAAATTGAGCGGAACGCATGCCGACCGGATCAGAGGAATCGGCGGAGAATCGCTGGAGAAGCTGATCCTGAAGAATCTGCGTGATCTTATCGGAAAGGCATCCGAACAACAACCAGTGGTCATCGTTATCGAAGATCTCCACTGGGCGGACCTTACTTCCATTGTATTTCTCGAGTCCCTTTACCGGTTGGCGGAAAACCACCGGCTGCTGTTCATCAATGTTTTCCGCTCCGGTTATAACGACACCAGTGAGCGCATCGCACAAACCATCAGGCACCGCTATAACAATTTTTCTATGGAAATTGGTCTGGGATCCCTGGATGAAAACCACGCTGAAATATTGATCAATAATCTTCTCAGGATCAAAGGATTAACACCAAAGGTCAGGGAACTGATCATAAAAAAAACAGGGGGTAATCCGTTTTTTATCGAAGAGGTGGTCCGTTCATTGATCGACGATGGCGTGGTCATGATAACAGACGGACGTTTTCATGTCACCGATAAAATCGATTCAGTCATCATCCCGGGCACGATAAACGAAGTTCTGATGGCTAGGATCGATAAACTGGATGAAAAGACTAGATCACTCTTAAAAATCGCCTCGGTTATCGGCAGAAACTTTTTCTACCGGATCCTGGCCGATGTGGCTAAAACCGTCGAGGAAATTGATGACAAACTGGAATATTTGAAAGAAGTGCAGCTGATTATCGACCGGAAAAGGATGGCCGAGTTGGAATACCTGTTCAAACATGCGATTGCCCAGGAAGTGACCTATGAATCGATACTGATCAAAAAAAGGAAAGAATTGCATCTCAAAATTGCCAATTCAATCGAATCTGTTTTTTCTCAGCGAATACATGAGTTTTATGGTATGCTGGCTTTGCACTATAGCAAGGGTGATGACCTGGACAAAGCCGAGGAATATCTTATTAAAGCCGGAGAGGAAGCTTTAAAATCTTCCGGTTCGAGTGAGGCACTGAATTACTACCGCGAGGCGCTGAATATATATCTCAGAAAATACGGCAGTGCGACGGATCCGGCAAAGATCGCCATGCTGGAAAAAAATATAGCTCTGGCACTATTCAACCGGGGACAGTATATCGAAGCCGATATATATTTTTCCAAAGTACTGACCTACTACGGAGAAAAACTGCCGAAACATCCCGTATCGGTCATTCTGAAATTTTCTCTGGGATTATTACGGTTTATTATTATTATTTATTTTCCTTTTTTGAAAAGAAATAGGGTTCCGTTACCGAAAGACAGCGAAATTATAAATTTATTCTATAAAAAAGTTACCGCTCTCATTTTACTGGATCCCACCAGGATGTTTATCGAAGTCTTTTACTGGATATGGCGGCTGATTAATTTCGACCTGAACCGCATAGAAAACGGAGTGGGAATTATTTCAATGAGCAGCGCTTCGTTCTCCTACGGCAGTATTTCCTTTCCGTTGAGCAGAAAGGTATTGGAATTCGTGAAGGATATCGTCGATACCAGCGATCCAAAATCCCTGTTGTATTATAAGCTGCCGGTCGTCATACTCAATACCTTTTCGGGAAATTGGGATAACATCGGGGAGTATGATGACGATCTGGTGGAGCAGAATGTAAAAATCGGGGAGTTGTTTTATGCGTCCGGATATGTGTTGATACAGGGGTATTCAAGAATTGCCCGCGGACATTACAATCAGTGCCTGGAATTCGCTCAGAAATTATACAATATCGCCAGTAATTATGAAAATGATAATGCGCAATCGGCCTACTACTGGTTTAAAACGCACGTATTATTACAGTTCAGAAAGCTGCATGAGGCCCTGTCGCTTTCAGAAAAGGGTATCGCATTTACCAACAGAACAGGTTTTAAACCGTATATGTTCTCACTCTGTGCTTACAGAGCCCGGGCCCTGATTCTGATGGGTGATATGAAGGAGGCGGAAGAAATTTTAGACCAGTTAAAAATACTAAAACCTGAAATCAATCTGGTCCCATACTTTCTCAGTGATTATTATATCAGCCGCTTAATTTTCGATATCCGCCGGCTGGAAGAATCGCTGACCGGCAACAATCGTATTGAACAATCCCAGCGCCGAAAAACAGCCTTTAAAACAGCTAAAAATGCCATCAAAAATGCCAACAAAATAGCGGCCGATATTACCGAGGCCTGCAAACTGATGGGGCTTTATTACTGGCTTACCGGAAAACAGATTAAGGCGCTGAAATGGTGGGAGAAAAGTATCAGGGAAGGGGAACGTCTGGGCGCCCGGCTTGAATTGTCGAGGACTTTTATGGAAGTGGGAAAAAGACTTGTGGAAAAGAAGAACAGATTTAATGAACTGAACGGAATCACCGGCCAGCAATATCTCGAAAAGGCAGAGACCCTCTTCACCGAAATAGACCTCCAGTGGGACCTCGAAGAATTAGCATCTGTTAAGAGATGAATGATAACGGGCGAAATTTCCCGGCAAAAGATGTGCTGTTGCTGCTCCCGCCATTAAAGGAGCACCTGTACGGGGAGGGATGGCGGTTTTCCGAAAGCCCGACCGTACCGTTGGGATTAATGTACCTTGCTACGCCCCTGATTAAAGCCGGGTATCATGTTAATTTTATTGATCTTACGGTAGATAGGCTCGAAAAAGATCAATACTTCAATCTGTTAAAAAACCCCGACTTCATACTTATATCCTGCTACACCCAATCTTTAAAAAATACCGTTAAAATTATTCATGATATCCGAAATGTCAATCACAGAGCGTATATCATATGTGGCGGACATTACTGTACGGATACAGGAAAACACGTCGAAGGATCGGATATGACCGTTTTTGGAGAAGCTGATCTGTATATTGTAAAGATATTGGATCTGGTGGGTTCAAAAAGATCGTTAAGCAACATACCCGGTTTAAGTTATAAAAAAAACGGGAGACTAGTCAGGAATCCCGGATTCCAGCTGGTCGAAGATCTGGATCTGGTCGATCCGCCCTCTTTCGATCTGGTCAGAAATAAGCAATATGGCTACCTGTATGGTATCCGAGTTGATGCTATGATGCCGATCATTACTTCGAGGGGATGCCCGTTCCACTGCTCCTTCTGTACCTTTCAGGGGGTCAGTTACCGGGAACGTAAGGTGAAACCGGTTATTGAGGAAATTAAAATGCGCGTGCAAGAGGGTGCCAGATTGATCATTTTTTATGATGATAATTTCCTGCTGCGCAGAACGCGGGTGATCGAGTTGCTGGATAGAATTATCGAGCAGAAGTATGACCTGAAACTCGTAATCGCCGGGCGGGTTGATTTGGCTGACCTGGAGATATACCGGAAATTAAAAGAGGCCGGCGTTATCATCGTATTATTCGGCATCGAGAGTGCCAATCAGGATGTCCTAAATTTTTATAAAAAAAGGACCACAGTGGGGAAAATTAAAACGGCCGTTATTAACGCCAATAAAGCCGGAATTTTAACCTATGGCAATCTTATCATCGGTTCGCCGATAGAGGGATTAAAACACTTTGAGATTAATCGAAAAATTCTAAAGAAATTACCGTTGGATTTTTTAAATGTACATATTTTAGATTACATCTACCCGTCGCCACTATGGCATGACGCCCATAAAAGGGGTTTAATCAAAGAGAATGAGTATAAAATAACAGCGAATGAAAAGCTGTGCGGATTCTCCCGGGAAGAATTAATAAAAATGCAGGAAAAACTGATCAGGACTTTTTATAACAATCCCAAACGGATATTGCGACTCATGTATAAATTATCAAGAAATCTAGGGTTGGGTTACATTATTACTCTGATAAAATTATTTTATACGAGAAGTATCTACCGATCTGCCGAGAGATTTCATGATTCGGCAATTGCAAAATGATTCACCGCAATATTCTGCAATGAATTCAGAATGATAGCTGGGGGGTTATTCTCGTGAGTGGCAGGTATTCTGAATTCTGTAACGCAAAAAAATCGGGCAGGCCGCCTAAAAATTATAGGCAAAACCGAGCCAGGGAAGGAACGGGAATCCATCGGATGCATCAGTTGAAGTGATCAAGCCGAAATCGGCAGCCAGGCTGGCGCCGAAAAAGCGAATACCGAATGATATAATAGCGGGATTATCCCCGGGAAGCAACCAGTTTTCGGTGATTAATTTTACCGATCCGGAGAGCTGCAGCTCGCCGCCGAGAACAATCATCGGCTTGCTTGAAAAGTCGCCTTCCACAAAACCCCATCCCAGACCAAGCGTAAACGCTCCGGAAGATTTCCCGAACGTGGCCACGCCGTAAGCAATGCCGGCTGATTCGTCGGTTACGCTCATATATAATACGCCTCCGCTGAGGGCAAAATTCTCCTGGTTCAGAAAATTGACTTTTGGTGCAATGTAGAACAGCTGCTCGTCCGCACCGGGAAACAGGGACATGCCCCCGCTCAGGGCCAGAAAATCGGCAATTCCAACCGACACCATCGGAAAAAAGATTTCATACACCGAGAAATAACCTTTACCCTGTTTCAACGGCCGGGCTGTGGGTGAAAAGAGCAGCCGCGTCTGGTTGGGATCCACCCGGCGCAGGCCACCTTCGTGCTCTTCCATTTCCAGATCTTTGATATCCTTTATCAATTCGCGCTTAATATTCATTTCAATACCGCTATTGGTGATGAAGGAAATTTCTTCGGCATTCTCACTTACAATCCGACCGACTAATTCCGAGCCGTCATTCAATGTGATCTGTTTTACATTGAGTGTGTCGTCCTGCGCCAGACACACCGAGCCGAACAGGGTGATGAAAGTTGTAATAAAAAATATCCTCATGCGGTGCCTCCCTTATGCAACAGATAGACCAGATCTAAAAAGAAGAAAATTTTAGCCGATTGAGCTTAATATACATACTTAATGCTGAAAAATATATGAATAAATTAATGGTGAAACGTTCTGCATCAGTAAACTTTAAACCTGTCCGATAAAAGAGTTGCCTGTAGCGTCTTCCGAAAAGCTGCGCGCTTCATTAAAAACACCCGAATCCATTTAATCCTGAAACTGAAATCCTATTTTAGTGGGCAGAAGCGATGTATGTTGTAATCATGATTCACAACATCCGTTGACAGGAAACCCGAATCTTTGTGCATGCATTCTGCTGAGAGGGAGAGCATAAAATCCGATGGAATGACACAGACCATAATGATAATGTATTGCCCGGTAATGCTTCTTTCTGCCGGCAAAAGACAAGCGTGTTGCAATCCATCAAAAAAAATAATCTTGCTGCACCGAAATCCCGGCCGGATCATTGATACGACCTGTTTTATCAGGACCCGGTTTATACAGACCAGAGCGTGAAAATCGCTTTTGTGAGTATACCCGAAAACCAGACTGATATTCTATCCAGAAACATAAGAAAGGCTATAATAATACCTGAAACGATGACAGCCTTATGGGATTCCGTTAAATCCTGACATGCTCACCCGTAAGCAATTACGTTTTCATTTTGGCGGTTCCGGAATGGCAATGTCTATTTCATTCACATTGCCCAGAACCGACAAGGGTTCGTCAAAATCTTCCTGCTTGCCAACCACCAGGATTTGCAGCTCATCAGGATGCAGGTATTTCTGGGCGACACGCAGTATATCCTCTTTTGACACCTTCTCTACATTATCCTTGATTTGTTCGATAAAATTCAGGGGATAATCATAATAGGCATAAGTCATCAGGCGGTTTACGATTTTTGCCCGGGAATCAAAATTAAATACAAAACTGTTGAGATATGAATCTTTGGCCCGGGCCAGCTCCTCATCGGTTACCTCTTCCTCCGTGATCCTTTTTACCTCCCTTAACATAAGGCGGATGGCATAAACAGTGGATTGGGATTTGGTCTGTGTGCCGCAGTTGAATACACCGGGATACTCATAATTCGCTCCGTAGGATCCCCAGGGTGCATAAGTCAATCCTTCCTGCGTACGAACAACTTTAAACATCCTGTCGTACGAAAGTATCTGATTCATTATAAGTAAAGCCGGATAATCCGGATTGTTCATCAGGCCGCCGATATGGCCCATCTGGATATGTGTCTGATTGACATCCGGTTTTGGGATAAAATTAACCGTATATTTATAATCATATTCTATTTCTGCCACTTGCGGAAAGGTAATTTCCGCCGATGGCCAGGCTCCAAAAGCGGCTTGTAATTTCTGTTCCAGCTCTCCGGCGTCAAAGTCACCCCAGGCTGCAAAAATGATGTTGTTGGGATGGAAGTATTGTTTATATAACGCAACGATGTCATTACGGGTTATCGCATTGATGTGCTCATATTCTGGATACCTGGCGAATGGATTGTCTTTACCATAGATCAGACAATCAAATTCCCTGCTGGTAATAGCCCAGATATCATCATTGCGCCTCGAGATGTAGGACCGCTGCTCGATCTTGGCCAGTTCAATTTTATCCTGCCGGAAAGCGGGATGCATTAAAATGTCAGCCAGCAGGTCGATACCTTTATCTAGGTCTTCTTTGAGCAAGGAGAAAGAGACATATCCTGAACCCTGACCAATCCCGGTTTCAATACTCGCTCCCATTGTTTCAAGCATTTGATCAAGTTCATCGCCGGTCATCGTTTCAGTTCCACCGGTACGTAAAACCCGGCCGGTTATTTCCGCCAGCCCGGTTTTATCTCCCGGCTCATAAATCGATCCGGCTTTTATCATTGCACGCAGATCGATCGTGGGATACTGCCTGTCTTCCACCAGAAACACCCGTATCCCGTTGGTAAGTTCTGCCTGACTGACCTCTGGCATTTCTATATCGTTCAGTTCAGGAAAATCAAATGTGTCTTTGGGTTGTTTTTGTGCATGCGCAATACTGCTCAACAGCAAAAAAACGACTAAAAAATGAATGTATAATTTATATTTGCTCATTTTTTTTCTCCTTATAATTCTGACAGACCGCCTATTATGTTACTGCGCTTCCGGTATGATCTCTCCAATCGTGCGGTTTTTTACGTTCAGATAACGTTGTGCGACTGCCTGAATTCCTTCAGCGGTTATTTTTTCCACCTCTTTAATGGAATCAAAAGTCTTTCGCCAGTCGCCGCGGATAACTTCATTGAACGTCAGGGCCGCTGCCATCTGACTGTTGGATTTCATGCGGTCAATCAACCATTTTTTGGTGTGTCTTTTATATTTGGTCAGTTCCTCTTCCGTTACCATTTCTTTCTTAATGATTTCAATTTCCGCATCGATCGCAGCCATACATTCTTCAACTGTATGACCTTGCGCAGGAAAGGCATAAACGGCAAACATATTGGGAAACTTGTTCCCCGGCCAGCCATTAAAGGAGCCAACCTGTATGGCAACCTTCTTTTCTTTGACCAGATTCTTGTAAATACGGGATGATCGTCCCTGACCGAAAATGTTGGCCATGGCATCAAAATTGAGATCATCCGGGTCATTGATATTGGGCCGATGATACCCGATCAGCACCATTGGCTGGGACTGTGCCTCAACCGTCACATGCCGCTGGCCCCACTGCTCGGGTTCTATGGTACGCAGGGGATCCGGTTTAGGAGCGCTGGGGATGCGCCCGAAATAAATATCCGCCATTTCGAAAAGTGCATCGGCATCCACATCGCCGACTATGGCAGAAGTAAGATTGCTGGGCCCGTAATATTTAGTAAAATAATCCTGCACATCATCACGTGTTATGCGCATGAGATCTGACATATGTCCGATCACCTCATGCTTATACGGATGGGCTTTAAACGCAACTGCAAAGAAATCCTCAATCAGTTTCCCGATGGGTCGGGTCTCAACGCCTAACCGCCGCTCTTCCATTACCACATTCCGTTCTTCAAAGAATTCACGGAAAACAGGATACATAAACCGATCCGATTCCAGGGCCATCCAGAATTCCAGCCGATTGGATGGTAGGCTGCAGATGTATTGCGTAGCATCGTTGCTGGTATAGGCATTTATGCCGCGCCCGCCTTCTTCCATGATCATATCAACATACTCATCAATCACCACCAGTTCATGGGCTTCCTTATTCAGTTTATCAAATTCCGTCTGTAACCGGTTGATTTTGGCACTATCGGGAATCACTTCATTCTGTGCCAATACAAGCTGGTCATAGGTGTGATCCAGCTGATCCAATAATTTACTTTCCCTGGCATAGTCGCTGGTGCCAACCTGTTTGGTGCCTTTGAATGCCATGTGCTCCAAAAAATGTGATATTCCCGTAATACCGTAAGATTCATTAGCGGAGCCCACATCTGCATAGGTATGAAAAGAAATCACCGGGGTCTCATGCCGGGGCAATACAATAAACTTCATGCCATTCGCCAATGTGTGCTCCTTTACCTGGCTCTTAATTGCCTCAAATGTCTGTGCTGATACACCTGCGTTCAGTAACAGCAGACCGGTTAAAAGGAACATAATTCGTGAAAAGCTTTTGTCTTTTACTTTCATGCTTTCCTCCCTTGGTATATTTATAAAACAGATCAGTGACATACACATGCCAAAAGGCGAAATATTAAAGCCGGCGGGTGCTTTCGGTCATGGCACCGATAACCATATATCAGTCGTCCGTCCCGGTATTAATTTCAAATATAAAATCGATTTTTCATGCATGATTTATGTCGTTTTTAGCAATCTTATTCAAATAAACAATTTATTAGTGTACTGTGCATTAGATCGGTTCTATAAGGTAAAGGCAGGCAATAACATAATATATTAAATATACCTGGGATTAAAAAGAATAATATGAAAAAAACCGTTGAAAAACGGTACTAAAAATGCTCCGTTTACATCCGGCAGAGATGATGCATATTTTGGTATATTAATCGTTTTTGAATTATTGCATTTTTATTCCTGAGTCTTGGATTTGTCTCCGGAGAAAATTTGAGATTAAAGAAAACTATTTGAACAACAGAATATCAGGGATTTTTTTGTTGACGATTTTTTTACTATCTTAATTCCGCAATGACCCGATTTTATCTCTAGATAAGGCTTCAAAAATATTATGATTACAGTTCCATTTAAACTTACCTGTACAATTACTCTTCTGTTAAACATGCTGTTTGCAAGTTTTTCAGACGATGTGCCCGGTCCGGCGGTAAAGAGTTCACTGGAGCATAATTTTTTATCTCCTCCAGGCGGGGCTCGCCCGCACGTGATGTGGTGGTGGCTGAACAGTTATATCAGTGAAGAGGGAATCACACGGGATCTGGAAGAGATGAAAAAACAGGGCATCGGCGGCGCGCTGATCTTTGATGCCGCGCCTGTCGACCGGTGGAAACCGAAGGATGTGGAACCGGCGCCCGTCGGACCGCCTTTTTTGAGTGACCGGTGGCGGCAGCTGTTCCGGCATGCGATTAGAGAAGCCGACCGCCTGGGGATTGAGCTCGGTGTCAGCATCACCAGCGGTTTCAACGCCGGCGGGCCCTGGGTGACCCCGGAATACGGCCAGCAGGAGATCGTCTGGTCGGAAATGATCGTCGATGCTTCGGCACAGGCCCCGTTCAGCCTGCCGCTTCCCGCCGGACCGGTATATGGCGAAGAGGGGGAATTGCTCAGCTATAATGAAATGGAAGTGAACAACGATCTTGAATTGAATCCGGATAGGACGCCGGTTCACTTCCGGGATGTAGCCGTTCTGGGTATTCCTCTGGAAAATGGGTTGCTTCGTTCCGCCGGGAAAAAACCGGATCCGCAATCATCTGCGGGACGCCTGAAAAACTGGTCGCTCAAATCGGTGCATAGCTTTAAGTATCCGGAGTGTCGGGGTTTTGACTTCGGAACGGTTTATGAAACCGGTGAAGCCATTCCTGGTGAACCGATCATCGCGAAGGATGCGATCATCGACCTGTCCGACAGGCTGGATGAAGAGGGAATGATCCACTGGAAGGTTCCACCGGGCAGATGGCTGATCCTGCGCTTTGGCCACACCTATACGGGCGTCAGGCTGCAGGCCACCAATCCGCACAATGAAGGTCTGGCCATGAATCATCTCAGCAGGGAAGCTGCCCAACGTCATTTTGAAGAGATTGCCCGGAAAATGCTGGAAGATAAGAAAACAGTAAATGGAAAAAATCCGGTATACTTTTATCTGGACAGCTGGGAGGTACGCATCGCGAACTGGACACCGGGATTCCGGGGTGAATTTCTGCAGCGCCGCGGCTATGATATAACACCCTATATGCCTGTTCTGGCAGGTATGATCGTGGGCAGCCGGGACATCTCAAACCGTTTTCTGCACGATTACCGGATGACTATCGGTGACTGCATTGCCGATAATTATTACGGTGCTTTCAGCGAGTTGTCACATCAACACGGAATGCAATACCGGGCCGAAATGGCGACCACCCCGATCCCGGTAGACATGCTCAAATGTCTGGGGCGGGTTGACGTGCCCTTCGGTGAATTCTGGGCGGAGACCGACTTGCCTGTAGGCCGGATTGAACCTTGGGAGCGCATGTTCGGCAAACAGGCAGCTTCTGCTGCCCATATCTATGGTCAGCCCTATGCATCCGCCGAAGCACTGACGGTGATTCAGAAACACTGGGAACACAGCCCCTTCCAATTGAAAAAGACCGTGGACCAGGCCCTCTGCTCAGGATTGAACCGGCTGATGATCCATACCTTTACCCATTCTCCGCCGGAAGTCGGGGCACCCGGCTATGAGTATTTTGCCGGCACCCACTTTAATACGCAGATAACCTGGTGGGATCAGGTACATGCTTTTACGGATTACATCAGCCGCTGCCAGTATCTGCTGCAGCAGGGGCATTTTGTAGCCGATGCCTGTTTTTACCAGGGTGACCGAATCCCGGCATTTGTCCCGATGAAGCAACCGCAACCCGGTCTGGGTGCAGGTTTTGACTACGATATCATCAATACTGAAGTCCTGCTCAAGCGGCTCTCGGTCGAGAATGGCTGGCTCGTATTGCCGGACAGAATGCGCTATCGTCTGCTGGTGTTGCCGGATAGTGATATGATTAATCCCGCTGCCCTGCAGAAAATAGCCGAACTGGCCGAGCAGGGCGCCACGGTTATCGGCCGGCGGCCGTCAAGAGCCTATGGCCTAGAGAATTTTCCTTATGGTGATTCACTGATTATACATCTGGCTGGAAAAATGTGGGGCGATTGCGATGGTGTGGCCGTTAAACAACGAAAGTATGGCGCGGGACGAATCATTTGCAGACAATCGGCAGGCCAAGTGCTTGCCGGTGACGGCATTCCGCCTGATTTTGAATATCGCGGCAGGCATGAAAATATGGCAATCGATTATATCCACCGGCGGCTGGAGCGAGAAGATGAACCGGTAGACATCTATTTTGTGATCAATTCCGGAGACAGCTGGGAAGAAATTGACGGCACTTTCCGGGTGGCAGACCGCAGGCCGGAGCTCTGGGATCCGGTGACCGGTGCAATCGAAAACCAGTATATCTACAGCCTGTCTGAAGGGCGCGTAACCATGCCGCTCCGGCTTGCCCCTTACGGATCGGCATTTGTCGTGTTTCAAAAACCACTCCCGCCTGTCTCTGTTGCACACCTGTCACGCGATGAAGAGGGTGTTTTCCCAAAAAACAACACACCGGCAGGCGACAGACCTGCATTGGACATCGTCTCCCTGGATGAGATCAGCTTATCACTCGGGATCTGGAGAGGGGGTAACTATCGGATTCAGTTGAGCGACGGTCGTTCGGTTTCACCCCGTGCGGTGAAAGTGCAAACGCCGGTCAGTATAACTGGGCCCTGGACTGTTAAATTTCCGGCAGGGTTGGGTGCACCGGACTCTGTCATAATGGAACGGCTGATCTCCTGGACAGAATCATCATCTGAAGGCGTTAAATATTTTTCCGGGACGGCTGAATATCATACCGAATTTACCATCGAGCCATCGTTCATCAATCAGAATACACAGTATTATCTCGATCTTGGTGCAGTGAAGGATCTGGCGGAGATCACGCTCAATGGAGGGAGTTCACCTGTTCTCTGGAAACCGCCATACCGGGCGAATATTACCCCGTGGCTGCGGGCCGGACAGAACCGGCTGTCAATAAAAATAACCAATCTCTGGCCCAACCGGCTGATCGGCGATCAGCAGCTCCCGCGGTCTGAACGCATCGGTTTTACCAACATCGCCAAATTTACCAGCGACTCCCCGCTTTTTGAGTCAGGATTACTCGGATCGGTGCAGATCATCAGTGTCATTCAGAAAATCCTGCCCTATTGAACAGAGACAACCATCACACTGCATTCATATACATACGATACCGGCTAAAGTCTTGACTGTGCAAGCAGCAATACCGCACACTTATAGAGCGGATCTGTCTGATATTTTTGGTGGTAGTTAATGAGGCGCGATCCGGTGTGCAAAAATACCCCCCGGTGTGATTCTCGGAAGGGGATGTACACAAGAGTATGTTGCAATTCTGAATTTTTATCTCAGCAGAAGCATTTTTCGCGCTTCACTAGCATCCCCGGCTGTCAGCCGGTAGCAATATACGCCGCTGGCAAGACCGGTTCCATCGAACCGATATGTATACATGCCCGGGTGCAGATTCTTGCCGTTAAAAGTTGTGATCCTTTTCCCCAGCACGTTATATATGTTTAATTCCACGTCACTGGCTACGGCTAATTGCCAGCTGATGATAGTGTACGGGTTGAAAGGATTGGGATAGTTCTGCAGAAGCTGAAATCCTTCCGAAGGCAGCTCTGGTGCATTATTGTCCAACGAAACTATCTCACCAATTTTTTTTTCCTCAACGAGATCAAAATAGGAATCACTGTTCAATATCTGCGGCCCGGAAGTAACGCCGGGGTCAAGCACAATAGCAACGCTGTCACCCTCGGCGAGCTGCAGGGTATCCGTAACGGTCAATTGTGTCCATTCTGTGGAGGTGGAGGTATCCACCGAAAGGGCAGTCGCCGCACCATTTGCATGATAAACTTTTAAATAGATACTGGTGGGCGAGTCTTTCAGTTGGTCCTGTTTAACCCAGGCGATAATCTGGATTACGTCCCCATGGCGTACGTCCGGGATCACCTGTTCGGCCCGGCTGGGGAAACAGCCCTGAAGATTACCCATCGGCATGCGCAGGCACCAGGCTCCTCCTCCATCCGGTGCATCCTGAACGGAATATCCCTCATCGCACAGGATCACCCAGTTGTCCAAAGATGGCTGTCCGTCTGTTTCAAAACTCCCGTTAAGAATCTGGCTCAAACAGATTGCCGGCAGCAGAAACAGACACCAGAACCATTTCAGGTTTGGCATACTTCCCTGATATGGGTATGTTTGATTCATGATTTCTCTTCCATGTGAATATGATTACCGTATCTAATGGTATAATGGTAACAGAATATACGGAAATCTCTGCTCATCCGAACAATTCCACCTGTACACTTCTGTCGGTTCTGAATTATTCCCTATAAATTATTGTATCTTAAATTATATTAATAGTTCACCACAATTCAGAAGCAAATGATGGATTGCCAGATAAGCACCCGATTTAATTTTGGATAAGGTATAAATTAAGACTGAAGAGCTACCGATAGGCCTGGCCGGCAGCTCTTCAATCTGTAATGCTCCTTTAACGATTTTAAATTTGTATCCAATAATTATCTGTGTCTTAATTCCCGACAGGATAATCAGATTGACCTGATAAATACTGTAAATAAGATACCGAGTCGCTTTAAATTCCCATTAAGTGGTTGGTTCAATCTATCCAGGCCATACGGTTATCTTTGTCTATGAATATTTTTCGTTAAGACACAAGAACCTATTTGACCAGGCTCATTTTCTTGACCTGTTTGAATGTACCCGCCTGCAATTCATAAAAATAGGTACCGCTTGCCACCGTTTTACCATGATCATCCCTGCTGTCCCAGGATACACTGTAATTACCGGCGTCATAGTGCTGATCAATGAGTTGGCGGATTTCCTGTCCAAGACTGTTAAAGATCTTCACCGTCACGCGACCGGCTTCCGGGAGCTGAAAGCGAATTTCGGTTTCGGGATTGAAGGGATTGGGCTCATTTTGAGCCAGCTGATAGGTAAGCGGCATCATATCGACAGCGATTTTTTTATCAAGGTCTTCATCGTCTCGAATAAACCGGATCTGGGCGATCTTTGTGCCCCAGCCGAACCGTTCGCCGATAAAGGAATTCGGATAGGCGTGTTCCTGTGTGTACCAGAACGTGTCGTCGACCGGATCGACGGCCATAGCGCTGTAATCCCCCCACCGTGCCGTCTGCCTCTGGACATACCCATCGACATTACCGTCATATACGACATATTCACCCAGGTTCATGAATGTTGACTCGCCGCGGCGGCCGGAGACCCCGATGCTGGTGTAGGTATTTTGGCTGGAGATGCTGTACCCGAGACAGGTTTCGCCTTTCAGGTTCATGGCGATACTGCCCATCCAGCGGTGGTCGCCATCGGGTGGCGCAACGGTACTTTCCTTGAACAGTTTCCAGCCTCTGTCCTGCCGGCCGGGAGCGCTGCATCGACCAGCCGGGCTCAGGCACCGGTGAAGGTGTCCAATATATTGCATATCTCGAGGCTATCTCC
>WOR8_10002275_pt1 | contig 20198 bp, 17 predicted proteins | sample DeeMarSeWOR38_10_FD_19890 | JGI IMG/M metagenome (IMG submission 19890)
GCGCCGCCGCCGCGCGGGTGGCGGACAGCAACATCCCGATCGTGTACCTGAACATGGTCGGCGGCCAGGACGAACTCGTGTTCGACGGCGGTTCCTTCGCGATGTCCGCCGCCGGCGAGATCCGTTTTCGTGCGCCGCCGTTCGAAGAGGGGCTCTACCGGGTGGTCCTGCGCGGCTCGGTGAGCGGCGTCGAGCCCGAGCAGGGTGACGTCGCCGAAGTGCTGCCGCTCGAAGCCAGCGTTTACCGCGCAATGGTTACCGGTACGCGAGACTACGTGCGCAAACACGGTTTCCCCGGGGTCGTGATCGGCCTGTCGGGCGGCATCGACTCGGCGCTGGTAACTGCAATCGCCTGCGCGGCGCTGGTAACTGCAATCGCCTGCGATGCGATCGGGGCCGACAAGGTCAGGGCGGTCATGATGCCGTTCCGTTACACCAGTACGATCAGCCAGGAAGACGCCGCGCTGCAAGCCGAGACGATGGGCTTTCGCTACGATGTCGTGCCGATCGCGCCGATCTATGACGCGACCGTCAGGCAACTCGACCCGATATTCTCCGGCCGCGAGCCTGACGTGACGGAGGAGAACATACAGGCGCGCTGCCGCGGCATGATCCTGATGGCCATATCCAACAAGACCGGCCGGATGCTGCTGACAACCGGCAACAAGAGCGAGATGGCGGTGGTGCTACAAGTCGCTGGTGTACCGCCTCGCGCGTTATCGCAACAGCCTGTGCGAGGCCATCCCGGAGCGCGTAATCACGCGCGAACCGTCGGCAGAACTGCGGCCGGGGCAGAAAGACAGCGATTCGTTGCCCGATTACGAAGTCCTGGACCCGATACTCGAGGCGTTCATCGAGAAGGACATGTCGGTGGACGAGATCACCGCGCTCGGATTCGAGCGGGCGACGGTCGTGCGGGTTCTGCAGATGGTCAAGCACAACGAATACAAACGGCGCCAGGCGCCACCGGGTATACGCATCAGCAGCCGCGCGTTCGGGCGCGACTGGCGCTACCCGATCACGTCCTGGTACCGGTTTCCCGGCTAGGACTCCGGGAAGTTGAGCTCGAGCACCCGCCGTGCGTCCGCGGCGAGGTCGTTCATGCCGAGTTCCTCGTATGCCTCGATCATGATGCGCAGCGATTCGGCGTTGCTGTCGGCCCCGTTGAAAGCCTCGAGTGCATTCTTGGCGCGATTGGCGGCGGCGACGTAGGCACCGCGCCGCAGGTAGTAGTCGGCTACCTGGTTCTCGTAGGCCGAGAGGCGGTTCTTCAGGTACACCATGCGCTGATGCGCATCCGGTGCATATTCGCTTGCCGGGTAGCGCTCGACCAGTCGCCGGAATGCCTGGTAGGCCTGCTCGACGTCCTTGGGCGGCCGCTTGTCCGTGTTCTTGCGGAACCAGCGCTCGAGGAGGCCGGGCTCGTCGTCGAAATAAGCGAGGCCCTTGATGTAGAGGGCGTAGTCCACCCGCGGGTGTATGGGGTTCTCGCGCATGAAAGTGTCGGCTGCCTCGACGGCCAGTTCGGGGGCGCCGCTCTTGTAATAGGCATACATCAGGTCCAGCTGGACCTGGCGCGCCACGTCGCTGAACGGATAGCGGGCCTGGATTGCCTCGAGGATCTGGATGCCGCGGCGGTAATTGCCGTTCTGGATCGAGGTTTGCGCCTGCTCGTAGGCTTCCTGCAGGTCCTGCACCGCGTCAAAGGTCTCTTCGTTGCCGGCGCAGGCGGACAGCACCGCCAGAGCCGACAACAGCAAAGCCCGGCGGGCCTGCCGCCGCAGGCGCTCCGAAAGGTGCAGCGTGGTGAGGAAATCGATCATGTTTTCGCGGGCCGAACCAAATCGGCGAGTATACCGTAAACTCCGGAAACGACGATGACCGAACAACCCATACAGCATACCGAGCAGGTACCCGAGGAATTGGCCGGCCAGAGATTGGACCAGGCCCTTGCGCGGATGTTTCCGGACTATTCGCGCAGCCGCCTCAAGGCCTGGCTGCTCGACGGCGCCGTGCTCGTCGACGGCGCCGCGCGGCGGCCCCGCGATCCGGTCCAGGGCGGCGAGACCGTCGTCGTTACCGTGACCGCCGAGGCGGCGGTGCGCGCGGCACCGGAACCGATGAAGCTCGACATCGTGTTCGAAGACGCGGACCTGCTGGTCATCAACAAGCCGGCCGGGCTGGTCGTGCACCCGGGGGCCGGCAATGCGACCGGAACCCTGATGAACGGTCTGCTCGCGCATGCTCCGCAACAGGAATCACTGCCGCGTGCCGGCATCGTCCACCGCCTCGACAAGGAGACCAGCGGGCTGTTGCTGGTCGCGAAGTCGCTTACGGCGCACACCGCGCTGGTCCGGGAACTTGCCGACCGCTCGATATCACGTCAGTACCTCGCGGTCTGCAACGGCGTCCTGACCGGCGGCGGCACGATCAACGCCGCCATTGGCCGCCACCCCGTCGACCGGACACGGATGGCCGTGCGCGACAATGGCCGCCCGGCGGTGACGCATTACACGGTCATCGAGCGGTTCCGTGCGCATACCTACGTGAACGTGGTGCTCGAAACCGGGCGGACCCACCAGATTCGCGTGCATTTCGCGTACCGCAGGCACCCGCTCGTTGGCGACCCGGTCTACGGGGGGCGCCTCGCGCTGCCGGCTGGAGCGTCAGACGCGCTGCACGACGCGCTGCGGTCATTCCGGCGGCAGGCGCTGCACGCTGCGCGGCTGGAGCTCAGGCACCCGGCGACAGGCGAGGGCGTGGTATTCGAGGTGCCGCCGCCGGCGGATTTCCTGCTGCTGCTGCAGGTCCTGCGTGAGGACGCGGCATGAGCCTCGAGTGGATCAGGGCCGAGTGGCCGGCGCCGCCCGGCATTGTGGCCGGCACGACGACCCGCCGGGGCGGCATCAGTGAAGGGGTCTACGCGTCGATGAATCTGGGCGCACACGTCGGGGACGAATTGCAGCGGGTTGCCGAGAACCGGCGGCGTTTCGTCATGGAGTGCGGACTCGCTGCCGAGCCCGGCTGGCTGACGCAGGTTCACGGTACCGCGGTCCAGGTCGCCGGCGACGAAAAACTGGCGGAGGCTGACGCGGCCATCGCGCGCGAGCCCGGCGCAATCGTCGCGGTCCTGACAGCCGACTGCCTGCCGATATTGCTGTGCGCCGACGACGGTGTCGAAGTTGCCGCGATCCACGCCGGCTGGCGGGGCCTGGCGGCAGGCATCGTCGCCGCGACGATAGCCCGCATGGACACGCCTCCGGAGCGGCTGCTCGCCTGGCTCGGCCCGGCCATCTCTCAACCCGCGTTCGAGGTCGGAGACGAGGTCCGCGCGGCGTTCATGTCGGCGGACGCCGCTGCGGAGGCGTGTTTCGAGTCCAATGAGCGCGGTCGCTGGCAGGCGGACCTGTATGCGCTAGCCGGGCGGCAGCTCGGTGCTGCAGGCGTCTCCGCGGTCCACGGGGGCGGGCTCTGTACCTTCGGTGACAGCGAGCGGTTCTTCTCCTATCGCCGCGACGGCCAGTGCGGCCGCATGGCCACGTTCATACAGCGAACTCCCGAGTTGTAGGAGCGCTTCCTGAAGCGCGACCGGCCCGATCATCCATCGTGCGCCGAGGCGTGCTGCTACGGGGAGCCTTGCTGGTTTTATCCCCGGCAGGCGTTGAATTCGCCAGTCGTGGCTCAATTTCTGGGGCAGATTCAATCAACCGGGATTTCTGGGGCGAGATATGCGTCTGGACAAACTGACAAGCAAATTCCAAATGGCGCTGGCGGACGCGCAATCGCTGGCGGTCGGCCAGGACCACCAGTTCATCGAGCCGTCTCACGTCATGGTCGCGCTGCTGGACCAGCAGGGCGGCAGCGTGCGCGGACTTCTGACCAAGGCAGGTGCCAACGTGAACCTGCTGCGTTCGCAGCTGGGCGACGCGATCGACCGGCTGCCCAGGGTGGAAGGAGCGGGTGGCGACGTCCATTTCAGCAACGATCTCGGCAAGCTTTTCAACATCACGGACAAGCTCGCCCAGAAACGCAACGACCAGTATGTTTCCAGCGAGCTCTTCGTGCTGGCGGCGCTCGATGACCGGTCGCCGCTGAAGAGCATTTTCGAGCAGGCCGGTGCCGTCCGCGGTGCCGTAGAGAAAGCGATCGACGACCTGCGCGGCGGCCAGCAGGTCGACGACCCCAACGCGGAAGACACGCGCCAGGCGCTGGAGCGGTACACGATCGACCTTACTGAACGTGCCGAGCAGGGCAAGCTCGACCCGATCATCGGCCGCGACGAGGAGATCCGCCGCACGATCCAGATCCTGCAGCGCCGGACCAAGAACAACCCGGTTCTGATCGGCGAGCCCGGTGTCGGCAAGACCGCTATCGTCGAGGGCCTCGCGCAGCGCATCGTGAACAACGAAGTACCCGAGGGATTGCGCGGCAAGCGCATCCTGTCGCTCGACATGGGCGCCCTGATCGCCGGCGCGAAATTCCGCGGCGAATTCGAAGAGCGCCTCAAGGCCGTCCTGAACGACCTCGCCAAGCAGGAGGGACAGATCATCCTGTTCATCGACGAGCTGCATACGATGGTCGGCGCCGGCAAGGCCGAGGGCTCCATGGACGCCGGCAACATGCTGAAGCCGGCGCTTGCGCGTGGCGAGCTGCACTGCGTGGGCGCGACGACGCTGGACGAGTATCGCAAGTACCTCGAAAAAGACGCGGCGCTGGAGCGCCGTTTCCAGCAGGTCCTCGTCGACGAGCCGACCGTGGAAGACACCATCGCGATCCTGCGCGGGCTCAAGGAGCGCTACGAGATTCACCACGGCGTCGAGATAACCGACCCCGCGATCGTCGCGGCGGCGACGCTGTCGCACCGCTACATCAGCGGCCGCAAATTGCCGGACAAGGCAATCGATCTCGTCGATGAGGCCGCGTCGCGGATTCGTATCGAGATCGACTCCAAGCCCGAATCCATGGATCGTCTCGAGCGCCGAATCATCCAGCTCAAGATCGAGCGCGAGGCGCTGAAGAAGGAATCGGACGACGCCTCGAAGAAACGTCTCGACGACCTCGAATCGCAGCTCGCCGAGCTGGAGCGCGAGTACGCGGACCTCGATGAGATCTGGAGGTCGGAGAAGGCGGCGATGCAGGGCACAGCGCATATCAAGGAAGAGCTGGAGCGTGCGCGACTCGAACTGGAAACCGCGCATCGCGCCAACGACCTCGCGCGAATGTCGGAGCTGCAGTACGGGCGGATCCCCGAGCTGGAGAAGCAGCTTGCCGAGGCGGCGAGCGCCGAACAGCGCGAAACCACGCTGCTGCGCAACAACGTCACCGAAGAGGAGGTCGCGGAGATCGTCTCGAAGTGGACCGGCATACCGGTGTCCAAGATGCTCGAGGGCGAGAAGGAGAAGCTGCTGCAAATGGAGTCTGTCGTGCAGCACCGGGTCGTGGGCCAGGAGGAGGCCGTGACCGCGGTTGCCAATGCGATTCGCCGGTCGCGTGCCGGGCTTTCCGATCCACGCCGCCCGATCGGTTCGTTCCTGTTCCTGGGGCCAACCGGTGTCGGCAAGACCGAGCTGACGAAAGCGCTCGCGAGTTTCCTGTTCGACACTGACGACGCGATGGTACGGCTCGACATGTCCGAGTTCATGGAGAAGCACTCGGTCGCCCGCCTGATCGGCGCGCCTCCTGGCTACGTCGGTTACGAGGAAGGCGGCTACCTGACAGAAGCGGTACGCCGGCGCCCGTACTCGGTGATCCTGCTCGACGAGGTCGAGAAGGCGCATCCGGACGTTTTCAACGTATTGCTGCAGGTGCTCGACGACGGGCGCCTGACGGACGGTCACGGACGCACGGTCGATTTTCGCAATACCGTCATCGTCATGACCTCGAACCTCGGATCGCAGATGATCCAGGAGATGGCGGGCGAGGAAAATTATGACGCGATGAAACTCGCGGTGATGAATGTCGTCGGGCAGCACTTCCGGCCCGAGTTCATAAACCGCGTGGACGATGTTGTGGTGTTCCATCCGCTCAGCAGGGAGCACATTCGCAAGATCGTCGACATCCAGCTTGGCTACCTGCACGATCGGCTTGCCGAACGCGACATGCGCATCCACCTGTCGGATGCAGCGCGCGACAAGCTGGCCGAAGCCGGTTTCGATCCTGTGTACGGCGCGAGGCCGCTGAAGCGGGCAATCCAGCAGCAGGTGGAGAATCCCCTGGCGCAGGAGATCCTGCAGGGCAAATTCAAGCCGGGAGATGTAATCCAGGTCGGTGTCGACCAGGACCGGCTGGAGTTCCAGAACGCGGCGTAATTCGCTGTTCAAGAACCGCTCCTGCGGTGGATTTTGTCCCGCAGGAGCGGGCCTGGGTCCGCGATCACGGTGATTTGTATTCGCGCGCCGAGGCGCGCTCCTACTATAATTCGGCAAATCGCTGGAGACAGAAACCAATGCCTATCTACGGATACGTTTGCAAGCACTGCGAGCACACGCTCGACGTCCTGCAAAAGATCTCGGACGATCCGCTCGTCGACTGTCCCGAGTGCGGCGAACCGCAACTCAAGCGGCAGCTGTCGGCACCGCGATTTCGCCTGAAGGGCAGTGGCTGGTACGAGACCGACTTCAAGAAGGACAAGCAGCGCAACCTGCATGGCGACAAGGATCCGGCCAAGAAGGACGCTACGAAGAAGGACGACAAGCCTGCCGCGAAGACGGCGGACAAGAGCGCGAGTAAGCCCGCTGGCGACACCAAGTCCGGCGTCGGATAGGCGAGGCCCGTGAAAGCTCTGCGTCGCTATATCGTTGCCGGCATCCTGGTCTGGTTGCCGCTCGGGCTGACCATTCTGCTGCTGCGTTTTGCGGTCCGGCTGATGGATCGCTCACTGTTGCTGTTGCCCCCGCAATACAGGCCGGAGGCGATCCTCGGTGTCAATATCCCCGGGCTGGGCGCTATCCTGACCGTGATCCTGCTGTTGCTGACAGGTGTGCTCGCTGCCAATTTCGTGGGGCGCGCGTTCGTCGGCGGGTGGGAATCCCTGATGGATCGAATCCCGGTCGTCAGATCGATCTACTCGGCCGCGAAGAACTTCGCCGAGATCGTGTTTTCGGATTCGAGCCACGCGTTCAAGCGGGTGTTGCTCATTGAATATCCCCGCAAGGGCATCTACAGCCTTGCCTTCCAGACCTCGGCAGAGCTTGGCGAGGTGCAGGGCAGGACTGGAGCGGACGTGACCTGCTGCTTCGTGCCGACGACGCCCAACCCCACCTCGGGCTTCATTATCATCGTGCCCAGGAAGGACGTAACGGTGCTCGATATGGAAGTGGACGAGGCGCTCAAGATGATTATCTCTCTCGGTGTCGTCGTGCCCCCGTGGCGCAACGGCAAAACCGCCGAGCTGCCGCTCGGAAAACCACCGCAAGCCGGCGACGCAGGGTGATCCGGGCAGCCGCCCCTGCCTTGCGCGGCCGACGTTCAAGCCTTACCATTCCGCCTCTTTTTTCAGGGCCATCAATACCATGCGCAGCCATTATTGCGGACAAGTCGACCAGTCGATGATCGGCAAACAGGTGTCGGTGTGCGGCTGGGTGCACCGCCGCCGCGACCACGGGGGCGTCATATTCGTCGACTTGCGCGACCGCGAGGGCCTGTTGCAGGTCGTTTTCGACCCCGACCGGGCCGAGATCTTTGCCGAGGCGGAGCGCATCCGCAGCGAGTACGTGCTGGCCGTGAAGGGCGTGGTCCGTGAGCGGCCGGACGGCACGATCAACCCCAACATGCCAACGGGCCATGTCGAGGTGCTGGCGCATGAGCTGCAGGTTCTGAACCGCTCGGAAACGCCGCCGTTCCATCACGACGAGCAGGCCAACGAGGAGCTGCGCCTCAAGTACCGCTACCTGGACCTGCGGCGCGCGGACATGCTCGGCAACCTGCGGCTCCGGCACAGCGTTACCCGCGCAATGCGTGAATACCTCGACGATGCGGGTTTCGTCGATGTGGAAACGCCGATGCTCACGCGCGCAACGCCGGAAGGTGCGAGAGACTACATCGTCCCGAGCCGCACGCATCCCGGCAAGTTCTTCGCGCTGCCGCAGTCGCCGCAGCTGTTCAAGCAGCTGTTGATGATGTCCGGGCTGGACCGCTATTACCAGATCGTGCGCTGCTTTCGCGACGAAGACCTGCGTGCGGATCGTCAGCCGGAGTTTACGCAGCTCGATATCGAGATGAGCTTCGTGAACGAGGAGATTCTGACGGGCGAGATGGAGTCGCTGGTGCGGCACGTCTTCAAGACGGTACTCGATGTCGATTTGCCCGATCCGTTCCCGCGCATGCCATACTCCGAGGCGATGCACCGTTACGGTTCGGACAAGCCCGACCTGCGCATCGACCTCGAGCTCGTCGAGATCGCGGATCTCGTTGGCGACGTCGAGTTCAAGGTGTTCGCCGGGCCGGCGAAGGACCCGCAGGGCCGGGTCGCCGCTCTGCGCTTGCCGGGCGGGGCGGAAATGAGTCGCAAGGAACTTGACGATTACGGCGATTTCGTTGGCCGCTATGGTGCGAGGGGCCTTGCGTACATCAAGGTCAACGACATCGGTGCGGGACGCGACGGGCTGCAGTCACCGATTCTCAAGTTCCTGCCCGACGAGGCCGTGAACGGCATCCTCGAGCGTACCGGCGCGGCATCGGGCGACGTCATCTTCTTCGGTGCCGACAAGGCGCGAGTCGTTAACGACGCACTGGGCGCACTGCGCGTCAAGCTGGGCGAGGACCGCGCGCTCATCCGGGAGGGCTGGGCGCCGCTCTGGGTGGTGGACTTCCCCATGTTCGAGCGGGAATCCGAGGCGGCGCGCTGGACCGCGCTGCACCACCCGTTCACGGCGCCGGCTGTCGACGACGCCGATGCGCTGCGCGCCGACCCGGGTAATGCGCTGTCCCGCGCCTACGACATGGTGCTGAACGGTTCTGAGATCGGCGGCGGCTCGATTCGTATCCACGACCAGGACATGCAGTCTGCCGTTTTTGACCTGCTCGACATCAGCCGCGAAGAGGCCGAAGAGAAATTCGGGTTCCTGTTGCGCGCACTGCAGTACGGTGCGCCGCCGCACGGCGGCATCGCGTTCGGCCTGGATCGTGTCGTCATGCTGATGGCCGGCGCCGAGAGCATCCGCGACGTGATCGCTTTCCCGAAGACGCAGACGGCCCACGATCCGCTCACCAACGCACCCGGTGTCGTGTCGGCAGAGCAGCTCAGGGAAACCGGAATCCGGCTGCGCACGCCGCGTGCCGACTGAGTCTCGCCGGCCCGAATCCGTACTCGTCGTCGTATACACCGATGACGGCAAGGCACTGTTGCTGCGCCGCCAGCGTCCGTTCGAGTTCTGGCAGTCCGTAACCGGCAGCCTGTTGGAGGGCGAGACCCATGAGCAGGCGGCGCGCCGGGAACTGGCTGAGGAGACCGGGCTCGATGGTGCGGGCCGGCTCGAGTACAGCGGCGTCAGCCGCCAATTCACAATCGATCCGCGCTGGCGCAACCGGTTCGCCCCCGGCATCGTCGAGAACGTGGAGTTCGAGTGGCACTTCCGGCTGCCCGCCGCTGTCGACATCGACCTGCACGCGGTTGAGCACTCGTCTTATCGCTGGTCGCCCATCGCCAGGGCTTCGGAGGCGGTGTGGTCGTGGACGAATCGGGACGCACTATGGAATCTCGCGCTGACGTGAATTCGATCGATACCGTCATATGCACGCACGGGCTGTGGGCGCACGGCACGGGCATGTACCTGATCAGGCGCCATCTCGAGCGCGAATACGGCATGAAGGGGTTCACGTTCAATTACCCGTCCGTAACCAAGACGCTCGACGAGAATGCCGGGCGGCTGGCGCGCTTCATCGAAGAGAACGGGATCGAGCAGGCACACCTTGTCGGTCACAGCCTCGGCGGACTGGTCATCCTGCGGATGCTCGCAAATCGCTACTCCGAGATTCCGGGCCGTATCGTCTGCGTCGGCTCGCCATTGCGCGGCTCGCGCGCCGCGACGATCCTCAACGCGAAAAGCTGGGGCGAGCATCTGCTCGGCGTCTCGGTACCCCAGGGCACCGTCCACGCTTCCGCCAACGAATGGGCGAGCGAGGTGACGGCATGCCGCGAGATCGGATCCATTGCCGGCTCCGTCCCGTTCGGCGTGGGCCATATCGCCGGGCCGTTCGGCGAACCGAATGACGGCACCGTCGCGGTCGCCGAGACACAGCTCGACGGCGCCAGGGATCACATCATCGTCCCGACCACGCACACGGGCATGCTGATCTCGCGCAATGTCGCCGACCAGATCGGCTCGTTCCTGCGTCGCGGCGAGTTCCTGCGGGAGCCGTAGGAGCGGGCCTGGGCCCGCGGTCAAAGATCTTTCAGTGCGTACAGAGCCTCGAGCGCTTCGCGGGGCGTCATCGCGTCCGGTTCCAGTTCGTCCACGGCTTCGCGCAGCGGGTCAACCCGCGGCGCCTCGGCGGGGCCGAGCGGCAGTTGCGCCTGGGGGCTCTCTGCCAGCGCCGCCTGGTGCGTTTCCAGCGTTGCCAGGTAGTTGCGGGCCCGCTGCACGACGTGCCGGGGCACACCGGCGAGGGCGGCAACCTGCAGTCCGTAGCTCTGATTGGCGGGCCCGGGCTTGACGGCGTGCAGGAACACCAGCCGGCCTTCGTGTTCGGTCGCGTCGAGGTGCACGTTACGACAGGCAGGGAGTTCGTCGGCCAGCGCAGTCAGCTCGAAGTAGTGCGTTGCGAATAGCGTGAATGCCCGTGCCTCCTCGCCCATGTAATGTGCCGCCGCCCACGCCAGCGACAGGCCGTCGAAGGTGCTCGTACCGCGCCCGATTTCGTCCATCAGTACCAGGCTCTCCGCCGTGGCGTTGTTCAGTATCGTCGCAGCTTCCGTCATCTCCACCATGAAGGTCGAGCGGCCGCCCGCGATGTCGTCGGAGGCACCGATGCGCGTGAAGATACGGTCGATCGGCCCGATGCGCAGCGCGTCCGCCGGCACGAAACTGCCGATGTGTGCGAGTATCGCGATGAGTGCCGTCTGCCGCATGTAGGTGGATTTGCCGCCCATATTGGGGCCGGTGATGACGAGCAGCCTTTGCTCGTCGGTCAACGTGAGGTCGTTGGCGACGAACGGCGTTTCGATGACCTGTTCCACGACGATGTGCCGCCCGCCGCGAATCTCGATGCACGGCTCGTCGCTCAGCTCGGGCTTCACGAGGTTCAGGCTCTCGGCGCGCTCGCCGAAACACAGCAGTACGTCCAGTTCGGCAATCGCGAAGGCAGTCTGCTGCAGCGATGCGAGCGACTCGTGCAGGCGGTCCAGCAGCTGCTCGTACAGGAATTTCTCGCGTGCCAGCGCGCGCTCCCGCGCGCTCAGTACCTTGTCCTCGAATTCCTTGAGTTCCGGCGTGATGTAGCGTTCCGCCGCTTTCAGCGTCTGCCGGCGCACGTAATCGTCCGGCGCCTTTGCGGCTTGCCCCTTGCTGATCTCGATGTAGTAGCCGTGTACGCGGTTGTAGCCGAGCTTCAGCGTGCCGATGCCGGTACGCTGCTTCTCGCGCGCTTCCAGGTCCAGCAGGAACCTGTCGGCGTTGTCGGCAATCGCGCGCAGCTCGTCGAGTTCGTCGTCATAGCCGTCGGCAATCACGCCGCCATCGCGAATCAGCATCGGCGGCCTGTCGATAATCGCGTCTGCGAGCAGCTGCTGCTCGCGATGGTGGGGCACGATGCGCTCCCTCAGTGCGTGCAGCTGCGGTGACTGGATGCCCGACAAGTGCGTGCGCAACCCAGGCAGGCGCGACAAGGCCTCGCAGAGCTGCCGCAGGTCCCGCGGGCGCGCCGAACGCAGGGCGACCCGGGAAAGAATGCGCTCGACATCGCCGATGCCGTGCAGCAGCGGCTGCAGCGACTCGATGGTGCTGCCTGTCAGCATCGCCTCCACGGCCTGGTAGCGGCCTTTCAGCACGGCAGGATCGCGCAGTGGCCGCTGGATCCAGCGCCGCAGCAGGCGGCTGCCCATCGGGCTCTGGCAACGATCCATCACCCCAGCGAGTGTGTGCTCGTCGTGCCCGCTCAGCGACGTATGCAGCTCCAGGTTGCGGCGCGTCGGACCGTCCATGATGACCGCGTCTTCGCGTCGTTCCGCCGTAATCGCCTGCAGGTGTGGCAACGACGCTTTCTGCGTGTCGCCGACGTATTGCAGCAATGCGCCGGCAGCCGCGACGCCGCGCGGCAACGCGTCGCAACCGAAACCTGCCAGGTCGCGCGTGCCGAACTGACGGCACAACAGGCGCGTTGCACCGTCGAGTTCGAAATGCCAGGGTGGCCGGCGCGTGACGCGCATGCCTTCGCCGAAACGCTTGGCATCGATCTGATCCTCGTCGACGATGAGCTCGGCGGGCCGCAGGCGTTCGAGCTCGCCGGCAAGGGCCTCGCCGTCCGCGACTTCGGTAAGCCGGAAGCGGCCGCCGGCCAGGTCCAGCCAGGCGAGACCGATACCCTCGCTGTCGGCAAACATCGCCGCGACGAGATTGTCGCGGCTCTCGGACATCAGCGCTTCGTCGGTGAGCGTGCCCGGCGTAACGATCCGCGTGACCTTGCGTTCGACAGGCCCCTTGCTGGTGGCCGGGTCGCCGATCTGCTCGCAGATGGCAACCGACTCGCCTTTCTTCACGAGCTTTGCAAGATAGCCCTCGGCGGCATGGTAGGGCACCCCTGCCATCGGGATCGGGTTGCCGGCGGACTTGCCGCGCGAGGTCAGCGTGATGTCGAGCAGGGACGCTGCCCGTTTTGCGTCGTCGTAGAACAGCTCGTAAAAGTCGCCCATGCGGTAGAAGACGAGCATATCCGGATGCTCGGCCTTGATCGCCAGGTACTGGCGCATCATGGGAGTGTGGGCTGGGCTGACTTCGGCTTTCATATTATTCTTCTCGGCAATGAAAATACTGCATGTAGAAACCGGGCGCCATCTTTACGGTGGGCCGCAGCAGGTCATCTACCTCGCCTGCGCGCTGCGCGACATGGGTCACGACAACCTGATCGTTTGCCCGCCGGGCTCGGGGATCGACGACGCGGCTCGCAAGGCGGCGATACCGGTGCGTAACCTGTTCTGTGCCGGCGACCTCGACCTGCCGTTCGCCTACCGTCTGGCCCAGTTCATCGGGCAGACCCGGCCCGACATCGTGCATTGCCACAGCCGCCGCGGCGCCGACGTACTCGGGGGGCTCGCGGCAAGTTTCGCCGATGTACCGGCGGTGGTCTCGAGGCGCGTCGACAACACGGAAATGCGCCTCGTCGCCGCGTTGCGCTATCGACCGTTCAAAAAGGTGATCGCGATTTCCGAGGCCATTGCGCGCGAACTGCGTGAACGCGGTGTCGAAGAGGGGCGGCTGACCGTCATTCGCAGCGCGGTTGACGTCGCTCGCTTCGAGCAACACGGCGATTGTGCCGGGTTCCGCGAGGAGTACGGTGTGCCTGAAGGCGCGCTGCTGATCGCTGCGGCGGGGCAGCTGATACCGCGCAAGGGACACCGCTACCTGCTGCAGGCGGTCGCCGACCTGCGGTCCGGGCACCGCGACTTTCGTGTGCTGCTGTTCGGCGACGGTTACCTTCAGAACCAGCTGCAGGCACAGGCGGAATCCCTGGGGATCGCCGACGTCGTTACGCTCGCCGGCTTTCGCGAAGACCTCGACGACTATGTCGGCTGTTTCGACATCTTCGCCCATCCGGCGCTCGCGGAGGGGCTGGGTGTAGCCACGCTGAAAGCCGCGGCCGCCGGCGTGCCGGTCGTCGGTTTCGCGGCGGGCGGACTCGGGGAAGCGGTTGTGCACGATGAAACCGGCATCCTCGTGCCGCCGCAAGATGCCGGCGCGCTGCGAGACGCGATCGCGTCGTTGATGGATGATGAGAGCCTGCGGGCACGCTTCGGCAGCGCCGGCAAGAAAAGAATGCAGAAGGACTTCTCGATCGCTACGATGGCAGAAGAGCACGTCGCGCTATACGAGTCGGTGATCGATGCCTGAGGATCCCGCCATCAACGAACTGGCGACCACACTCGTCCGGGAACTTAACAGCAAGAAAAGAGCCTTGGCCACCGCGGAATCCTGCACCGGCGGATGGATCGCCAAGGCGCTGACGGACGTGCCGGGCAGTTCCGGCTGCTTCGGGTATGGCATTGTCAGCTACAGCAACGGCGCCAAGGAATCGATCCTGGGCGTGAAGAACCTTACGCTCGCAGAGCACGGCGCCGTCAGCGAACCCGTGGTACGGGAGATGGCGGAAGGCGCTTTGTGCCTGAGTGGCGCCGATGTTTCCGTTGCGGTCAGCGGCGTCGCCGGTCCGGACGGCGGCAGCGAGGAAAAGCCGGTGGGCACGGTGTGGTTTGCGTGGTCGATGCGCGGGCCCCGCGGAATCACAACAGACACCGAACTGCTGCGCTTCGAAGGCAATCGCGAGAGCATCCGTATGCAGACGGTCATACACGGTCTGACAGGCGTACGGAGGCGGCTGCCGATATGAGCAACAAACGCATTTTTTTCGCACTGTGGCCGGATGACCGGCAACGAGACCGCCTGCGCGACCAGATCAGCCCGCTCGCGAAGCTGGTCGAAGGGCAGGTCGTGTATCGCGGCAGCTGGCACGTGACCACGGCGTTCATCGGCGATTTTCCCGAAGCCAGGATACCCGAGCTGCTGGCCAGGGCTGCAGAGATTCCGTTCGAGCCGTTCCGCCTGCGCTTCGACAGGGTCGAGTTCTGGCCACGGCCGAAGGTCGCCTCGCTGCTTGCGCCGACCGTACCGCCGGAACTGCAGCGCCTCGTCGATGCCCAGAATGCGTTGCTTGCCGAATTCGGCGTCAGGGTCGAAGACCGGACCTACCGGCCGCACATCACGGTGGTGCGCAGGGCCCGGCCGTTCGAGACCCAGCGTCTCGCGCAACCAGCCGTGATCGAGTGGTCGGGCGTCGAGCTGGTCGAATCGATCTCCCGGCCGGGCGGCGCGAGCTACCGGCTGGTGAAACAATAGCTTCGGTGTGAAACCTCGTTTTTACCGAAAGTACCCGGAATCGAAGGCTGCGCCGCTATTGGGTTTCGGGCATAATACTGTATATAATCACATGATATTTTCCACCGATCGGATGGCAACAAAAAATGGATGAGAACCGCAAGAAAGCACTCGCCCAGGCGCTGGGCCAGATAGAAAAGCAGTTCGGCAAAGGGTCCGTAATGCGTCTCGGCGATGGCAGCATGATCGGCAACATCGAGGCGGTTTCCACGGGCTCGATCGGCCTGGATGTCGCGCTTGGCATCGGCGGGTTACCGAAAGGACGGGTGGTCGAGATTTACGGTCCGGAAGCATCCGGCAAGACCACGCTGACCCTGCAGGTAGTGGCCGAGGCGCAGAAGCTGGGCGGCACGGCCGCGTTCGTCGACGCCGAACACGCGCTCGACCCCCTGTACGCGGAGAAGCTGGGCGTCAACGTCGATGAGTTACTCGTGTCGCAGCCGGATACGGGCGAGCAGGCACTCGAGATCACCGACATGCTGGTACGGTCCGGCGCGGTCGACGTGATCGTCGTCGACTCGGTCGCGGCGCTTACGCCGAAGGCGGAGATCGAGGGTGAGATGGGCGATTCGCACGTCGGCCTGCAGGCACGGCTGATGTCGCAGGCGCTCAGGAAGCTCACCGGCAACATCAAGCGCTCCAATGCGATGGTGATCTTCATCAACCAGATCCGCATGAAGATCGGCGTCATGTTCGGCAGCCCGGAAACGACGACGGGCGGCAACGCGCTCAAGTTCTATTCCTCGGTCAGGCTCGATATCCGCCGCATTGGCGCGATAAAGAAGGGCGACGAGGTGATCGGCAACCAGACGCGCGTCAAGGTGGTAAAAAACAAGGTCTCGCCGCCGTTCAAGATGGCGGAATTCGAGATCCTCTATGGCGAGGGTATTTCCCGGGAAGGCGAGATCATCGAGCTCGGCGTCCAGCACGGCCTCGTCGACAAGGCCGGCTCCTGGTACAGCTATGGCAGCGACCGTATTGGCCAGGGCAAGGAGAACGTACGGGAATTCCTCAAGACCAATCCCGACGTGGCCGAGGAAATCGAGCAGAAGATTCGCGAGAAGCTGCTGCCGAAAACCGTCAAGGCGTCCGCGTCCGACGACGAACAGGCCGTCGCGCAGGAAGCCTGACGACCTGGCTGCAGGAGCGGTTCTCGAACCGCGAGTCGAATCACGGGCCCGGGCCCGCTCCTGCAAGATTCCAAAGATCAACCATGCCCGACGACGCATTACAGGCCCGCAAGAAAGCGATGGACCTGTTGGCGCGTCGTGAGCATGCGCGCGCCGAACTCGAGCGCAAACTCGCTGCGGCGGGTTTCGATAAGGACGTCACGGCAGATGCCCTGCAAAAGCTGGCGGACGAAGGGCTGCAGAGCGATCGCCGGTTTGTCGAAGCGTTCATCCATTCCCGCATCAGGCAGGGCAAGGGGCCGCTGCGCATTCACGCCGATCTCGGGCAACAGGGCATCTCCGCGGGCCTGGTCGACGAAGCTCTGGAAGCAGCCGGGGCAGACTGGTACGAGCTTGCGCAGGAAGCGCGCGTGAAAAAATTCGGCCGGTCGCTACCGCTGGAGTTCAAGGACAAGGCGCGGCAGATGCGCTTCCTGCAGTACCGCGGTTTCGAGCCGGACCAGATCCAGGCGGCGGTATCGTCTTTCGATGAATAACGCTTAATCCAGCCCCGCAAGTCCCGTACACTAGCGGGTTTGAAAACCACCGCCTGATCCCGATATCACCCCGATGAAACGCCTTTCCAGCAACGAATTGCGCCAGGCATTCCTGGACTTCTTCGCCGACCGAGGCCACGAGGTGGTTGCGAGTTCGCCCCTGGTGCCGGGCAACGATCCGACCCTGTTGTTCACCAATGCCGGGATGGTGCAGTTCAAGGATGTCTTCCTCGGGCTCGAAAAACGCAGCTACGACAGGGCGGCCACGTCGCAGCGCTGCGTGCGCGCGGGGGGGAAGCACAACGACCTCGAGAACGTGGGTTACACGGCGCGTCACCACACGTTTTTCGAAATGCTCGGCAACTTCAGCTTCGGCGATTACTTCAAGCGGGAGGCCATCCGCTACGCGTGGGATTTTCTGACGCAGACGCTCGATCTGCCGCCGGAGAGGCTGTGGGTCACGGTCTTCAACGACGACGATGAGGCTGCGGACATCTGGCTCAAGGAGATGCAGATCGATCCCGCGCGTTTCACGCGCATGGGCGAAAAGGACAATTTCTGGGCAATGGGCGATACCGGTCCGTGCGGTCCCTGCAGCGAGATATTCTTCGATCACGGACCGGACGTCTCGGGCGGCCCGCCGGGCTCGCCGGACGAGGACGGCGATCGTTACGTCGAGGTCTGGAATCTCGTGTTCATGCAGTTCGATCGCTCCGCGGACGGCACGCTGACGCCGCTGCCGAAGCCGTCCGTCGACACCGGCATGGGACTCGAGCGGATCGCTGCAGTCATGCAGGGCGTCCACAGCAACTACGAGATCGACCTGTTTGCGAACCTGATAGAGGCCGCCGCACAGACCGTTGGCGTCGAGAACGACGGTTCCAGTTCGCTGAACGTGATCGCGGATCACATCCGGGCCTGCGCGTTCCTGATTGTCGACGGCGTGTTGCCGGGCAATGAGGGCCGCGGTTACGTCTTGCGGCGGATCATCCGCAGGGCGATTCGACACGGCAAGAAACTGGGCACGGACGAGCCGTTTTTCCACAAGCTTGTCGGACCGCTGGCCGTGGAGATGGGCGATGCTTATCCCGAGCTGCTGAAGGCCCGCGCCCACGTCGAGAAGGTCCTTAAGAAAGAAGAGCTGCGTTTCGCCGAGACACTGGACCAGGGAATGGAAATTCTCGAGGACGCGATTCGTGGCCTCAGCGGCGAGCAGATTCCAGGCGAAATCGTTTTCAAGCTCTACGATACCTACGGGTTCCCGGTTGACCTGACCGCCGACATCGCAAGGGAGCGCGGCCTCGCGATCGATGAACAGGGATTCGAAGCGGCCATGGCCGAGCAGCGTGACCGCGCACGAGCGGCGAGCAAGTTTGCCGCCAGCACCGAGGGAGCGATCCGGTCCGACGCGCAGAGCGAGTTTTCCGGCTACGAAGGCACCGAGGCGGAAGGACGGGTCGTCGCGCTCTACAGGGATGGCGCGCCGGTGGATTCGCTGTCTGCCGGTGACGAGGGCGCCGTCATACTGGCGGCGACGCCGTTCTATGCCGAAAGCGGCGGCCAGATCGGCGACACCGGCATCCTCGCGGAAACCGGCAAGCTGTTTCAGGTCGTGGATACACAGAAGAGCGGCAACGCGATCGTGCACTACGGCGCGGTGGAAGAAGGAGAACTGAGGGTGGGCGATGCGGTAGACGCGATCGTCGACGAGGAACGCCGACAGGCTATCCGGCTCAATCATTCCGCCACGCACCTGATGCACGCTGCACTGCGCAAGGTACTCGGCGAACACGTGCAGCAGAAGGGTTCGCTCGTCGCGCCCGACCGCCTGCGCTTCGACTTCTCGCACTACGAGCCGGTGACGCCGGCGCAGTCCGCGGAGATCGAGAATCTCGTCAACGACGAGATACGCAAGAACATTGCCGCCGATACGCGCCTGATGAGTTACGACGACGCGATGCAGTCTGGCGCCATGGCGTTGTTCGGCGAGAAGTACGGCGACGAGGTGCGCGTGTTGCGATTCGGGGATTTCTCCGTCGAATTGTGCGGCGGCACGCACGTCGACCGTACCGGCGACATCGGAGTGTTCAAGATCACGTCCGAGAGCGGCATTGCATCGGGCGTGCGACGCATCGAGGCGGTCACCGGCAAGGGCGCACTGGAGTGGATCGATGTCCGTGAACGGGCGCTCGCAGAGCTGTCGAGCCTCCTGCGCAGCCAGCCGGATCAGGCCGCGGCAAGGGTCGAGCAGATCCTGAAGCGCAACAAGGAACTGGAAAAGGAGCTCGCGGCGGCGAAACAGGCGCTGGTCACCGGACAGGCGACCGACCACAGCGCCAACGTAATCGAAATCGACGGCATCAAGGTGCTCGCCACGCGCATGGATGGCGCGGACGCGAAGACCCTGCGAGAGGCCGTCGACCGCTTCAAGGACAAGCTGCAGAGTGCGGTGGTGATCGTAGGTTCGGTCGATGACGGTAAAGTCCGCCTGGCGGCAGGGGTCACCAAGGACAATACCGACCGGATTCGCGCCGGGGACCTGATCAAGCCCGTCGCCGAGAAGGTGGGCGGGAAAGGCGGGGGACGCCCGGATTTCGCCCAGGCCGGTGGCAGCAAGCCGGAGGCGCTGGACGATGCACTCGATTCCGTTGCCGACTGGGTGGCCGCGCAACTGGCTTGAGTGACTGTCCGAATGCGGACAGCGCGACTAAAGTTTCGCTTGTACCTGTGGGCATATGTGCCCAGAATCGGCTAGTATTACAAGCGTTTAGGACGTACGACGCGTACAAGAACGGGGAATAATCCCGCAAGGCAGGAGGGGGGTCAAGGGGAATCAAGTGCGTATCGGCATCAATGCGCCGAAGGACGTTGCTGTGCACCGGGAAGAGATCTACGAGCGAATCCAGAGCGAGAAAGCCGCTGAGAAAGCAGAAAAAGCCGCGGGGGGCGAGTAGGGTCGCTCAGGCTTTACCAGGACCTATCGTCTGAGTAGTATGTGCGGCCGGCCGTATGCCAGCCGTGCCTGGCGTTCTCAGAGAGAGGCCCCGAGTCAAAGCGCTCCCTGCGCCCGACTCAAAAAAGTGTGAATTTCGGAGAGATGGCTGAGTGGTCGAAAGCGCTCCCCTGCTAAGGGAGTAAGGGTTAAAAGCCCTTCGAGGGTTCGAATCCCTCTCTCTCGGGCCTTTTGATTTCCCGATGGAGGGAGGGACTCGGATTTGAACGCTGTTCGACAAACCGGCTTGGCCGGTTTGGACGCCGCAGGCGCCCTGCAGGGGCGACGAGCGCAGCGAGGAGTCAATCCCTCTCGTTGCGCTAATCAAAAAGGGCCCCGAAGGGCCCTCCCGTCCGTGTCGGCCGGTTATTGCTGTTCCTGGAGCATCTCGCCTATACCGAGTTCGCGCGCCCTCTGCATCATCATCTGCTGGTGTTCCGCGCGGATACGGGCCTTT
>WOR8_10002043_pt1 | contig 20191 bp, 16 predicted proteins | sample DeeMarSeWOR38_10_FD_19890 | JGI IMG/M metagenome (IMG submission 19890)
AGACTGAACCGGTTGGATGAAGCTCTGGCTGATTTTAACCATGCCATCGATCTCGATCCGAACTATGCCCGGGCCTTCCATCTGAGGGGGTTAGTCGAGGAGAAGCACGGAGACGACATGAGTGCTCTAAACGATTTTACCCGGGCGATTGAAATCAACCCGGAGTATGGTGCTGCCTACCACAGTCGTGCGACGCTGCTTACCAAAATGAAAAGAGAAGACCTTGCCTTGGAGGACATTGAGATGGTGCAGCATCTGACCAACAAAAATATTGAGACTTTTGCCAATGAAAACAATGTCTGGCGTTCGCAGCAGCTGCGGTTGGAATCTATAATGGAAAGCGAATTGGAACGCTGATGATTCGGAAGAGAACTTGCCGGACATAGTGGATAGGGCCTCAAGTCTCATTGATCGCAGCCTATCGCAAAACATCTGCCATAGAGAAAGCCTTAGGATCAGAAAGATAGAGCAAGCTCTTGGAGACATGGCAAACGGCGTTTACGGTATCTGCGAGCGCTGCGGTGAAGACATTGCTGTCAAGCGCTTGAAGGCCAACCCGGTGGCCCGCCACTGTATCAATTGCAAAACAGAGATTGAAACCAGAGAGCGGATGACCGGAAACTAGTAGTTTCGTACCCCAACGGTCTCGACCGATTGCCTATAACTAAATGAGCCATTTTGAAATCGTGAAGCTCAGGTAAGCAACCAGCGTACAAAGACAAACACCCCAGAGGATATCAACCACTACAACAGTCAAAGGCCAATTTTTGATGGTTGCCAGGTTTGTCAAATCATAGGTCACATAGGTGAAAAATCCAAACAGGGCAACCAAGACGGCGGCTTGACCCGGGGATTTGTTGATCACTGCCGGTCTAACAGCAAAGAAAAGAATTCCGGCAATATATACCAAGTAGAAGCGGAAGCAAAGTTAGAATTTGAGCATAAAAAATTTTGTAAGTTATATTATATATAGGGCGCTACACTAGATAAACCCCTTGTTTTTCAGGGCATGCACGGCCAGAAAGGTGTTCCATTCGGACTCTGTCTCAGCCCAGGTGCCATCCGCATTTTGGGTTTCAAATAATCTCGCAAATGCCTTCTCAAGTTGTTTGTCCGCCAGTGGAAAATTTAAATGCGCAAGTGCATTCAGGATCTGATAAAATGGTAAGCCACCCCCCCAAGCACCTGATTGCGTTTGCATGTCTGCCAGATATTCGACAAAAAGTGAAGTGACCGGGTCTTTTGAATAAATTGGATGCACCACCAATGCTCGAAAAACATTATGTGAAGACGCCGGGTCGATCCAGATGCCCTTGTTTCTTATGCCCACCGAACTCAACCACCGGTAGCTGTCTAAAACAAAAGGATCGTTATGTCGGTTAAATATGCTGGCCAGAAACAAGATGGTTCCCATGAGAAACATGTCCCGGCGGCTGCAAATAAACGGCAGTCCTTCAAGCGTTCCTTTGAAGGTGTCTACTTTAGCGCCGAGTTGATTTTCAGCTGACTGGAGGTCGATCTTTCCAAAAAGCCAATTAATGGCCGCATCGATTTGCACGGACACTTCGCGCACGGTGAGATGAAGACCAAAGAGACGGGTTATTGTTTCAGCCTCGGACTGCTGCCAGGATCCATCACCGGCTTGATCTGCAATCAATTTCTCTACGGTCTCCTGAAAGTCATTTTTCCATTGCCGGGTTCCGGATTCTCCGAGCCATTTTTGGCGGGCGTAAAGGCCCGCCGGGGTTTTGCTGGCTGTAAAGATATGATAAGGGTTGTAACGCAGTTTCATCAACTATTTTTTCAGTTTGGCGATCATCTCTTCAACTTCTTCGTAACCTTCCTTATAAAACTTTTCTTCCTCAGGATGCAGTTCTCGCAGAAGTCTCAGAAACTCACCGGCATGTTCTTTTTCTTCGTTGGCAATATCATACAGCACCTCCTGGGCCAGCCGGTTGTTTGTTGATTTTGCGTGTATTTGAGACCATGGATCGAGAAAGATTAGGTTTTTGCGATATGCATGGCATATCGGAAACATAAAGGCAATAAAAAATAAATGGTTTTGAAAACCGATGATCTGGCAGGCGCAGAAGATTATCCTGGTTAAAGTTTCACTGAATTCGCCGGAACTATATTGACTTTATTTATCATGTCAATTATCAATTTGATTATAGATCGTTTAATTCTAGAATGTCCAATGCCGGAGGTGATCACAATGGAGAAAAAAATGCGTGTGATGACAGAAAGACCCTTAAATGCCGAAACGCCGATCGAGTCTCTACGCACCTGGACCACCGACAACGGGGTTTTCTTCAAGCGTAACCAGGGCCAGATTATGGAAAAACCTGTGGAGCTCTCTGAGTGGAAACTTACCATTGATGGGCTGGTTGAGAAAAGACTGACGTTGACAAATGAGGACATTCGACGCCTGCGCAAAGTGGAGGTTGCCAACACCTTGGAATGTTCCGGCAACAGTCGGTCGTTGCTCAAAGAAAAAGCTTCCGGCAATCCCTGGACCATCGGTGGGGTAGGAAATGCGATTTGGGGGGGCGTCTGGCTGAAAGATTTATTGGAAAAGGCGGGACTGAAAGACAACGCCAGACACGTTAGTTTCGAAGGATCGGATAAGCCTCTGGGATCTGCCGGGATTAAATTTATCCGCAGTATTCCGTTGAAAAAGGCAATCTCTTCGACCATCCTCGCTTATGAAATGAACGGGGAACCATTGCCGCTGAAACACGGCTATCCATTGAGGGCTTTGGCTTTAGGCTGGACAGGTGCAAATTGTGTGAAGTGGCTTCATAAAATTACAGTTCTCGATCAGCCTTATGAAGGGTTTTTTATGGACAAGGTATACCGTGTCTTTCAAAAAGGCGAAGATCCAAAATCCGGTGAGGTGGTCAAAGACATTGTGGTCAAGTCGATTATTGTTGAGCCGCTAAATGGCGAAACACTGCCGGCCGGTGTGGTGGCGATTCGGGGTTCAGCCTATGCAGGGGAGGCGGGCGTAAAAAAGGTGGAGGTCTCTGTTGATGACGGCCGGAGGTGGAAGGCGGCGGAATTGATCGGTCTTCAGCAACCCTTTGCCTGGCGGCACTGGGAGTATTTGTGGAATGTCAAAAAGAAGGGTGAGTACACCATAATGGCCCGCGCTACAGATACGAAAGGGCGCCGGCAACCTGAAAACGCCCCATGGAATGTGCTGGGCTATGGCAACAACGGCATTCGGGAACATGCTGTCGCTGTTCAGATTCTGTGAGGCGATCGGCAAATCGCTTTTACTCATTTAAAGAATCTAAATGCAGGAAGGCTGCCGGGTTTATCTTAGATAGAAAGGAAAGAAATTGTGACGAAAGAAACCGTTTTGATGGTCAACATTTCCGGACCGGATCGGCCCGGCATCGTGGCTTCTTTTGCAAAGGTTCTCCTAGAATATGAAATCGAAATTGTGGACATTGAGCAGGTTTCGCTGCAAAACACGTTGGGGCTGCATTTGCTTCTTAAACTTAAAGAGGCAAGTAAATCCACAGATAGTATCATCAAAGATCTTCTTTTCGAGGGCAGCAAACTGAATCTCACGCTCACCTACCAATTGATTTCTGAAAATAAAATCCAGCAAACAAGCCGCCGCAAACTATTGGTCCTCACCCATTTCGGCGATACAAGCTCCATTGCTGAGCTATCCAGCGTTCTGGGGGAGGAAAACGTGAACATCGAAGCAATATCCAGCCAATCGCATCACGGTGCACGTTCTTTCCAAATAACGATCAATATTGCTGGTTCAAGCAATGTCGACAGCCTGAAAAACAAGCTGATGTTCAAAAGCCGCCAGCTGAATGTCGACCTGGCCATTCAAAGTATGGCTGCCTACCGCAAAAATAAGCGTATGATATGCTTTGATATGGACAGCACCCTGGTAAACATGGAGGGCATTGACGAAATGGCCCGTAAAGCCGGTGTTCATCGGGAAGTTGCCAGAATCACGGAAAAGGCCATGCGCGGCGATTTTGATTTTGAAACGTCTCTCAAACAACGAGTTGCCATGCTCAAGGGTCTGGCATTGAATGATGTGGAGGATATCAGAGATCGTATGGTTCTTTCCGAAGGGACGGACGAGCTTTTGACCACGCTCAAATGGTTGGGATTTAAACTGGGTATTGTCTCCGGAGGCTTCGATATTTTTGCCGAATATTTGAAGGATAAATTCAGCCTGGATTTCGCCTATGCCAACCAATTAGAGATTAAAAACGGTGCGCTTACAGGAAAGGTATTCGGAGATATTGTCGATGCCGCCCAGAAAGCCCGCATCGTGAACCAGGTATCCTGTGATATGGGCATCCCGCTGGATCAGGTGGTCGCCATTGGCGATGGCGCAAACGACGCATTGATGCTGACCCAGGCCGGCTTGGGCATCGCCTACAATGCGAAAAAAGGACTGGATCGCGTTGCCAACGTTGCGTTGTCCACAGCACACTTCAATCATATCTTTCATCTTCTGGGCATCACGGAAGAAGACATAAAAGAAGCGATGTCTTGCAAGGAGTTTTAGTATGGGATTCATTGTTTCCTTCTTCCTGCAGCGCTCACAGGGCTTTATCTTCGACATTGCTCATGGGTATATTCCTTTTATTTTATGATGGTTTTATTTTTATATTGCCTGCATATCGGCTAATCACATCTTCTTCAACGCAAGCATCAATTGCATCTATACTGTGTTTTTCAGTTCGTTCAAAACCTCTAAAGCATGCCCCTTTGCTTTAGCTTTGGGCCATGCAAGCCGTAGCACTCCATCCGGATCAATTACAACCGTACTGCGAATAACACCTTCATATTCTTTCCCATACATCTTTTTCTTGCCCCAGGCGTCATAGCTTTTCAGGATGTTATGATCCGGATCACTGAGCAATTCTATTGTAAGGTTTTGTTTTTGAATAAACTTTTGATGAGAAGCCACGGAATCTGGACTCACTCCCAAAACCTCTGCATTCAGGGCCTTAAACTGTGATTTTAACTCTGAAAACTCCAGAGCTTCGGCCGTTCAGCCACTGGTGTTATCCTTGACATAAAAAAAAAGGACCACCCATTTACCGGCGTAGTCTTTGAGACAGATCTGCTCTTTTTTTGCTGATGCAACACAAAAATCTTTTGCCTTTTTTCCGATTTCAACCATTGTTACCCCCTTTCAGTGATTTATTACCTTTAATTCTTTTTTCACCTTTCTGCCTTTTTATTGGTTTTCACGTCAATATGATTTTTCATACGCCACACCTATTTCTCCGGCAGATTCTGCTCCACCGATATCAGATTTTTTGTGTCAAAACCCCATTTGCTTGCCTTTGAAAGTAATTCTGCATAGATACTATCATCCAGCGTTTTGCTTCTGGATAAAATCCAGAGATAGGATCGGCTCGGACCGGTTACCATGGAATAGCTGTAGTTTTGCTTGTCCAACGCAATAATATGATAGCCGCCGTAAAAAGGCCCGAAAAAGGAGACCTTCAGGCTGCCAACGGTTTCACTTTCAAGAAAACGGGCACGCCCCTCGATCTGTTTCCACTCCCCGGTCTTGACGTTATATCCCTTGTTGAGAACCAATATATCGCCGTTTTCGCCTCTCGCGTAAGTAGCGCTGACATTGTTCAGATGACGTTCGAAACTATGATCCAACCTGGCAATTTCGTACCATTTTCCCATGTATCTTTCAGCCTCGAATCCGGTTACCGGCTTCAAATCTTCAGGGATTTTGGTGCAGTCAACAATCGCGACTGTTATCAGAAAAAATACGATGATAATTTTGCGAGTCATCCATGGCCTCTGAAGCATGTTACCTGATCGAACGTTAACATTCGATTAGAGCACTTGTTTACGTCCCCAGACCGCATAAATAGGATCTGAAAATCCCAGATCCGGATAATACTTATCTTCTCGCGGGCGGGGCAATCCTCTGATGGAATAAGTTTGTAAATCCTTGAATCTTCCGGAGCGGATGAAGTATTCCAATACAAGCCCCATGCGCTCGAACTCATGGATATCTTTCCAAATCTTTATCGCCTTGGTCGGGAACCACCGGTTTGAAAAGGTGATCACAAAATATCCATTCGGTTTGAGAATTCTGGCAATCTCGGTAAAGACCGCCAGGGGATGGATGAGATATTCTATCGAAACGGTGCATAAGACAACATCAAAATAATCGGATTCAAATGGCAAGGCTTGATTTTCATTCAGATCATGGACCACATAGTCATGCAGCTGTGGGTTTCTGCGGAGTTCTTTCTCATTCAAACCCAATCCGATGCATTGTTCCAATCTTGTTTTTTGCGGTAAATGAGACTGCCAACTGCTCATCAAATCCAGAACTCGCATGCCATCATCCAGGAATCTATCATAGGTGTTGCGGACTATCTCAATGGCGTTGTCATCGATGTGTTTCGTGAATCTGGGTTTAATGTAAAATTCCAAATCCGGAGTGCTATCGTCCCGGGAAAATGAATCATCGGAAAAATAGTCGGTAAGATTATTTTGCCAGCGGGCCTGCATGCCGGGTCCTGCAGTCAGTGTTTCAATCCAATCGGTGCTGCTGCCGCCGCGTTCAACATCTTTGTTTTCAACCCGACCGATAATGGTAGTTAAAGTCAGGCTTTTTCCGCATAAGGGATGATTGAAATCTGCATGCATGTGACCGTTGTTCAGGCTGACAAGCCGAAATGGCTGCATGTTTTGTTTAAACACATTTGCAACACCTTTTAACATTCCCTTGGGATAAAACCGACCCGGGCAGGGTTGGATCAGCGTGTTTTTGTAGAAATAACGATCAAACTGCTTGGCGTCAATCCTAAATATCTTCTCTGGGTCGACCTCAGGCAGAATTTCGCCTTGCTTATAGCTCAGTTCTATCCGGTCACCGGGAGATCTCATCATTATCGAATCCACTACATCAGGTGGAAAGTGGTCGCGCCAGATATTTACATTGCTGGCCTGGTAGCAGTCGGTGTGCGAGGCATAGCCACTTTTCCACTTGAGATGGAACATCAAATCAACAATGCTGTCTGTATTTATCCTATTCATAAACAAGCTATTCATAAACAAGTTTCCTTTTCTGCAAGCAATCGTATCTGTGACGCGACCACTTATAGTTGTTTTACTCACGTCAACCTAGGCACAGTCGGCAAAAAAGCAATAGGAGAGGAGTAAGGGGGTACTGATAGGGAAAAACTATTAGAATCCATCAAGACATGGACAGCAAGTAGGACCTCAGGTTGGCCTGCTTGCCTTTCAAACCGAATTTATCCCGTAGATTTTTGCGGTGAAAATTTACGGTAGCTTCGGAAACATTTAAAATATCGGCAATCTCTTTGCTGGTTTTGCCGTCTTTCACCAGCGAGGCGACCTGCATTTCCTGGGGGGTCAGCAGAATCCTGGCATGGGAAAACTTTTGCAGCAGGGGGGATATGATATCGTTGAGATGGGTTTCAATGATTTCCGCAAGGATCTTGTCTTTGGGTCTCAATCTGGAATTCTTCAGTTTTTCAACATAGGGTAAAACCAGCTCTTTGACGTTGGACAGGACCTTTTGTTCAAGCTCCTGCCTATCATCTTCGCGTTGTTTGAGCAGCACTTTCAGTGCAATATTGGCCTCCTCGAGGCTTTGTTTTTGTTCATTGAGTTCCTCGCGGCTTTTTCGCAACGCCTCTTCGATAAGCTTTAATTCAGTGATATCTTCATGGCTCACGACCACTCGGATGGGTTTCTGCTGCGACATACGAATCACGCGCATGTAATACCAATGTTTGCTGTCCTCGGAATGGCACGGGTAGTCTAATAAGAATTCTTCGATTTTACCGGCGATAACCGCACGAATGCCCTTGGCCACTTTGCGCGCAATATCTGTGTCTTCGCCTGTCGCCGCGTCACAAATATCAAGATAATTAACCCCTCTATAATCGAAGTCCTCCGGTATGCCGCTATTCATCGAGAAAATGCGCCAGGCAAGATTGGTTTCCAGGATGACCCCATTTGCATCCAGGATGGCAATGTGAGCCGATAATGAATCCAATACGGTTCTGGCCATTTCTTCGGAAAAACTTAACGGCTCGACCTTTGTTCGGGCGGTGTCATCTTTTTTCATTGATGTCATTTCCTCCCGAAATTATTTATAAACTTTTGGTACTCGAAGATAAAACATCAGACTTGAGGTTTCAATGCTTTTTGTAAACCAGCTTAATCCATAAATTCCGAATTGATAGTTTTTCTATTTAAACGTCTCAAGCAGCTCTGAAAAAGCACCTGGATCTGTCTGTTGCATGACCAGGGGCTGATCGGCAATCGCCGGTATTTGTTCTTCCAAAGTCGGTCTTTGATTCCGGTAAAAAACACCGATGGGTATTTTATCACCCCACTCCTGAGCTTTTTGAAAGGCATTTAAGCGATCTTCGGCCTTGTATTGTGAATCAGCATCGATTTTGTATATCCGTTTTGAATACCAGTTGAAGGTGTTGACGCGATTGAACGAAACACACGGCTGCAAAATGTCGATCAAGGCAAATCCCTTATGCCGGATACCCTCTTTGATCAAGCCCGCTAGGTGTTCGATTTCTCCGGCAAAGCCACGTGCCACGAAGCTGCAATCGGAAGCAATGGCGAGCAATAGCGGGTTCAATGCCGGGCTGAGCGCTCCCCGTGGTGTTGTTTTGGTGACGAATCCGTATTCGCTGGTGGGCGACGTCTGGCCCTTCGTGAGACCATAGACCTGATTATTGTGCACCAGATAGGTGATGTTGATGTTGCGGCGCATGGCGTGCAGGAAGTGGTTGCCCCCCTCACCATAACCGTCACCGTCGCCGCCCTGTGCCAAGACCGTTAATTTGTGATTGGCGAGCTTGATGCCGGTGGCTACGGGTAACGTTCTGCCGTGCAGCCCATTGAAGCAATTGCACCGCAAATAATGCGGCGTTTTCGGTGCCTGCCCGATCCCGGATACGATGACCAGCTCATGAGGTTGTTGCTCAATATCTACCAAGGCCTGTTTTAAAGCCTTCAAAATGGAAAAATTGCCGCATCCCGGGCACCAGGCAATGGGATCATCGCTGTGAAAGTCTTCCAAGGTAGCCATGCTTAACCTCCTACTTCCTATCTTTGATCTGATCGACGATTTCACGGGACGTGAAAGGCCGCCCATCGTATTTCAGAATCTTTTGATCAACGGACAGGCCGGTTGCTTTACTGAAAAAGTCGGCGAATTGACCGCTGTAGTTATTCTCTACGGCAATGATATCAGCTTTTCTTAGATCTGCGGCAGCAACATGTTGGGGATTAAACGGAAAAAGCTCGCTGTAATGAATCATCTGGGCAACAGTTCCGTTTTGATTCAGCTTGTCCACAGCCTCCTTGATGACGCCACGGGTCGATCCCCATCCCATTAGAACAAGCTCGGCTTCACCGGCAGGATAGATTTCCGGAGGATTGATTTCCCGGCGCAATCCCTCGAGTTTTTGCATTCGCTTGCACACCATCTGCTTGCGCACGGCGGCACTCTCGGTGATGTGGCCTTCTTCAGTATGTTCATCACTGTCGGCGTAAAGAACCGCCTTTGTGTGTCCCGGCAGAATCCGGGGAGAAATTCCCGATTCGCTGGGTGCATAGCGTTTGTATTCGGTGGACGAGGGTAAATCCTGCTCGCTTAAAATGTGACCTCGATCAATCGTGATGTCCCGAAAATCCAATTCATCGACGGTAAAATAGGCGTCATTGAAATGCTGATCACCCAACACAATAATTGGGGTTTGGTATTTATCCGCCAGATTGAAGGCTTTTGACATCAGATATAACGCTTGCTCGGGATAGCTCGGAGCCAGTATTGCTCTGGGAAAATCTCCGTGGCCGGCATGCATCACAAAATTCAAGTCCGCCTGTTCGGTCCGGGTGGGCAGGCCGGTTGATGGCCCCGGTCTTTGGGCCACAACGATAACTGCCGGTGTTTCGGTCATGCCGGCAAGGCTAAGGGCCTCGGCCATAAGACAAAATCCTCCACCGGAAGTTGCTGTCATGGCCCTGGCGCCGGCGAAATTAGCACCGATCACCATGTTAATGGCTGCGATTTCATCCTCTGCCTGCTCGAGAATGATGTTGTATCTTGCAGCCTGGGAGGAAATAAATTCCATGATGCTGGTGGCCGGCGACATGGGATAGCCGGAATAAAATTTCAAGCCTGAAGCCATGGCACCCAGCGCCATGGCCTGACTGCCGGTGAGCAGCATCTTCTGGCGAACTGATTTTGCAGACGGCACCCTGAAAGGCGGGTTTTCTTTCAAATTCCGCCGCACAAAGTCATATCCGGCACTCGCACTTTTTTGATTTTTTTCTATCGTCTCGGAGCCTTTCTGCTGAAACTGCTCCTGCAGGCAGTCCAAGACCGGCTGCAGCTCAAAATCCAAAAAAGCAATGGCCGCGCCGGTTGCCACCGAATTGATCATAATCTTGCTCTTAGCGATCTCAGAGGCAATCCGGCCAAAGGGAATGGAGAAGTGATTGGAATTTTCAGAACTAAAACCGATCGCCTCCCCATCGAACAGCAAAACCCCTTTGTCGGCCAGACAGTCGATATCCTGACGGGTCGTCTCTTCGTCCAGGGCGATCAGAATGTGAACCTTGTCAGCGACCGCCTGTACCGGAGCATTCGAGATTCGTACTTGATCAAAATTGTGACCGCCGCGGATGCGTGATGCAAAATCCTGATTGATGAACACATAATAATCGTGTCGCACAAACGTTTTGGCAATAATCGAGCTGATAGACTGAATCCCCTGGCCGGCCTCACCGCCAATCCGGATGGTAATGTCCATTTTGCGACCTCTTTTTAATTTTCTTTGTCTTCGCTGCTACTGATAAAAGAAACCTTCGAATAGTTAGATATAGAAATGTACCAACCAAGTCAATCATCTTATTTAAGGTTCCATCAACAGGTTGAAAGTGGAGAAGTTCCATGGTAGCTGAAACAGTCACCACCACCATGGGATGATTGTGCTTGAAGTTGAGGATTTTCCAGGGGATCATGAACGCTGAGCGATTAATCTCGAAAATTTGGAAAAACACACCCGCCATCATTTGCAGGAGGAAGAAGACGACATATTTCCGGTGGCCGATGAGGTTTTGGGCGTAGAAGATTTTGTCGTCGCCGGTGGCATACCTGCGGTTTTAGACGATTGCCTCTGTTTTACCTGGTGCCCTTCAAATCTAGACCCCTAGTTGAACTTGATGTTGAATCCCTAATGCTTATTATCAGATCATATTTTAATCACTAGCAAGTCATTGACATAAAAAGGGTAAAACAAAATGGAAACGGAAAAAGATATTTTTGATATTTTTGAACATGACGAGAGCTTTAGATATATCATGAAACGCCTGCTAGAAGTCTCCATGGAAGAATCTTTTAATTCGGTCGTTATTACTGAGGCCGGTCCGGGATATCCAATTATTTATGTCAACCCGGCGTTCTGTGAACTCAGCGGCTACGGACCTCATGAAGTCCTCGGTAAATCGCCGTCTATCTTGCAGGGACCGAATACAGACAAAGCTGTTCTGGAGCGCTTGAACAAAGACATTTCAGAAGGAAGGCTGTTTCACGGCCAGGCGATTAATTATCGCAAAGACGGATCTGAATTTCTGATGGAATGGAAAATTGCACCGATCCGCAATGAAAAGGATGAAATTACGCATTATTTGGCCATCCAACGGGATGTCAGCAATTAGGCGCAAAGAATAAATACGCTTTTTTTTGCGTTTAATTCAACACAGGGGCCTTTTCAGCTATCTTTCCCGGCCATACCGACTTATAATTTTTCCAAACGGCATGATCCCACACCGGCGTTTGAGCAAATACGTGACTACATCTCGTTCTACCCGGCCGCTTTGGGGTGTTTTGTTGCAGGTGAGCGGGTTCGTTCCCAGCCCGGGCCAGAGAAGAATTAAAGGAGAATTAAGGGAAAAGGAGAAATCATGATTTCAGCCAAAGAATGGTATACTAAAAAGAAAGCACATGTCTTGGGATGCACTATGCGTTACGTCGATGAGGGGTCTGGTGATCCAATTGTTTTGCTGCATGGCAATCCCACCTCATCTTATCTGTGGCGAAATATCATTCCCCATCTAAGTGATTTGGGTAGATGTGTCGCTCCGGATCTAATTGGGATGGGGGACTCAGACAAGCTTAAAAACAGCGGGCCAGGTTCTTACTCTTTCCTCGAACACAGGGAATATCTGGACGCACTGTTGGAAGAGATCGACGTCCGACCCTGACCTGGCCGCGCCAGATCCCCATCGAAGGCGAACCCGAAGAGGTCGCAGAGATAGTCACAACATATGCTGAATGGTTTTCCACATCCGAGATACCCAAATTGTTTATCAATGCCGAGCCAGGCGCAATTTTGATTGGCAGGGCGCGTGATTTCTGCCGAACCTGGCCCAATCAGGAAGAAGTTACTGTTGCGGGCAAACATTTCATACAGGAAGATTCACCGGACGAAATCGGTCAGTCGATCGCAAGGTTCATTCGCAAGATAAATCAATGACATGAAACAGCAATTTATAATTGTCACTCCTGAAGGCGTGTTTTCAAAACCAGAAATTGGTGGGACGGTGGATGCAACACACACAAATGCTAAAAAATAGGTTCCTTCTGTGCTTCTGGAAAAATTCACTTTTCGTTCACTAATCTTAAATTTTTCGTGCGCCCACAATGATTCGGTTCAGGCACGCATGTCACAATTTAAAGGACGCCCAAATTTGTTCTATAAGCTGATGAAATTCACAATAAATAGAATATTTCGGAAGGTATTGGAAGACCAATTGGTTTGGACATAGGGTCTGTTGCAAAAATTTATTTTGACATGTTTGTTATAAGATCTAAATGGGGTTATTGCTGCAGTCCCGGTTGGAGTTGCTATCAATCTCATGAAAATGGGTATTGCAGGAAGATTTCTTGATGTGGGGACAACATCAATGGAAGCAGAAATTCTCTATTCCCATAAAATAAAAATATATTTTACGCGGAGAATTCCCCATGAAGGTACAGATCAAACTGTTTGAATTTACTAATGAAAAATCCTTGCACGCTGGCTCAATTGAAAACGCGTTTCGCAAGGGAATGGCGGTGATTTAGACCCCTGCCAATTATCCTATCTTGATTGAACCCCAGGTTTGTTGTAAAAACCGTGTATCCGATCAGTAATTCTATCTTTATTGAGTCTTGATCTCCCTTCATTACTGTGTGTAATCAGAAATAAAAAGCCGAGGTATCATTTTCTACTAGGATAGTCACTTTGAAATCATCTCAACATAAACGCCTAAAATGGGGCGCCTTGCTCTTGCTCATCGGCCTGGCACTCATGACAGGAATCTATGCGTTTCGTAGTGTTCTGGTCGCCCCGCATGCGATCTCGTTTTTGGAACGTATTGTTGCATCCAACCTTGGTCTACAAGTTTCGATCGGACAGCTGGGAGGAACGTATTTTTCTGATCTTGAAATCGAGAATGTAACTACCGTTAAGCGAATAAATGACAGTGCGATTTCCTTTTTGGAACTGCGGCGTTTAAAAATTGCATTCAGTCTTTTAGACTTGCTGAAGGGACTTCCGGCCTTTTTTGCCGGGGCCCACGTGGATATGGAGGGTGCTTTTCTGCATGTCGATTTGACCAGACCTTCGGATTCCGATAAAGCCCCTGAAGCACCGACCGCTATACCGTTACCGCCGCAGCTTCCGCAGGTCGAAATTCGCAACAGCTCTATCCGTATTCAGGGGAAAAACTATCAAACCGAATTTAAGGGGATTTTACTGACAGCACGGAATCAGAATCTTTCAACATCTCGCATCCAGTTGCGCGTGTCCGATTGCAGTTGGAGTCACCTGGGCCTTCGAGATAGCGCGATTGACTTTGAAGCCGAGCTTCTCTATACCGGTGAGCGTGTGGTACTGACGAAGCTTCTTGCGGGGAAACACTCGCTTGTGGAATCGGTCACAATTGATCTGAGCCGACTGCATGAGCGATTGCCGTTTCAAGCAAGATTAAACCTGGCTGGCGGCAAGCTGGAGGCAAATGGTAATCTAGAAGATTCGCGTTTACAGGTACAGCTGGATGGGTCCGCTATTGAATTGTCCGAAATATCCGGCATGCTGGCATCGCATGTCGCACCCTTTGCAGGCATCTTAACCGTGGGGGGACATCTGGACCTGCCACTGGAATCGATGGCCGACATGGAGGTCGATGTTGATGTTCAGGTATCTAACGGGTCGGTGAACAGCATCATCGCTGATGAGCTGGCCGGAAAGTTTATAGCAGAAAATGGACGATTGCGCATCGCTGATTTAAGACTGATGAAGGGGGATAACCGGGTAATCGTTCAACAGGCATCTGTTCCTGCAGCGGTTGCCTTCAGCGGTGAATCGGACGCTCTCCTCCAGTCCTTGACGGCCAATTGGGGACTTGAATTTACTGATATTCCGTCGCTTCTAAAACTTGCAGGCGTCACCGCGAAAACGCAAGGTGGACCGATTCCAAGTCATCGGCTGATTTTAAGCGGGCGAATCGATAATGGCAATGTGGTGATTCCGGACGGCCGCCTTGAAACCGACGTTGGCTTTATTCGCCTGAAATCAGCCCATATAACGCTGCCCCTGTCAGACCTTTCTATCGCCGATACGCCGTTGGCTGGCGTCTTGACCGTTAATTTGCCAGACCTCAAAGCACTGGGTCAAGTTTTCACCCTGCCTGCGCTGGGGGGATCGCTCAGTGGTCAGTTGCAGGTGATGGGAACACTGGATGCACCTCGTGGTGCGGTGGATTTAAAAGCCGATAGCGTTTCTTATCAGAATATGGTTTTCGGAAGCTTGACGGCGAATGCAACAGTTGACGTTCATCAAGTAATGATCGACTCGTGTGAGTTAACAAAAGGCAAGGACCACGCCATGGCACGGGGTACCGTAAATTGGGCATCCAAGACGTTTGATAAATTTTGGCTCGAATTCGATGTCTCGAATCTGAAACCCTACTTCTTGGAGTTATCCCGGTTTGTGAGGTTTACAGCGAAAGGAACCCCCGATGTTCGCGGCCGTTTGGTAGGAGCAATTCATGTATCAGGGCCTTTCGCACAACCCGTCGGTACGGCTAAATTGCAATCTCACGAGATTCGTATTAATGGCACCAGTTTCGGCGATGCGAATGTGAAACTCAATCTTTCATCTGATCGCGTGGTGGTTTCTTCGGCGGAATTTCACAATTCAAATGACCGAGTGATTCTCAGTGGATCGTACCACCATCAAATGCAGCAACTCGAAAACGTCGACCTGAAGCTCGATATCAAAAATATTGCAGTTTACACTGATCCGTGGTGGCGAGAAAAAGCATCTGTTTCCGGTTCGGTACGTGGCCACATTAAAGCCTCGGGTAATTTCCTGGAGCCAGACGCCAGTGCGGAAATTCAGGTCGAGAATGTTATAGCAAACGATATCAACATTGAAAAAGGAAAGCTTCGATTACGCAACATCGACCGACTGACCACCATCGAACAGGCCGAAGTGAAGACAGCGCAGGGAAATGTGCGGATAGCGGGTATAATTCGGCGCAATGCCGCTGACACCGAATTTAATTTGCAATTGAACGAAGCCGTGATTAAGCACCAGAACATCGTCATGGCCTTAGAAAGGCCGTCACACATTCGTTTGTCCCGCAAGGGCATGGTTTATTTTGATAAAACATCTTTTGATGGATCCATCGGCCGTCTAACTTTAAACGGTAAATTTAATCCCGCCGCGGAGTCCGATCTTCTGATAACGGTCACTGGTGCGCGCAGCGATAGTTGGTTCGATCGGATTGCTTCAAACCGTGTCCGTTTTCAGGGGCTCGACGCTCAAATTCGGATTGGCGGTTCTCTGGATTTGCCATCTGTTACCGTTACTGGTTTACTTGATCAGATAGGTAGCCTGGAGATGCCAATGATGTTTGCTGGACGGTTTAATCTCAGTTATAGGGATAAAGCTGTTACAATTCGGGAATTCGCATGGAACAGTGCGGACGGACAGCAGTTTGACTTAAAAGGCTCTTTTCCGCTGGATCCGTTTGGATCGAATCTGCTTGCCCCCGGGCAAATCTCACTGACCGGCGGGGCGCAAATCACTAACGCAAGCACGCTGGATTTTTTGGTGCCTTGGTACGGCGTCACTGGCGGTTCCATTAAAAGCGACCTGAAGCTCAGCGGTACATGGGATCGGCCGATCGGTGAGCTTCACCTGCGTGTCCATAACCTAAGCCGTCCTCAAAATATCAATCCCGTACCGCCCGAACCGTATGATATAGCCGGTGACATACAAATCGATGGGGAACAGGTGGTGCTCGAAATGTTTGAGGCGCGCTCACCCGGTCTGCTGGTTCAGGCGAAAGGTCAGTGGAACGGCGCACCGTCGCCGGTGGATCTCTTGCAATCCAAGGGTCGAAACCTCACTGGCCGGGTAAACCTCGAAGGATCGCTAGCTGTCCCGGATTTGAGCTGGCTCGCCAGACAGGTCGCCGGCGTGCGGCGATTGGCCGGGCGACTGGAAGTGCGCGGAAGGTTGCAGGGGCCCGTCACGGATCTGACCGCTGATGGGACCATCCGGGTTTCCGACGGGGAGCTTTCGCCCGATATTGATATGCCTTCGCTGCGGGAAATGAATCTTGAAGCAACAGTGACACCTGCAGCATTGAAGGTACAAACGCTTGTCGGCGAGTTGGGAGGCGCCCCTTTTACACTGACGGGAACTTATAGCCTGACGACGGCCGAACCTGCAACCGACTTTAAACTCAAGGGGGAAAACCTGCTTCTGCTGCGCAACGAAAGTGTGCGACTGCGGGCCAATACGGACCTGACACTGAAAGGACCAGTCTCGCGACTGGAGCTTGCCGGCGAGATTGCCATCAGCCAGGGACGGTTTTCGAAAAATCTTGGCATTCTCGAAGGGCTTACAGCCAAAGGCAAGCCGGATACCGGCCGGGGCTTTCAGCTCTTTTCCATTCGACAATCGCCGCTGAGAGATATGAAATTTAATATTCGAATTATTGCCCAAGAACCTTTCCAGATTCAAAATAACCTGGTTAGAGGTGCGCTGCGTCCGGATCTATTGCTGTCCGGAACCGGAGAGCTGCCGGTTTTAGCTGGCAAAGTCTACATAGAGCCAACCCGTCTCTATTTACCGGCAGGCCGCATGAATCTGGAGACCGGTCTTGTTACTTTCGATCCAAACGATCCAGATCGCCCCAAGCTCGATATGGTCGGAACAACGGAAATGCTCGGTTACGATATTACGGCCGTGATCGATGGGCCTTACAATGAACCCGTGATCACCTTGTCTTCGGTACCACCGCTGTCTAATGATGACTTGGTCATGCTTTTATTGACGGGCCAGCCACCCAAAAAATCCGGTCTGCGTGACTCCGGAAGACGTCAGCAGATGAATGTGGCCATGTTTATTGGAAGAGACATGATCTCCCGCCTGTTCGGCGACGAATCAGCGGAAGCCAGCGAATTCATTATGGAACGGTTTGATGTGGAGATCGGCAGGGGGGTCACGCAACAGGGCGAAGAAACTATTCACGCTCAATTTCGAATGGTTGACAACCTTTTACGGGAAGGGGACGGCTTATACTTGACCGGTGAGAAAGATTATTTCGACAATTACAACGCAGGAGTGAGACTTGTCTTTCGGTTCCGTTAAGCGATTGGCTGCGCGATACTCCGTCCTTTGCTCCATCCGTCTACTGTTGCTTCTGATCATTGGATCGGTGGTTTCGAGCTTCGGGATATCGTTGCAGGCAGCCGCCGGGAGCGAAGCTGAAGAGGCGACCTCCGGCTCATATGAACTCGTCTTCCAGGGTAACATAGCCCTGAGCGAGAGCAAACTGAGGCAGGTGGCGCATAAAGAGCTGGAGGCTTTTGACAAAGAAGGCCACAAGCCGGCTGATATCGACGACGCCGCCTATCAGATGCAGATTTCCTATCGCAAGGCCGGTTATGCAATGGCCACAGTCGATTACAAAATTGAACCGGAAGGGACGCGAACAAAAGTCATCTTTATAATTTCTGAAGGTGCCCGCACAATCATTCGCAATATCACCTTTACCGGCAATGCAGCGATTCCGCGGGACGAGCTGATGCCGTTTTTTGAAAAAAGTCGAATCCGTCTAATCGGCAAAGGTGAACCTATTTTCCTTAAGTCCGACATCGACGATGCCGTGGATGATATCCGTCAACTCTATATCACCCGGGGATATCTGGATGTTGAGGTTAGAGAGCCACAGCTTGAATTTAGCGAAGATCGCAGTTGGGTGGATATTTTGATTACCGTTCGAGAGGGCATTCAATATCGAATTCATAGCATTACCGCCCTCGGCGATGTCATTGCTGATGCAGTCGGTGAACTGGACCGTATCCGCGAAGAGATGATTGGCCAATCGTATTACAATCGTAAAAAACTACTTCTTCAAACCCGGGTGATGGAAATTTATGGCAATCTTGGCTACCCGAATGCTAACATTGATGTAGACAGGCCACCCCCGAAAGAACCCGGGCAGGTGGAGCTGAACGTGCTGATTGAAAGTGGCCCGTTAGTTACCATCTCAGACATTGAGATTCGAGGCAACCAGCGAACCCGTGCAAAATTCATTCGAAACCGGATTCAGTTGAAGCCGGGTGAGCGATTCGACCTTGCCCTTCAAAAGGAAAGTTTTCGCAATCTCTACAAAACAGGAATTTTTTCCAAAGTCGACTTCCAGCTGGAAGAAACTGACGTTCTCAATAAACGTGTGCTGGTAGTGCAGGTGGAGGAGGCGCCAGCGAAAGAGCTTTTTGTCGAACCCGGGTGGGGTTCCTATGAACTTTTACGATTGAAGGTTGGCTTTCGCGAAAAAAATCTTTTCGGCACGGGCCGTACTTTCGAATCGGAAGCCACCGGATCCTTCAAAGCCTATTCATTGGTGAACGGCCTGTCCGATCCGTTTTTTTTAGACACGGACATCCGAGCAGACCTAACCGCCTTCTATAGTCACCGGAGCGAGCCCTCGTTTACCCGAGAAGACATCGGTATGACCTTTTCTCTGACCAAGGATTTAAGCGACCATCTGAGAGGATCAGGCCGATATATGATCCGCAACACCGGTCTTTCAGATTTAGATGAAGAGGAAAAGGATCTGGATGATAACTATGATTTTGCTAGCATTACACTACAAACTACGTATGATACCCGCAACGACTTTTTTTTCCCTACTTCAGGCCAGCGCATGTTCGCCTCGGTGGAACAGGCGGATAAATCCCTGGGCGGCGATTTGAATTTTACGCGGCTGACGGGTGGTACCCGATTTTTCTTTCACCCGGCGCGCTATACTGTCCTGGGATTTCGGTACACGGCAGGCCTGATCATTCCGGAGCGTGACCAGGTAACGATTCCACTCGCAGAGCGCTTTTTCAACGGTGGCGAGAATACAGTGCGAAGCTTTAAAGAAGCGGAGCTCGGTCCTCAAGACGACTCAAATGATCCGACCGGCGGGTATGGGTTCAATGTACTGAACATTGAATTGCGCCAACGAATCGTGGGTAATTTTACCGGCTCGCTCTTTTTTGACTATGGAAATTTATCGCCAAATCGATCGCGCCAGGAACAGGGCAAGCCACCTTATGACAGTCGTTCCGATCTCATCTCCGATACGCTCGATGACTATTTTAAGGGCTTCCGTGCTGGAGTTGGCTTTGGGTTTCAGTATCTGCTGCCGATTGGTCCGGCACGGGTTGATTTTGCATTCAACCCGGACCCCGATGAGAAACGCAACGAAGATGATTTCGTCTTTCATTTCAGTGTGGGCATGGCGTTTTGATTGGCCCGCGTTTCCGGGAAGCGAAAATAGAGATTGCCTTTCCCCAACGGAATCTGCATCTGCGCAGTCTGGATGAATCGGTCATTTTGCAACCTACGGAGGCTACAAGATAGCTTTTCTGCGGGTCGAAAGATATCTAAGGGCTCAAAGAGAGATTGAAAAATGGAAAGAGAGAATGCGTATTTTAGATTTGGAGTAGAAACTCACATAACGCATTGGGTAGAGATTACGGCTATGAATCTGCAATCCTGAATTTTTGTAGATAGCTTATGCTAATCTGAAAATACAGTCTGTTTCAGAG
>WOR8_10002049_pt1 | contig 20158 bp, 19 predicted proteins | sample DeeMarSeWOR38_10_FD_19890 | JGI IMG/M metagenome (IMG submission 19890)
AAGTGAAATTTTGTGAAAATGATCATGTTCAGATGTATCAACCAATCCCCCAATTCCTAGAAGTTTTCAAGGATAAAGAACTAATAGCTAAAGTTCTAAGAGTAGCACCAACAGATATTTCTGACAAATGGCCAATGCAATTCATTTCAACTGGATTTCCTTATTTAATAATTCCCATCACCTCATTAGCCACAATTCAGAAGATTCATTTGAATGCTGAATTATTAGTAGAATCTTTAACGGATTTTCCAGCTCAAGACTTAGTTATTCTCTCCCCAGAGACTATTCATCGTGATTCTCATGCTCATGTACGAATGTTTGCCCCTTCTGCTGGTGTTCTTGAAGATCCAGCAACAGGAAGTGCAGCAGGTCCAATTGCAGCATATCTCGAGGCAAATAAAATTCTTTTTAATCATAAGAAGGGGTCAAAAATAATTTTGGAACAAGGATATGAACTAAATCGCCCCAGCAAATTAATTGCTGAATGTCTGTTCCAAAATAGGGATTTTGCTGAAATTATTGTGGGTGGAAGAGTAAGATTAACTGCTGAAGGTTGCTTCTTTTTATGATATTGATAACATTTTGTTAACTTCAAATAAACCAATAGCTTCAGGTCGAGTAAGAATGTATAATGCTGCAATGCCAAAAACGGTTCCAAAAGGTATATCGAATAAATGTAACACACCAATAATCATAGTACCTGTACGGCCAGAACTTCTGTGTTGAAGTAAGCGTCGTCCATAAACTATTTGTGCTAAACCGAAAATTAAAAACAATAAAGCAACAATAAAAACGAGAATTCCAACAAAAACCGCAACTATTTCTGTTGATGATCCTAAATCATCTGCTGCAATACCTTGTAACATTAAGAAAGGAACAAACACTGCAATAATCATAGCAAACACCCCGATTACTAATGATAGAAGACCAAAAACTATTTCTACATACCCTAAAATTTGGATATATCCTCTGTATTCATTAGTCCGATCAGATGGTTTTGTAAACTGAGAAGATTGAATTTTTATTAAATCTAGTCCACATCTTTGGCAAAATAAGTCCTTCAATGAAACAGAAGTTCCACAATTTGGGCAAGAATACATTTTAGACAAATTTTATCACATCACTTGTTCAAATACAATATCATTTTTATTTGAACTCATCTTTAATTTATTTTATCTAATTTTTTTTTAAGGCAAAGGATAAAAGTACTTATCCTTTATTTCAATAAATCAATAATTAAGATTTGTATCCAATGTTAAATGAAATTTTTAGATGTCGCGAAATAGTTCTTACATTTGAATTTTATTGTCTAATCAAATCTCAAATACGAATTGGAACAGAAAAAAAGATATATATACAAAAAGCTTCCTTCAAGATATTGGATCTATTAAGAAGTCTATTCAATATAATCAGGGGCATTTGATTATGTGAATGAGGCCTATATGTTACTAGATATATTTGGAGTAAAATTTTCAATAATGAAAATATACACATTTTTTTCGATATCTAATCAGTAAGATAAAAAAATTATTTATTAACCAATCCTTCTTAAGGGAAAATTTGGAATCTATTGGTAATAAATCGTTGGAGTAGCATTAGATATATGTAAACATGGTGATATCATATGGTAGATGACGTTTTTATATTTAAAACGAGTGGAATTCCTTTATTCGGAAAATGTTTTGGTGGTGAGTATTGTAAACTCCACCCCGATCATTCTCTCCAAACAGGATTTTTAGCAGCTATATATTCTTATTCTCAAGAATCCTTTGGTGACGAAATACAATGCGTTATTTTTAACGAAATTAAGTTAGATTTTAAAATTGACAAAGAAAAAGAACTTATACTAGTTTTTGCAAATCCTGTAAATTTAGGAACTGAAATTATTAAAGAGCAGTTAAATAGAGCAATGGAACGATTTCTTGAAAAATTTGGTGACAAGATCGGAGACATTATTATAGAGGGTCAATACCAAGATTTTGAAGAAGATCTAATGGAATTAAATGTAGTATCCAACCCAAGTATGGGTGATATTGCTGGAATAGCACCTAAGAAGTCATTATGGAGCAGATTTATCTCAAAAATATTAGGAAAATAGCAAAAGTGAAAAAAATCAAAATGTCTTTATCATTTTGAAAATTCTAAAATTCATGAGCTAGTGTTTTTCTTGTTTTATCAAGATCTTATTCGATCTTTTTCCAGCCCCTTTAGATACCTCCTATGTTATGTTTCTATACTGTCCCAGAAATTTTTTGGGGGGTGCCGTAAGTCCCCGTCAACACGCGTGTCACGGAGAACACGGGAACAATATGGGTCTCCATGAGCAATGGTGTGTTCTAGTATACGACCGTATTAGTCTTGAAGAGAAGCTTCTCATCGCAAAATTTGTTGATAAATATACTAATTATTTGAAATATAAAAAACGATTTATCCTGTTTCTTTTCTAATAAGAACTAACCCTAATTTAATATTTTAGATGTGGAATTGAATTTTTTAAATTTGTACGTGAAAAGGTAAATCCACCATTTATTTTTCTCTGAACACTAAATAAAATAAGACCCGTATTGGGAACTGAATATAGTGGATCCCAAATCTTATCAAGGTCTTCTTGAAGCATCCATAATGTCATAACTTTAATTGTTATCATGTGGGAGACAATTGCAAGACGACTTTTCATAGGATGTTGTGAAATAATATTAATTAAGATTGATTTTGCCCGATTCAAAACATCATAAACAGATTCTCCTTCAGGAAATCGAAAATTTTTGGGTTCATACTTCCAGATCTGATGTAAATCCCTATATTCTTTTTTCACAAAATCAATTGGTAGTTCGCTCCATTGACCTACATCAATTGATTTCAATCCATCTCTCAAATTAATATCAGGATTTAATGTACAAGGCAATAAATGGGAGGCAGTTTCGGATGCTCGAAGGAGTGGACTGGAATAAATAGAGTTAAACGTGATTTTTTGTTTAAGAAAATAATCACATAATCTTTTTGCTTGCTCATGCCCTTTTTCACTTAAATGAACTTCCGTCCAACCCTGATAAACTTGATCTTGGTTTGCGGTACTTTCTCCATGACGTATGAAATATAATTCCAAATAAAACTCCTCATGATGAATATTAATGTGATTTTGAATTTCTCTTGCTATTTGGTCTCTTTAATATTTATTGCTAGGATTAATTCTTTGATTCTAATACAAAATCTTTCTGTTGGATCTTAGAAGACATCTGGAGATTAGATAATTAATCAGTTAGAATGAATAATAAATACCCAATTAGTTAGCTTTATATAAATTAAATCCGGATATCAAGCGAGGGGTTTATATGCAAGAACAAATTGAATTTATGCCTGGTCTGATAAGATCTGCTCTAAACTTTGGTAAAAGATATGTTTATAGAGCAATAACTAATATTCTTCGTGAATGGTCGATGGATGAGGTAATCGAGGATAATTGGTTCGGGCAATGACTTGTCTTTGATTGTCATCTTTTTTGTTAATATCGAAAGAATTATCTCGAATTAATCTATCTGATCTTGAATTCTTATTTTAATGTTTAATAATCTGTAAAAATAAAAAAAGAATGAACCCTCTCCCTTAAGGTTCATGGGTTGGAAATCAAGACAATTATCTTTCAGATTTGAAAGTTTTATTTTCGTAAGATAGCCCTTGGATTTCTAAGAAGTAAGAGTTCCTCATTTGAAAGTGTAGGTCCTTCCCATTCTCCCTTTCTCATCCTTTTGACACCGATTTTAATTTTCTTATAAATATCTTCATGGAATTTTAACGAAGCAGCGAATAATATCAACGTTCTAATCATATTATTGTCTAAAAGGTTTTCTTCTACAGCTTTCAATTTAATTACATACTTTCCACCAATATCAAACTTTTTGCCATCAATCATACCAATTTGTTTCTTGCCTATGGCGTTAACCACTCGATAGTCTATTCCAAGACCGATTTTATGCTTTAATATTATAGGAATTAGTCCTGTTTCAGTGGTCAATCTAAAAACAAACCATTCTGGCACAAATAATCCTCCACGAGTCTTATTTACTGAAATAAGATAATCATGATTATCTAATAGTACTGTGAAACATGGAAAATCTTTCCGTGCTGAAATGGATCGTGTGAATTCTCTACCAACCAGCTCTTCAATGGTTCCTTGGTAATACATGCTTTTCGAAAAGAGTTTGATGACTAAACGACGATTGAGTTTATCTGGTTCTTCGTCCCATAGTCCTTGACGATATCCCACATACCCTATGGTCTCTTCGTCTCCTTTTTTCTCCTCTTTTACTTCACCAAATAATTCAAGATCTCGGTTGAATTGTCTAGATTTTGCCATATATTCTTCTTTTTGCTTTATCCCAACAATTTCTCCATGTAAACGTGTACGCCATAAGTCAACAATGATTTTTCTTTCAATTTCAACTAATGGTTCTTCTTTTTTTGTAACTTCTTCTTGATTGGCCATGTTTTTTCCCATTTTGATTTCTATTTTATACAGTGATTTTATGAGAACTTGTTCTTTTAAAGCTATTTCTAATTTTAGTCATAATAAAGCTTCAAAATTGAACTAATGCTAGGATAAAATCTTAATTATTAGCAATCCATTTTTAATGGAAAATTTAAAAATATGCTCCTGAATGAAATTTAATTTACTTTTATAAGGTATAAAGGGATTAAGATTAGTAATTGGTATTAAATTTTGATTTTGTAAACTTCTCATTTCCTTATAATCCCAAATAATCTTGTTAAAAAGAATAATGGTATTTCAGGTTTTAAAGAAAGAAATTTTCTTTGAATCATCTAGGAGATGATTTTTTAAAAGCATATTTTGAACTCATTCAAGAAAGATTTGTAAAAACTAAATCATGAGTGTAAAAATTTATGACAAATCTAGTGTCTGAAAAGGCTGAACCTCGGGTTTATCAGCAAATGATCTTTTCCGAGTGTGTAGCTAATTCTGGAAACACACTAGTGGTTTTACCCACAGGACTAGGCAAAACTGTGATCATGGCTTATCTAACAGCTTATAAACTACAGAAAGAAAGATCAAAACAGGTACTCATTCTTACTCCCACTCGGCCTCTTGTTCATCAAATCAAAGAAATGTTTCTTGAATATATTGGGAATCTAACTCCTGATATCGTTTTAGAATTATCTGGAGAAGTTTCTCCTGAAAAAAGAACTGAGATGTATCAGGGAGTAAAAATTATTGTTAGTACTCCTCAGACAATAGAAAATGATCTGACTTATAATCGATTGGATATTCAAAACATCAGTCTCTTATGTATTGATGAGGCTCATCGTGCGACTGGTGATTATGCTTATGTAGGGATAGCAGCTCAGGCTAAATGCCAAATTGTTGGCTTTACAGCTACTCCTGGGAATAACCCTGAAAAGATATTAGAAGTCTGCGAAAATCTAAGAGTTTCAAAGATTTCAGTCACTGATGAAAAAGATTATGATGTTGGCAAGTATATCTCTACACACACCCCTAAAGTTGTTTGGATTGAATTACCTCCAATATACAACGAAATTCTAAAAGATCTGCAATCCTTTGAAGATAATTTAATCACTTTATTGAAAGAAAAAGTTTCTATCCCAATTAATACTAAGTATATCGGAAAACGGGAAGCATTAGCCATTCATCAACAAATAGTAGGTCTAACAAAGCAAGATTCTGTATTTGGTGAGCTTCTAATTGTCAGCGCAAATCTGATTCGAGTTCAACATCTCAAAGAGTTAGTTGAAAGTCAAGGATTTCCTCAAGCGCTGAATAGTATAGATAAATGGAGAAAAAAAACCTCCTCTAAGGCATTAAGATTATTTTTAGAGGATGAACGATTAATAGGTGTAGAGGATCGACTTATTGAAAATCCACTTCTTCATCCTAAATTAAATCATCTAATAAAGGAATTAAAAGATGTCTTGGATGAAAACAAGAAGAATGATTCACGAATTATTATTTTCAGTAATTATAGAGATACTGTCCGATTTCTTTTTAATGAATTAAGCAAAGCAGGTTATGACTCTGCTATCTTTGTGGGACATTCAAGTACTAAGGAGGATAAAGGTCTCTCTCAAAAAGAACAGGTAACTGTTGTAGAGCAATTTAAGAACGGAGATGTTCAAATTCTTTTAAGTACTTCTGTAGGGGAAGAAGGACTAGATGTTGGTAACTGTGACCTAGTCGTTTTTTATGACTCAGTTCCATCAGTAGTAAGATCCATTCAACGAAAAGGGAGAGGTCGGAAAAGAAGATCTCGGGTTATCCACTTGGTTACAAAGGGAACACGAGACGAAGCAATGTATTGGGCTATAAAACGTAAACAGTCTCAAATGAAACGATTTTTGAAAGAGGAGTTACCCCAATTACTTAAAAGAGGAGTTAAATCCGAACCTCAAAAAACCTTGGATCAATTTTTTGAACAGGGCGAAGAACCGTCTGAAAAATCTTCTCAACAAACTAACCAAGAATTTTCTCCTAAAATTGTTATTGATATTCGAGAAACCTCTCATCGACTTCCTAAACTCTTGAAAAAAATGGGAGCTATTTTAGAACCAAAGGATTTAGAAGTAGGAGATTATTTATTATCTGATCGCATTTTAATTGAATACAAAACTTATTCTGATTTTATTGATTCAATTATTGATGGTAGATTATTTAAACCTTCTTCTTCAGGTCAAGAATCACAATTAGTCAGGTTAGCTCAACAGAAATTCGGTATTCTTCTCATAGAACAAGAACGTGAAGAAATACCGCGACAAATTCATATTAATAGTATAATGGGAGCTATAGGGTCTATACTTATAGATTATAAATTATCATTAGTTTTTACTCGTAATTTAAGAGAATCAGCGACTTTTGTTTTCCAATTAGCTAAGCGTGAACAAGAAGAAAAATCCTCAGATTATTTATTACCATCTGTAACAAGGAAAGAACAGACAATAGAAGATATTCAGTTGCTTATCCTAGCTGCTATTCCTGGAATAAACATCAATAAAGCTCATAAGTTATTAGAAAAATTTGGATCACTTCTAGATATAGCAAACGCAACTCCAGATGAACTTTCCTCAGTACCGAGTATTGGGAAGAAACTAGCTATTCGGATTCAAGAAGTATTTGGTTCTACCAGTAAGGAAAAATTAACCTAATAACTTTATTTTTGCTTTTCTATTTGGACAACAACTTCTTCTAATCGAGAGTAGAATATTTCTAAGGTCTGTTTCATGTGAGAGGCAAAGTGCGTTTGTTTTTCTCTAAATTCTTTGATATTCTCTTCTAATGACTTTAGGGATCCTTCTAATGCTTGAATTCGACTATTAGCATTTCTATCCTCAAAAGATGATTCTATGATTTGTAATTGTTCTTCTACTCTAGCTAAATTATTTGTTAACTCTTCCAGATCATTATTTACGCCTTCAAGGAGAACTTTTAACCCCTTAGCTGTAACTAATTTACCCCAAGGCGTATCTACAATAATACTATCTTCTTGATCCTTATTAGCCAAATTTAAGGCCTCTTAAAAAAATGTCAAATAAGCTAAGTGGTCTTGAGTAAAATGAGGAGAATCATTTATTTAAATATAACCATAATTAAGATTTCATATCTATCTTATTGGAAAAAAAGGATTATAAGCAAACCTTTTTCAAGTTGAATCTAAGAGTTTTTTTCATTGAATATTCTTAGGCGAAACCGATCATGTCCCCAAAAGATGACATAGTCAATCTGAATTGTGAACCCTGTTCTATTTGTAAACGAACTATTCCCTTAAAGATGAAAAGATCGGATTATAAACCATCAATTTCAGGTGTATGTCAAGTCGTTGATATTCACGGACTAAAAGAACCTCAAAGACATGTTCGGATTTTATATGTAGATGAAAGATTTTCAGTTCGTAGTATTTCAGTTATTTCAACAATCGCTGATGTTTTTCCCAAATAGTAGAATTAAAAACAGATTTTTCTAGTTAAAATCTGTCCTCCAAGGTTTTTTTTCGATAAGTGATTGGTATCCTTCCTTAAATAACCACCAGAATGGAACTGTAATGAAAAGTTCTGTCGCATAGAATGGAAGAATTAACATAACTAGAAATGAGAAGTGAATAGTCTTCTCGTATGGGGTCTTTTTTCGAAGAATAATCACTGTTCCAAGAAGAATGAAGCACACACAGATTAAATATAGCATTTCAAGAGAAGAAAATTTCAAAATTTCTATTAATAATGGGCCTACTGATTGGGCTACTTCCTCCCGAACTCCAACAACACCTTGATAAATAAATACTGAAATAAATACCTCAAATACATTAAAAGGAAGAGAAATCACTAATAAACATAAACTAGAGGTGATATAAGGGCTTAATATTTCTAGTCCTTTTTTCCAGTTTATAATTTTATCTTTTAAGAATACTACTTCTTTAATTGCCTCAATCATATAGATAACAATGATAATTCCTACCATATATTTAACAGAGGCTGCAAAAACATATAAAATCATTCCGAGATTCTTTTTTTGCTTAATTTCATAAAAATAATATCCTATTAGGAAAAAAAACCACATAAGGATAGAATTGGTAAATAAAAAAGGAATGAGTAATAGAAGATAAAATGGAACAAGTCTTGTATGAGGCCATTTTACAATCTTTGTGACAAACCAATAACCAATGATAACAAGACCTAAATGAAGAGGGATAAACCAGTAAGTATCGAAGAATGGATAGAAAAAAGACCCTGCAAGCATGTAGAAAAGGGAATACGTAAGAAGGTCAGGAGGGAAATAATGATATCGACCCAGAATAGTTCCAGAAGTAGTATGATGAATTACTACATTATCTATATAGGGATTTTTTCCTACTAGGAATGCTTGGACTCCTGAAGTAATCGCATCATCGACATCAGTGTTCCAAATCGCATAAGAAAAAAGAAGAAAAAGGAAGAGGATTATTGTAATTAAAGTAATAAAATAAAAAATTATATTCTGAGTTAAATATATATTAAATAGTCTTTTTAAGCGACTTTCCTGATCATCTGAATGATAGACCAACCAAGCAATCCATAATGCGATAAAAATAGAATTATATAAGATGGGGCCTAAGGAGGTGAAAATGATTTCAGAGATATCCATAAAGATCCTTCATTTAAGAATTGGATTCAAATGTCAATATGATCCAGAAGAATATTTGAAGCTCTCGTCTCGTACCTATTACTGAGGTCAATCTTTTGGCTAAATCATCAGAGACATTAGCATCCGAACCATCTTACTCTCTTCGTCAAGCTTTTGACAAAAAAACGATGATATTAATTGGATTTGCTGTCATAGCTCTATTATTCTATTTATTTCTTGAAAAAATCAATATTTTCAATATGCTTAATGTAATTTTGGATGCCAATTTAGTATTGCTTATTATTGGGGCAATTTTCACATTTATTGCAGTATTATGTGATGCTCTAGCTTGGAAGATTTTAATGGGGATTTCTTCTATCAATCCATCACTACTTTCTACCTATCGCGTTCAATTATCCTCTTTTTCATATGGATTGCTTATACCTAGTGCAGGAGCAGTTGAAGCAGTAATGAGAGTAGCGTTAGGAACACAAGAATTCGTTAATGAAAGAGATAACCGAAATGCTACTAGTGGAGAAATTTTATCTAGTGTAGTTGCTCATAAATTGTGTGGTTTACTTTCTTTCATTCCAATTTCTGCTTTTGTTTCCATAGCTATTTTACAGTACCTAAGTGCTATTGTAGAACGACGGAGTGGTGTTGCATTATCAACAGAATTTGCTATTCTATTTGTAGCAATAATTTCTTTGATTTCAATACTTGTATTAACCCTCATTGCTTTGATAGCAAAATCTCCTATAAAGGCAAATCGGTTCATTTCTGTTTTTCTCCAAATGTTATCACGTTTGCCTTTTATTGGAAACTATGCTGAGAAGGCAATTATCCCTTCCCAAAAAATTGTTGAGGATTTTGGAGTTCAATTTTCCTATTTAGCTCAGAATAAATTACTGTCAGTCATGGCTCTTATTTTGACCTTCTTATCACAAGTTGCTCATTGGGGTTCAATATTATTTATCTTGCACGCTATCAATATCCCAATATTCCTAGATCAAGTTGCTGCAGTGAATTTCCTTGGTGGTACAGTTGATTTTATCCCAGTCGGAATTCCTGGTATGGCCGGGCTCAAAGAAATTTCTTTGTCGGTTTTTCTAAAGGAAGCAAATTTTGGAATAAGTTCAACCTTGGCAACATCTGGAGCAATATTGGTTCAGCTAGTAAAGTTTTATTTTCTAATTATCGTAGGAATCTTAGTCTATATTCTTGGTAAAACCCGAATTAAGACTCATACTTTTAATACAAACGAAACGCAAGAGTTATAAGGGATATGAACTGCTCTATTAGTTAGTCCACTTAAAAAAGGTAATATCTATTTTCAATCGTTACAAAGTATCAGATTTAAATGGAAAATAGTGATAATTTAATCGAAACTTTAAAATCAGATGAAAGATGGAAGGCTATTATAAGTGTACAAAGGTAATCTGGTGAGAGTATTTAGTTATGAGTAAATTCATCAAAGCAGATCTCCATTCTCATACCCATTACTCTATACTACGGATTCCTCGATTAAAAGGCGATCATTTTTTTCAAGATTCTACAATTTCACCAAAGCTTTTGGTTAAACTTGCTCGACGTAAAAAACTTGATGCTATCGCCATTACTGATCATGATAATATGAATGGAGTCAAACCTTTCTTACATTATGCCTCAAAATATAAGGATATTATCCCTATCATAGGACAAGAAGTTACAAAATATGATCAAAAAGGTCATGGCTGGGCTCACGTTTTGACATATGGTCTCAAAAAAATTCCTTGGGAAATTCGATTTAAGCCACTACCTGAATTTTTAGAGTACCTAGATGATAACAATGCAGTTTATGTTCTAGCTCATCCTTTTGATCTTTCCCAAAGTGCACCAGCTGGAGGGTATGATCGAAAAACCTTTAAAATTAAGTTTTCTGTACTAAAACGATTTGGGATGATTGAAGTTGTAAATGGTTTACAACCGAAACGTCACAATTATCTCGCTCAGATTATTGCCAGAGAACTTGAACTGCCTGGTATAGCTGGAGGGGATAATCATCACCGTAAGATGGTTGGTCGTTGCTATACTTTTGTTGAAGGTTCTAATGAAGAGGAAATTCTGGAGTTTCTTAGAAAGGTGAAGAAATCTCCTTCAAAATATAATCTCAAGACTGTCGGAACTGGATCTCATTATAAGATCTGGTCTGATTGGTTTACTTATTTACTCCAACATTTAGAGTATAATATTCGTTATGATATTTATCGCCATTTAAATCTCCAAAGACGGTTTAATATAAAAGATCCAGTTTATGATCGATTATTTTTTGATACCCCTATGCTACCAAAAATTCTAATTCAAGCTGCATTACCCTATCTCTATTGGGGGTTACAAGCCGGATTAAAAATATGGGCACCAAGTATGGAGCAAAGAACAACTAAAAAGGAGCTCTATCTATTCCGTTCACTTATTGATTATCAGGGGATTAATGAAAACCATCAATTTCCCTCCGAAGAGCTTCCTTACCCTGATGAAGAATTATTACTTCTCTAATAAATTAAAATAGTAAAAATAATGAAATTGTCTGAGCTCTTAGAAATCTTTAGCTACAGAACTAAAATTTCTTTGTCCTATTAAATTATATAATGATGGAAAAAAAGAATAATAATCAGATCTATTGAGTAAAAGAAAATATTATTTTTCCCTTCCTTGAAAAAGAATGCCAATGAAATAGCTTTATAAAAAAAATTAATAAGATTTTGTAGGTATCTGTAGTGTCACTACCAAATTGGTTCATCCTTCAATCCCCCCCTAATCTAAATATTGAAATTCGGGAATGGAAACAACTGGCATTGCATCGTGTAAAATTATTAGAGAATTTACCATCAAATCCATCTCAAGTAATACGAGATTATTTTCCGACTCATGAAGATTCGTTAGATGAAACTTATGAACAGTATCGTTTAGGAGCTTACCTTCTCCGTTTAGTAGCTGCAACAAATAGGAGCTTAGAAGCTTGGTTAATTGAATCTGAAGGAGATTTGTTTGAAAGACTTTATTTTGATCGAACCACTCCTGATCAAAAACGAGCGATATTTAGAAGGGTGTTTGGCGAGCAAAATGTCATGGAATATGAAGAATTTAAAAATTCAAAGGATGAATCAAAGAATGTAATCCTTGCGAAATTATACAATGATTATATAGCAGGATTACGAAGAGGGGCATCACGGGACTTCTTAATTTGTATTCACTTTTCACAAGTACCATGGATGATTTCTAACCGAAAAGGGTATTTAAGAAAAGGATGGGTTGTATCAAACGAAAATTCATTCCGAGGAAGCCTTAAAAAGGCATTTGAAAAATCCCTTCAAGTAGAAATTGAAAGAAATCAGAATTTACTAGGTGTACGAGAGGAAATTGACGAAGCTGTCCAAGAACTGGAGCAACAATTAGCGAAACATACCCAAATTCGTTCTCGATTTTCATCAGATGATTTAGAAGGTTCATTACTTCATAATCACCCTGAAATTTTCCCTCCTTGTATGATTTATATTTCAACAGAGCTAGAATCCACTAGACGACTTACGCATACTAAAAGACTTCAACTAGGGTTCTTTTTAAAGCGAGTAGGAATGTCTGTAGATGAGCAATTGAACTACTGGTTTGAAAAGTCAATTGACAATGTAAATATAAGTTATAATGAATTTCTTCGTACCTCGGGTTATCAAATTCGTCATCTTTATGGTTTAGAGGGAGGAAAAAAGGATTATAATGTTCCTAAATGTTCAACAATTGCCACGAGTTATTTCTGTCCCTTCATTCATCTTGATCCAGAGTCTTTACACGAATTTTTGACTGAAAATCATTTGACGAAAGCCCATTCAGTAGAAATTTCTCCTACTTTAATCGATCGATTAGTTGAAGAGAGTTCAAAAGATCCTACGTCTTGCTGTACTAAATATTTTTCATATATTTATAATCGAACCCCCTACAGAAAAATTGTCCATCCTTTACAATGGGTACGGATTTCTAGTAAAATAATAGGAATTTATAATGTAGGAAACCAAGAACCTAAAGAAGAAACAAAGGGGGAGACTCAATGAGTCATAATTCTAAAGAAATAGCCATTCGTGATTATTATGCTACTTCTTTTGATATAAAAGGATTAGAAAGGGTAATTGATTTCAAAACTTTTCGTTCACGTGAATTTGGATTTGCTTCCTTAGACAATAAATTCTTCCGAAATATCTCCTTTGAAAATCCTTCGGCATTAAATGATTTTCTTGTTGATCGTACCCCTCTTCATGCATATGTTGGAGCTGTTTATGACAATCCTCCAACACGTCAGTCTCCAATCCATACACTAGGATGGTTAGGTCATGAATTAGTATTTGATATTGATCTTAATGAATATGATGTTGTACGAAATTATATTTGTACATGTCAAGGAGCAGATCAGCTTTGCAATCGATGTTGGCAATTAATTACTCTTGCTATCAACATTATAGATGAAACGCTACGGTTAGATTTTGGTATGGAAGATATTGTTTGGATTTTTTCAGGTCGACGTGGAGTTCATGGATGGGTAACTGATTCAAGTGGCTTTAATTTAACACAAGAGCAACGGATGTCGATTATCGATTATCTTACAGTGATTCATGGAGAAGAGGAAACAGCACGAGTGGAAAATCGTAAAAGCCTTCCTGAAGATTTTCGAAAACGTGTCGAGTACAATGTTTTTAGGGCTTTTCTTACAGACATTAAACGAAAGGATCTATTAAATGTAGGTTTAACTCCTTCCAGAGCATCAAATATTATTAGTCTTATAAAACGTCAAGAAGGGAAAATCGATGAACCAGTTTTTCGAGAATTCAACATTAACCTTGCTAGAACCAATAAATATGACGAAATACTTCGTCGTTGGGTTCCTCGAATTGATCATAAAGTAACAATTGATACCCGAAGGTTACTTCGTTTACCTCTCTCGATTCATGGTAAAACGGGGCGTATTGCACGTATTCTTTCAACGCAGGAAATTTTGAACTTTAATCCTGAAAAAGAACCATCAATTTACCGAAATATTGTTGAATGAAGGTATATCTTTACCAGAAAAAATCAATTACAAGAATCCTTGTCATTTTTTTTTCTTTTGAAAGTACCAGTCAAAAACTGAAAGAGATCTTCTGGTGTAATAACAATATTATTTACTTCGGTAAATTTGTTTCGATCCTCTTCTATTAAACCCTGTCCTCCAATCGCTATTCTAATAGCATCTCCAAATTCTTTTCGAAGTAAAATAATGTCACGTTTCAGAGTACCCCTGTATATAGATTGAGTAATGGAGATTAAAATCCATTTAGGAGTTTCACTTTCCTGAAGGTAACGAATTAAAGCCTTAAAAGGAAGAGGTTTAACAAGATTAATTACTTTATATGAATAATCAGTAAGTAGTAATTCTAAAGCGAGTAAGCTTAATGTATGAAATTCTCCTTCAACCGAGACTAAAATAATAACTTCCCCTTTGACATTATTCCGTTGATTAATTAATTCAATTATTATTTTCTCCACCCGACCAGAGATAACATGTTCGTCCACTGTAGACAGTTGATCAGTTTCCCATAGATCTCCTACAGCAGTCATTAAAGGAGTAATGTAATCTGTTACAAAGCTAAAAATATCATGAGTTAAGGGTAGTATATCCTTAAAAAATTCAATGTGATCATATAAGTTTGAACTTAAATAGAGAATATCTTTATTTAAATTTCTATCTATTATTATTTTTTCTTTAGGTAATTCAGTCTGAATATTCTCCTCAACAAAATCTTCTGCCACGATTTCATTTTTATGACGATATCTTGTTGTAATTTTATCTCCTGTTAACCAAATAACGGTATATCTACCTCTTTTGAGCGGTCGTCGGCAAATTTCAATAAGATTTTTTAATTGAAGCTCATGAATTGCATTAGAAATTGTATTCCGCTTAAATAAGCTATTTTTTGCTATTTCAGAGACGGGGATCTCTCGATTACGATTTTTTCGTAAATAATTCAGAATGAGATCTTGAGAATTAACTACTTTACAAACTGGACGTGATGATCCGTTTTCCTCTTCGGTTATGAAACCTTTTTCTTTTAATCGGGTTAAAACTTCATTGATTTCAGAATCATTAAGATTAAATTCATTTTTTAACTCATCACACTGTATAATAATTTTCCGATTCTTTCTTAAAGATAAAATGATTTCTTCGTCAAGTTTAAGCATTAGAATCTTCTCAGTTTAAAAATTATTTTAATTTCAAACAAGAAATTAGGAAAGATGATTATATTTTTCCAAGAAATGTTAATCGTACTTTTAAAGCGATTATAACTTTTCTAAACTTTGAAACAATGGCTCTTTGCTTCAATACCTGATAATTACGGCGTTTAATTTCATTTAATATTTCACCATAAACTCGTGATGCAACTTTGATGGTATACGCAGCACTGGGAGGCAATTCTTCAATTCCCAAATCAGCACGATTATAATATGATTGTGCTCTTTCTGTTTCAAACCTGATAAGAGCAATCAAATTTTTCGATATCTCTTTTCTTTCAAAATCTGTTTCGTTAACCCCATAGAGATTTCGCGTTTCTGCAGGTAAATAAATACGCCCTCTATTGTAATCTTCTTTTATATCTCTAAGAATGTTGGTTAATTGCATAGCTTTACCTAAATCAGAAGCTCTAGCAAGAATTCGAGGTGTAGGATTGTTGATGAAGATAGTTGTCATCATTAAGCCTACAGTAGATGCAACACGATACATATAAAGGTCTAATTCATCCTCAGTATAATATTCTGGTTTATTTAGGTCCATTCGGACGCCTTCAATCAATTCATGGATATATTCAATTGGTATACGGTGTTTCTTAATTGTGTCTCCAAATGCGTGAAGAATTGGATTTGTTGAAGTATAACCATTTGAAAGATTAAGCACTATTTGTTTTAAGTGATCTAAATTTGCATTAATTTCATCGATTGAACTATCTTCTGAAGCTTCGTCTACAATATCATCTGTAAAGCGACAAAAAGCGTATAACGCAGCAACACTTCTACGTTGATCACTTGGAAGAAACCTCGACGCAAAGAAAAATGATTTACTATGAATTGACATCCAATCAAGACAAAATTTATAGCTTTCATCTAATGAATTGATCAGATTATATTTATCATTAATTTTTTCAGGGAGTAACTGAATATTTTCAAGTTTCTCATTGATATACATTTTCTTTAAACTCTCTTTTCAATTTTGAGAACACTAGACAAAGTTTTTAAGTTCATGTAGTATAGTTTAGTTCATGAATATAAATGTTTTGTTAGAACTTAAATTCCTTACTCATAAAAAAATATTGAATTTATTCATATATTTAAATTGAAGGTGGAAAATTTAATGAAAAAATTGGATTCTAAAAAAGATATCATAATTATAGGCTCTGGATTCGGTGGACTAGCAACTGCAATCCGATTACAAAATCAAGGACACAGAGTGAAAATCCTAGAAAAACTAGATCAAATAGGTGGAAGAGCAAGGGTATTTAAACAGGATGGATTTGTATTTGATGCAGGCCCAACAGTAATAACCGTACCACAAATATTTAAGGATCTTTTTGAATTAGCTGAAAAAAATATCGACAATTACGTAAAATTCTTACCAGTAGAACCTTACTATCGTGTTTATTTTAATGATAAAACATATTTTGATTATTCTCATCCTGATAAAAATATTCCTCAGATTGAAGCTCTTAGTCCCGAAGACGTTAAAGGTTATAAGAAGATGATTAAGACGGTTAAACCAATTTATGAGAAAGGATTTGAAGAATTATCATTTAGACCCTTTATTTCGTTTTGGTCAATGTTGAAAGTCGCTCCTGCTCTTATTCGCTTACAATCATATAGATCTAATTACAATTTTGTCTCAAAATATATTAAGAATGAGAAGCTTAGAATGGTTTTTAGCTTCCACCCCTTGTTAATTGGGGGAAATCCATTTTCAGTTCCATCTATTTATAGCCTTATTCAATATTTAGAAAAAGAATTTGGTATTTGGTTTTCTAAAGGGGGAACAACATCATTAGTCCACGCATTAGCAAAATTATTTCAGGAATTAGGGGGAAAAATCGTTCTTAACAGCGAAGTAAAAGAAATATTAATTGAGAATAATGAGGTAAAAGGTGTAAAAACTGTATCAGGGGAAATCATTCCTGCAGATCTTGTAATTTCAAATATTGATCCTGCTTTTACTTATACTCAACTAATCGATAAAAAATGGAGAAAGAAGAATAAAGATAAACGATATTCTAAAGCAAAATATTCTATGAGTCTTGTAGTTATCTATTTTGGTACAAAGAAACAATATCCAGAAATGAAGCATCATACAATCATTCTAGGTCCACGGTACAAGGAATTGTTAGAAGATATTTTCGATAAAAAGGTTTTAAGCGAAGATTTTAGTTCTTACCTACATGTGCCAACACGAACAGATCCTAGTTTAGCTCCTGAAGGTCATGAAGCTTTTTATATTCTTATCCCTGTTCCGAATTTAGATTCGAAAGATGACTGGACAAAAATTGCTGAACCATTTAAAGAAAAAATACTGAGGTTTTTGGATGAAAATTATTTGCCAGGATTACTCGACAACATTGTGACTGATCGAATACTAACTCCTTTGGACTTTAAAACCGATTATAACAGTTATAAAGGTACAGGTTTCTCCTTAGAACCAATTTTTACTCAATCCGCTTGGTTTAGACCCCATAATAAATCTGAAGACATTAAAGGATTGTATCTTGTAGGTGCAGGTACTCATCCAGGAGCAGGTTTACCTGGGGTGGTTTCTAGTGCGAAAGTCACCAGTGATTTGATATTAAAAACTCATAGCTAATATGGTAAGAAAGACTATTCCTAAATGAAAAATTTATCCTAAGGTGTAAAGTTCGATGAATTATTTGCTATTTCTAATTTTGTTTGTTATTATACCTTTAATCATTAATATTATAATATTCATTAGTGTATTACCACTAAGAGAATTAAATGATCAGAGATATTTTCCTTCCCTTCAGAGAATTGGATTTTTTATATTCCTTCTAGCAATAATTGCTGTAATTTATACTACACCTTGGGATAATTATTTGGTTGCTTCTGAAGTATGGGGATATGATCCTGATAAAATCTTAGGTATAATTATCGGATACGTTCCGTTTGAAGAGTATATGTTTTTTATTTTACAGACATTCTTAATAGGTTTGACATTCATCCTGATTTATCGGCAATTTTTTGGAAAGGTCTCGGATGATAGGGAGTTGTTAATGAAAAGGGGTAGAAAAAATCTAGTGGTGATTCTTCCAGTTCTCTCTATCTGGATAATCTCTTTAATCACTTTTATTTTACAAATTGAGAGTTTAAACTATCTAAATTTGATATTATTATGGGCTTTACCTCCCATCTCGGTTCAACTTCTCTTTGGAGCAGATATATTATGGGAAATAAAAATTCCAGTTTCATTAACTATAGGACTAGGTACAATCTATTTTGCTATTACCGATGCAATTGCTATTCATGATGGAATTTGGGAAATCTCACCATTTCAAACGACAAATATTCTCTTGGGTGGCATCCTACCAATTGAAGAATTCACATTTTTCTTAGTTACAAATATTCTGATCACATTTGGATTATCATTACTTATTTCACAGAGGAGTTATGAAAGAATTACTAGAATCCAAAATTGGATTAAAACAAGGTCATAATCGAATAAAAGATAAAATCAAACTAAATAGTGGTATAGTAACAATGGAGATTATTCCACTTGCAGCTGAGTCTCTTGGTACACGAGGAATGTGCGTTTTTATAGAAACAGAAGATCAGAAAATTTTAATAGATCCCTCAGTGTCTTTAGGACCTCTACGATATGGCTTGAAACCACACATTAAGGAAATCGCTGCAGCCTACTTATCACGCCAGTTGATCTTGAAAGCAGTAAAAAATACCTCAATAATTATACAAACACATTATCACGGCGATCATTTCACATTAGGGATTAATAGAGCCTATGAATTCACGAATCAAGAAATACAAGATAAAATCTATGGAAATCGAGACATTCCTATACTAGCTAAAGATCATAAAAAGAATATCAATTATAATCAGAAGAAAAGAGCACACTGGTTATGGAAAAAAAATATTACAATCCATTCAGCAGATAATAATCAATTCATATATGGTAAGACACGAATAATATGTTCTCCTCCCATACCCCATGGGAAAGAAGGGTCTCAATCTGGATGGGTTATTTCTGTTTTCATTGAAGATTCGCAGGATAGTGTTTTATTTACATCTGATGTCCATGGTTTAGAAAGTGAGGCAGCTCTTAATTTTATCTTGAAATATAAATCAAACCAGTTAATTCTGGATGGTCCATCAACTTATCATCCAAAACAAACTGAAGAGGATACAAGAATGGCATTCAATAGAATTAGAAGAATATCAAATAACCTGTTTTATCTGGATCATCATTTTCTAAGAGATAAAAATTGGCGACAGATTTTAATGGAACAAAATCTTATAAATAAGGCTCTACCTTTATCAAATCTAATCATAAAGGAACCATTATGCTTGGAAAGCCTCCGAGATGAGTTGCATGACCAAATACCAATGCATGAATTTGGAATAAATTTTTACACATTTTTTCAAGAGCGACAGGAAGAAGTACTACCAATAATTAAAGAACAAGCTTCTTTGTTACCATTCGTAGATCTTGAAAAGCGTCTCTAAACAGGAGTAATTATTATGATACCTAACCAGTGGTATGCAGTTTTAGAATCTCGTGAAATAAAGAGAAGAGAGGTTCTAGGAGCAACCCGAATGGGAATGAAATTAGCATTTTGGAGAACGAGTGATAATAGCCTTTATTGCATTAAAGATCAATGCATTCATCGGGGAGCAGCCTTAAGTAAGGGAGATGTGATTCATCATCATTTACAGTGTCCTTTTCACGGATTTGAGTACGATTATACTGGGAAAGTA
>WOR8_10002050_pt1 | contig 20156 bp, 19 predicted proteins | sample DeeMarSeWOR38_10_FD_19890 | JGI IMG/M metagenome (IMG submission 19890)
TCAATGCCGCCAGCCACCTGGTCGCCGTATTGACAGCCTCGTATCCGTTTACCGCCGTGCTGGTCGATGCGGCAAGCGCAAAACAACACTTGGTCGAGTCACTTGCCGGATCGGGCATAGCCGTAAAAATACCGCGGAAATGACCCGCTCCCGGGCGGTTTCGCCACGCCGGCAGGCCGCTACAGAGATGATAACGTGCTGCTGCTGGCAGCCCGTAACAGCTGACGTCGGCATCTGCCGTTTATCCGCGGACCGGTTAATCGGCGGCGAAAAACGCACGGGCGTTCAGCAGCCGCAGCTTTTCCGCGACCTCCGGCGCAAGGTGTGCGAGCCATCCCCGGTGGAAATCGACAAAGCGGCGGTAGTGTTCCCAGCCGGTATCAGGCTCATCCCAGCCATCCAGCTTGTCCACCGGCCAGACCGGGTCGGAACCGACCATAAAACGATCGGGATAGGCCTCAATGAGGCTGCGCCATTCCGGCAGCAGGACACCGTCTGAATCCGTGATGGGGTTATTGACGAAGCGCCATGGATCGCGCGCAGACAGTTCGCTCCAGACATTGTGGCAGGCATTCATCACCTCGGCGACCTGTGCCGTGTCCAGAATGGCACCGGCATGCGCCCAGAGGATGCGCAGCTCGCGATGGGCACGGCACAGCTCGATCAGGTAGGGTGTGTGGCTCAGTTCGGTATGTATGAGAAGCGGGACCTCATACTCTGCGGCGAGCTCGATGAGGCCGCTGATCACCGGCGTGCGCCAGTCTGGCATAAAACCACCGATCAGATGCAGTTCGCCGATACCCGCGTACCTGCCGGTAGCGAGTGCTGCGCGCGCTCGCTGCAGCACGCCCTTGTCATAGGGCCAGCTCGACCAGTCACCGGGGGCGCGGTACGGGCTCCAGATCGGCAGGATGAGTTGCGGGGCAAGCCGTTCCAGCTCCAGCGCATACTCGGCAGGCGTCCCGATGACTACCGCCAGCGCAATGTCATTGTCCTGCAGCGTCCGGATCGCATCCTCTGCAGGGGTGACCTCTTTCTGACTCCATTTGTAATGCACATGGACATCGGCCAGAGGCGGCGCGCCCCACACGGGCAGCGAACTGATCAGCACAAACAACAGCAGGATGTGAGGTGCAGACACTAATGACCGCCTCTGTTGTGCGGCAGCTGGGGACCCGATGCCGGATGCCTCCAGTCGGGGCCCTGTGCGCCGCATGCGACCTGGACCGGGATCATGGACAGGCTTGATTGCAGGGATATACCGCATCAGAGGGCGTACGTTATCATAGGCGGGCATTCATTGCGCGGCCGGGACCGGCCGTCTCGCCAGAAACCGACCCGCGTTCATCCATCATGACGTTGAAGCCGCATACCACACAAAGCAACGACAGACCGCGCTGGCTGATCGCATACCTGCTGTTTACCGCCCTCGTGACCGGCGCGCTCGTCATGGTGATCGAGGTGCTTGGCTCGCGCGTCATCGGTCCGTTTTTCGGCGTCAGCCTGTTTGTGTGGACATCACTGATCGCGGTGACACTGATTGCGCTGGCCGCCGGTTATGCAGTCGGCGGGTGGTTTGCCGACCGCCACGACGCCTGTGGTCCGCTGTACACGATTATTATCCTCGCTGGCATCTGGGTGCTGTTCGTGCCACTGCTCAAGGGTGCGGTGCTGAAGGTCTGCGTTCCCCTGGGCCTGCGCGGCGGCTCGTTCGCAAGCACGCTGCTGCTGTTCGGCCCTCCGCTGTTTCTGCTCGGCTGTGTGTCGCCCTATCTCGCGCGTATCGCGACGCGCGAGCTGTCCAGCCTGGGTCGCACCGTCGGTGGTCTGTATGCGCTCTCCACGCTGGGTAGCGTGGCAGGCACGGTCGCGACGGGTTTCGTGCTGATTGCCTTTATTGGTGTCGACCGCATTTTCCAACTGGTCGGCACGCTGTTGATCGGGCTGGGCGCGGCGTACTTCCTGATGGCCCGGCGCCGGCTCGTGGCGCTGGCTCTGTTGACGCTGCCTTTACCGTTTGCACTGAATACCGGGGACGCAGCTCAACTATCCAAACTCATGGAAAACGGCACTCGGGTCACGCTGATCGAGGCGCAGGACAGCTTCTACGGCAACATCAAGGCCGTGGAGTATTCCTACGGTTCGCGGCGCACCCGGGAGATGATCATCGACGGCCTGATCCAGGGCGGGGTCGATCCGCGCAACGGGCTCTCCGTGTACGACTACGCCTACCACCTGGAGGCGTTGCCGCTCGCGCTGCACCCCCAAGGCACCCGCAGCCTGGTGATCGGCCTCGGCGCCGGCATAATCCCTCGCCGCTACGAGGCGCGCGGTATCACTACCGACGTGGTCGACATCGATCCGGCGGTTGTCGAGTTCGCGCGACGGCATTTCGGCTTTCAGCTGCGTGGCGAGATTTTTGTGGAGGATGCCCGCTATTTCCTGCTCCGCGGACAGCAGCGATACGACCACATCATTCTGGACGTCTTCAACGGCGACACCACACCCGGCTACCTCCTCAGCCGCGAGGCGATAGCGCTCATCCAGCGTCGCTTGCAGCCGGATGGTGTCTTGGGCATGAACCTGGTCGCACGGCTGGTGGGCGATACCTACGTGATGGCATCGATCGTAAAGACCCTGGGTACGACCTTTGACCAGGTCGAAATCTATCCGACCTTTACGCCAACGCCGGACTCCGGCGCCGGCAACATCATCGTGATCGCCTACGACGGTCCGCAACGCGAACCAGACAGTGGAATCCTTCGCGGTCTTCACATACACCCCATGGCGCGTGAGGCGGTCCTCGGCACGCTTGGCAACCGCGTGCCGGCGCCGCAAGACGCACGCGCCGTGGTGCTGACCGACGACTACAACCCCATCGGCTTCTATGACGCGGCACTGCGCGAGTGGGTGCGCCGGGACATTCTGGAAACGACCGACTGGGATATTCTCATCGCCTCAGACTGAAAAGCGTTCGAGCTCTCGAGACGACAACGTTTTTGCGAGCCGGGAAGCGCTCAGACGGTTGTCAGAGGACCCGGAATGACTGCGGCTGGAGGGAGATATGTTAACAACGCGATAGCTTTTTTCGCCACTCTGACGCAAACGGGCGTGTTCCATGCCCACGATCCGGGGTAATCGGCCTGGTGGAAACACCGTTTGCGAAATGCCATCTGTGCTGCGTTGAACCACCATGAGGAATGTGGTCAACCGTCCTCGGCGCACCCATTGGGGGCCCCCAGGGAAGGCCTGCTTGCGTCCCCGATGGACGGGCAGGCTGGCCCGCAAGCCTGCCCGTCCCGGTCATCGTTGGCGCTACCTCATCAATGCATAGGCGGCATCGTGGGCGTCCTGCGGCGTTCTTGGGCGATATATGCCTGCGACGCCGTCATCTTCGGATCAGCGGCGTCCAGCGGATCGCTTTCCAGCGGGCTCATAATGCACCAGTTGATCATCTCCCAGATTTCGACGACTGTGCCCAGCTGCTTCTGAAACCTGGGATAGGTTTCCGGCTGCGTATGGGTCGCGTTCGGGTAACACTGATCGCACGATACCGTGTTCTTGCTGTTCAGCCCCCCTGGAACAGTTTCTCGCCCGTGGCGACTACCGCCTCATACTCCTGGGTCCAGCGATCCAGGTCGGCTTGCGTAAACGTGTCGGCCAGGGATAGCGACGACACACTGAGTGCCAGGCAACCGACGACGATGGTTTTCCAGTTCGTGTTTTTCACCACGATTGAGTCTCCTTTCATACCGCCGCAAATCAGTAGTGGGTCTGCGGCGGAATCCGATTTTTTTCGTCCTGGTAACGGGTGTCCTCGGGACGGCCGCTTTCCGTGTTGAACGCGACAACACGGTGCTGATTGTCCGGAAGCTGAAACACCACATCCGCGTTGCCGGTGTCCATATTGATGAACTGCCAGCCGGTGGCATCGCGTTCGAAGAACGGATCGGCACGGTTCATGTCGACCGTCAGCGTGGGCAGATACGTGGCAGCCTGTTTATAGGTTGAGGGATAGGGCCAGGGCCAGGCAGTCGCCATCGCCGAGGTGAAGCTGATATTGTCCACCTGATTGTACTGGATCTGGTGCACGTGCCCGTACAGGACGGTGACTTTCTTGAAGGGTTTGAGCATCGCCTGGACCTGCTCGGCGTCGTCGGTCCAGAAATTCCAGCCTTTGTGAATCTTCTGCAACGGCGAGTGCGACAGCACAACAACAGGCGTGTCCTTAGACACCTTGGCGAGATCGTTCTTGAGCCAGGCACGCTGTTTCTCGCCGACCATGAACGGCTGACCCTGGGGGTTGTCCAGACGCGCCATCTGTTTGATGCGGCCCATGGGGTCCTTCCACTTGGTGTCGGTCATCCATTCCGGATAGGTGAGGATGGAATTCAGCACCACGAAATGCACCCCCTTGTGATCGAAGCTGTACCAGTCCGGTCCGAGCTGCGTGCGCCAGTAGTCGCCCAGGTCGAGGTAGTAGTCGTGTTCGCCCATGACGTAGTGAACCTTGCCGTTCAGAGCGGAGAGGATCTCCAGGCCATGGTCGATTTCTTCCTTTTTGCCCAGCTGCGCGATATCGCCGCCATAGAAAAAGAAATCCGGTCGCGGCGTCAGAAGATTACTTTCGGCGATCGCACGAATCAGCCCCCGGTCCCAGTTGCGCACGAACTGGTTGCCCTTGATATGGGTGATGTGCGAGTCCGAGATGTAGCCGAAGGTAAATTTCTGCTCGTCGGTCTTACCGAGCGCGATCTCCACCAGACTGATCGGCAAGCTGCTGGCTGCCAGAACCACTGCGCTTTTCTTGATGAAATCTCGACGGTTAATTTTACTCATGTCTGACTCTCCTTAAGCTATTGCTTGGCCATTTGCTCGATGGATGGGCTGGTCAGCGCGCGCATAAACTCCACCAGATCCTTTTTTTCCTGATCGGTCAGGTTCAAAAGCCGGATACCACCGCTCTGGAAACCACTGATCGGATCGTCCTCCTTAACACGCCCGCCGTTGTTGTAGAAATCAACCACGTCTTCGAGCGTTTCCGGGCTGCCATCGTGCATTTAGGGCTGGGTCGACGTCACATTACGCAGGTTCGCCGTCTTGAACGAACCCACCTCGGTGGGATTCTCTGTGACCCCGAACCGGCCGAGCTCCGACATGTTGGGGTCGGTGAGCACAGTGACGTCGACATCCGCACCACCCTTCTTCCTCGCCGGGAAGGCCACCGCGGTTTCTGCCTCCTTGCCCTTGATCTTTTTCAAGCCGATCCCGATGTTGTGGAACCTGTTATCCGTGAACAGCGCCTGCGTCTGTTCGATGACGTGACAGGACACACAACGGCCCTTGCCGATGTAAAGCTCATAACCGCGGATCTGCTGTTCGCTCATGGTGTCCTCACCGCCGTAGAACCATTTATCGAACGCAGAATCGCCGGCCACAACCGTGCGCTGGAAAGTGGCAATCGCCTTGGCGACATGATCCCCACTGATCTCGTCTTTGCTGACGCCGAACACGCTCTTGAAGGCCTGCACGTAGTCAGCGTCCGCGCGCACCTTCTCGACGACCGCATCGTGGTTCGGCATGCCCATTTCAACCGGGTTGACGGGAAGCTGTTTGGACTGCCCTTCAAGGTCAGGCTCGCGACCGTCCCAGAACTGGGTTCGCATGTAAGCGGCATTGATGACCGTGGGTGCGTTGCGGGTAACGGTCAGGTCGTTTATCCCTTTGGACACACGCAGATTGTCGGTAAATGCCTTGGTCTCGTCGTGACTGGTGGCGCAGCTGACCTCACCGGTATGGCTGAGGCGTTTGTCGTGATACAGCTTGTCACCCAGTTTGATCTTCTCCTCGCTCATGGGGTTGTCTTCCGGAACCGGCGGCAGTCCCAACGGCGCTGCGGCGACAGGAATCGGACAGAGCGCACTACTCTCCACTCGCAACCCACGTTGATGGCCACTTCAACCCCTGCGCCGCCGGAATTCTGCTGTCCAGCTTACCCTGGCTGCGCATAGCTTCACGCCGCCTCGGAGAGATTTAGACTCAGTCTAGATCTATTTCTGACACCATGCAATTGATCCACGTCAGATTGCCCTGTGCTTTAGAGAACTGAAACCGACCGGCGTCGGTCAAACCCGAAACGCGATTTTCCAGGGGCATCAGTCGTGCTCAGCCGCAGGGCGGCCCTCCGCACGCTGGGCAGTCGTGTGCCGCCGCCTCGCGCCTGTCACACTGATAAGGTATCAGCGCCCTGGGTTCTCAATCGTGAGGATCAAAGAACCAGCAAACACAGTGACGCTTCAGTAGGTCGGTGGATGGCAGGGCATGCGTGTCACCCGACAATGGCTCTGGGCTTGTTATCCTCGTCCGGTTCATAGCCCAGATTCGGTGCGAGCCACCGCTCGGCTTCTTCCCGCGTCATTCCTTTTCGCCTGGCATAGTCCTCGACCTGGTCGCGGTTGATCTTGCCGAGGCCGAAGTAACGGGACTCCGGGTGTGAGAAATACCAGCCGCTGACCGAGGCGGCCGGATTCATGGCATAGGTTTCGGTGAGGTGGATTCCGACGTGCGTGTCGACATCGAGCAGTTGCCACAGCGGCGCCTTTTCCGTGTGTTCCGGGCAGGCAGGGTAGCCGGGCGCGGGGCGGATGCCCTGATAGTCTTCCTTGATCAGTTGTTCGTTGCTTACGGACTCATCCCGCGCATAGCCCCAGAACTCCTGGCGCACGCGCTGGTGCATACGTTCGGCCAAGGCCTCAGCGAGGCGGTCGGCCAGCGCCTTGAGCAGAATGGCATGGTAGTCATCGTGGTCTGCCTGGAAACGCGTGATGTGTTGTTCGATGCCGAGGCCGGCGGTGACGGCAAAGGCACCGAGATAGTCTTGCAGCCCTGTTGCCTTGGGTGCAATGAAATCGCTCAGGCACTGGTTGGGACGACCCGGCGGTTTCTGGATCTGCTGGCGCAGGTGGTGCAGCGTGGTCAGCACCTGCGTGCGTGCGTCATCGGTGTACAACTCGATGTCATCGTCGTCGACGGTGTTCGCCGGAAAGAAACCGATCACGGCGCGTGCCTGGAGCCATTTCTCATCGATGAGGGTTCGCAGCATGTTCCGTGCATCATCGAACAGTTGCCGGGCGTGTTCGCCGACGACGGGGTCGTCGAGGATCTTCGGGTAGCTGCCGGCGAGCTCCCAGGTCTTGAAGAAAGGTGTCCAGTCGATGTAGCCGCGGAGCTCTTCCAGCGGATAGTCATCGAAGACCAGGATGCCTGGGGCGGGCTTGATTGGGGAAGGGACGGGGGGCAGGCCTTCTTCCGTTGAGGGTCTGGTCCCGCTCCCTGGCCCGCCACCGCCAGGGGGGAGGGGGCTCGTGAGGATACTTGGCTTTGGTGGCTGGTAGCCTTGCCATTCAATTGGTGTCCTGTTGGCGCGCGCGGCCGCCAGCGTCAACCATTCGGTCTTGCGTGTCTTGCCTTTGTGCATTTCCCGCACGGCTTCGTATTCGGCTTTCACCTGGGCGACGTAGGCGTCTTTGTTGCCTTCACTCACCAGGTTCTGGACCACCCCCACGGCGCGCGAGGCGTCTTTCACATACACCGTGGTGCCCTGGTAGTTGGGTTCGATCTTTACCGCGGTGTGTACGCGCGATGTCGTCGCCCCGCCGATGAGCAGTGGCAGGGCGAAGCCTTCGCGTTGCATTTCTTTGGCCATGTGCGCCATTTCATCGAGCGAAGGCGTGATCAACCCGCTGAGGCCAATGATGTCGACCTCCCGCTCCCGCGCGGTGTCGAGGATCTTTTGCGCGGGCACCATGACGCCGAGGTCGATGACCTCGAAGTTATTGCACTGCAGCACCACGCCGACGATGTTCTTGCCGATGTCGTGCACATCACCCTTGACGGTGGCCATGAGGATCCTGCCCTTGGCCCTGGCGCTGGTGTCTTTTTCCGCCTCGATGTAGGGCAGCAGGTAGGCCACCGCCTTTTTCATGACGCGCGCGCTTTTCACCACTTGCGGCAGGAACATCTTGCCCGCCCCGAACAGATCGCCGACCACGTTCATGCCATCCATCAACGAACCTTCGATGACTTGTATGGGACGCTCGACGCTCTGGCGCGCGGCTTCTGTGTCTTCCTCCACGAAGCTGTCGATGCCCTTGACCAGTGCATGTTCCAGGCGTTTGCTCACGGGCCAGTCGCGCCAGGCGAGATCCTCCTTCCTGGCGGCGCCACCACCCTCGCCCTTGTACTGATCGGCAATCTCCAGCAGCCGCTCGGTGGCATCGGCACGCCGGTTGAGCACCACGTCTTCCACGCGTTCGCGCAGCGCTCGTGGCAGTTCGTCGTACACGGCGAGCTGGCCGGCGTTAACGATACCCATGTCCATGCCGGCCTGGATGGCGTGGTAGAGGAACACGGCGTGGATGGCCTCGCGCACGGAATCGTTGCCGCGGAAGGAGAAGGACACATTACTGACGCCTCCGGAGATCAGGGCGTGCGGAAGTGTTTGTTTTATCTGCCTCGTCGCTTCGATAAAGTCGACTCCATAATTATCGTGTTCCTCAATTCCCGTGGCCACGGCAAAGATGTTGGGGTCGAAGATAATATCTTCGGGCGGAACGCCCACCTGCTCGGTCAGAACCCGGTAGGCCCGGGCACAGATCTCGACCTTGCGTGCCTTGGTGTCGGCCTGGCCAGTCTCGTCGAAGGCCATGACGATCATGGCGGCGCCGTACTTGCGGCACAGGCTGGCATGGTCGATGAAGGCGGCCTCCCCCTCCTTCATGCTGATGGAATTGACCACCCCCTTGCCCTGGATGCACTTTAGCCCCGCCTCGATGATTGACCACTTGGAGGAGTCGATCATGACGGGCACCCTGGCGATATCCGGCTCCGAGGCGCAGAGGTTCAGGAATGTGGTCATGGCCGCTTCGCCGTCCAGCATGCCCTCGTCCATGTTGACGTCGATCATCTGTGCGCCGTTCTCGACCTGACTTCTCGCGACTTCGAGCGCCTCGTCATACTGTCCTTCCAGGATCAGGCGCTTGAATCGGGCGGAACCGGTGACATTGGTACGCTCGCCGACGTTCACAAACAGCGTATCCTTGCCGATGTTGAGCGGCTCGAGCCCCGACAGCCGCGTGGTGAAGTCGTGGGGCCGCGGCATGCGCGGCGGATAGTTCGAGACCGCCTCGGCAATGGCGCGGATGTGCGCCGGTGTGGTCCCGCAACAGCCGCCCACAATGTTGAGAAAGCCGCTGGCGGCCCATTCGCCGATCTCCCTGGCCATGGCCTCGGGCGATTCGTCGTATTCCCCGAACTCGTTCGGAAGGCCGGCATTGGGGTGCGCATTCACGCCGCAGTCGGCGATGCCGGCCAGTTCCTCGACGTATTGGCGCAACTGCCTGGCGCCGAGCGCGCAGTTGAAGCCCAGCGAAACCGGTCTTGCATGGCGCAACGAGTTGAAGAAGGCCTCGGCGGTCTGTCCTGAGAGGGTACGACCCGATGCGTCGGTAATGGTGCCGGAGATCATCACGGGGAGGCGCTTGCCCGTGTCCTCAAAAAAGGACTCGACCGCAAACACCGCCGCCTTGGCGTTGAGTGTATCGAAGATGGTCTCGATCAGGATGAGATCGGCACCGCCGTCGACCAGACCTTTGGTTGCCTCGTAGTAGGTATCCCGCAGCGCATCGAAGGTCACGTTACGGAACCCCGGATTGTTCACATCCGGCGACAGACTGGCGGTACGGTTGGTCGGGCCGAGCACACCGGCGACGAAGCGGGGCCTGGTTTCGGTGGCGTATTCATCCGCGGCCCCGCGCGCAAGCCTCGCGGACGCGACGTTCAGCTCGTAGACCAGATCCTGTTGCTGGTAGTCGGCGAGCGAGATGGCCGTGGAGTTGAAGGTGTTGGTCTCGATGATATCGGCGCCGACCTCGAGGTAGGCCTTGTGGATATCGCGAATAATCCCCGGCTGGGTCAGCGACAGGAGATCGTTGTTGCCCTTGAGATCGCAGGGATGGTCCCTGAAACGCTCCCCCCGGTAACCGGCCTCGTCCAGCTGGTAGCTCTGGATCATGGTGCCCATGGCACCGTCCAGAACCAGGATCCGTTCCGCCAGGAGTTGTTCGAACTTTGTCATCGTCTTGATTTCGCGTGAGTTATCGCGCGAGTGTAGCACGGATCGCGGGACTCACCCATCGCAGGCCGATGTGAATCGGGGGCTGCGCAGCCGCCTTTGTGAAACGTCGGCGCTGAGTTCAGGTCGAAACGACCAGACGGACAGAGGGGTCCGGCAGGAAAAACGGAAAAAAAACGGCGACTCCGAAGAGCCGCCTAGAGGAGACACGATGAAAAATGGTACGCGCGGGACGAATCAGCCGGGCGCGCCAGGCAGGATGACCGGCGCGGTCTCTGGCTCCGCCGCCCCAAAGGCTGCCTGAAATTCGATGTCGGTCCGAACACCCTCGCGGGCTGAGGTGTCCGTGGCCTCCCCCGTATCACGCGCAGAAGCGTAGGGGCCGGGTGGTGGCGCCAATTCGGCGCCATGCGCGATCGTTGCCGCCTGCTCATCAGGATGATAAGCCGTTGTTTTTCCTTGCCAAGGTGTAGCTTTCCTGAGCCAGGGTGTCTGCGCCACCAGCGGTCGATAAGCGCCCGCTCTGGCCGGCGCGGGCCACTGCGTAGGTGGCGCCCAGGCCGTCATGGGTGGGGGCAGCATTGGCCGCACAGCCGTTAACCGTGCCCCCCTCGGCCTGGGTTGCTGTATGCCCCGCGGTGCTTGGGCCACCATCGGCGGACGTGGCCTGTTCCAGGGCGCCTGCGCCATCATCGGCGAACGCGGCCTATTCCAAGGTGCCTGCGCCATCATCGGCGGGCGCGGCAGACTGCGTGGCGCCTGCCCCATCATCGGCGGGCGCGGCATGTTCCAAGGTGCCTGGGCCATCATCGGCGGGCGCGGCAGACTGCGTGGCGCCTGCCCCATCATCGGCGGACGCGGCATGTTCCAAGGTGCCTGGGCCATCATCGGCGGACGCGGCAGACTGCGCGGGGCCTGCGCCATCATCGGAGCACGCGGCATGTTCCAAGGTACCCGGGCCATCATCGGCGGGCGCGGAATGTTCCAGGGTGCCTGCGCCATCATCGGCATCACAGGGTAAGGGCCGGGTATCGCCATGGGCATACCCGATCCCCGACCCATCATCGGGGGACGCGGTGCGATGGGGCGGTACCTGGCAGCAGGCGCCGGGCCACGTGCGGGAATCTGATAGCCGAGGCGCTTGGGTTTGCCGATGTTTCCGCGCCAAGTCAGAGGCGGACTTTGCCGCAACCAGGGCGGCGGTGCAGCAATACGCGCCGGTGCGGATAGCATGCTGGGCGGGGCCATCCGCGCACCCCAGGGGCCGGCGGAACTCCCGGGGCCCCAGGCTGGTCCTGCGGCGTAAGCGCCCTGAGACATGCCAACGGCAAACGTACCCAGCAGCGTGAGCTTTATCAGATTCCTGAGTTTAATCATTCTGTTGCATCTCCTCGATCGCTGTGTTGCGGAAACAAACTACACCTCTGTCGCACCTGGTTCGCGGCCCTTATGGGCGCCCCCCGACCAAGCAACAGCAGTTTTGTTGAGGTAAAACCCGGACAGCGTGCAGCGACGCCGGTACGGGGAATATCCAAGGCAAGTGTCCGAAAGTCCGGGCCCAGGGCCCAAACGGAACGGTTCCCCTTGTGTCCCTGGGAATCTTCAGTCCTTTCGGTCAAAGTGAGTTGGCTTGTCATTCCTGGATCGACCCTGATCCACTCTTCCTGTCTCAGTTATAACGAGTTCCTTACATGCGGGCTTAGAAATAGCATATAACTAACTGCTGTGCAATAGGTAATTGCGTTGACGAGCGCAATCACTTCCGGCAAGTGGCCACCGGCTGGCGCGATGAACAGGTAAAAATCGTGCTGGGAAAGGGAGTTATTCGTCGTTTTGACAAAGTGCCGCGCAGCCTGACCGAGTGCGGCAAGGGCCACGCACAGGATGTGACCTCGAAACCGTGGAGTCGCCGCAATACAAGGGGAGGATTACGACACGGTCAGTTGCCAATTTGACCCGGTCGGAATGCGAATAACTCTCCGAGCTGACGGATGCAAGCGTAATTTTACCGATCCATCAGGCAGCTAACGCCCGCCTTTCCCCTGGATCAGGGCCTCGGGGTGACGTTCGAGGTAGTCTGCCATCAGGCGGATCGAACGAGCCGCCTGCGCCAGTTCGTCCATCAGACCGCGCATTTCGCTTGCCAGGGGTGAATCATCTGAAAAGGTTCGCTGGACTTGAGCCAGCGTGCTCTCGGTCTGACGCAACAGGTTTGCTGCCGCTGGCGCCAGGCCGGCATCAATGCTCTGTGCCAGCTTCTTTGTCTGCTCGAGCGTCGCGTTGAGACTGCTCAGAGACTCATTCAGGTTAGCCCCTATCTGGTCGAAGGGAATCGTCTCCAGCTTTGCCAGGATCTGGGTAACACTCGTCGAGATTTCTTCAAGCGGTGTCGGCACCGTCGGAAACTCGGGATAGTGACCGCCAAAGGCCAGTGCCGCCGGTTCGGCGTCAGGGAAAAAGTCCAGCCCGATAAGCAGCTTCCCCGTTAACACATTGCCCATCTGCAACTGGGCGCGAAGCCCCTTTTTAACGAGCATCTCTGCGCCCTTGTGATCGTCGGCCTGCTCGATGTCGCCGAGGATATCCAGACGCTCGGGTTCGAGCTCCACCAGTACGGGTATCCGAAACGCAGCGGCATCGACGTCATACTGGAGTCTGACATCCACGACCTGCCCTACCTTGATACCCTTGAGCTCGACCGGCGCGCCGACGGCCAGACCGCGCACGGACCCCGCAAAATACATGAGATACTGCTCCTTCCTGGCATAGGTCTTCTCGCGGCTTTGCTCCCGGTTTGCGTATAAGGTGAACACATGCTCCGACATGGCACGCGGGCGCGGCTCGAGATTCTCCGGCGTCTCAAAGGCAATGCCGCCAAGCATCATCGAGACAACGGACTCTGTGTCGACCCTGATCCCTTCCGCACCCACCGAAACGTCTATGCCGCTCGCATCCCAGAAGCGCGTGTTCTTGAAGACGTAGGCATCATAGGGTTGGCGGATAAAAATCCTCAGGCTGACAGCCTCGCCGTCCTTATCGAGCTCGTAGGCGATCACCTGACCCACCTTGATCTTGCGGAAATACACCGGTGTGCCCACATCGTGGGAACCGAGACTGGCCGCCTGCAGGACGAATTCGCGGCCCGGCTCATCCATTGTCACGATCGGCGGCACCTCCAGCCCGTTGAAGCGGCGTGCCGACTTGGCTGCATGCCCCGGATCAATCCCGATGTAGGCGCCGGAAAATATGGTGCCAATGCCGGACACCTGACCTGCGGCTACACGAGCCCGCACGACCCAGAAGCGGGTGTCCTCGCGCAGATACGCCCTCGCCTCTCTGTGCAATTCCACGGTCAGGATGACGTGTGATACATCATCGCTGATCTGGATATCTTCCACCTGTCCGATTTCAACATCCTTGTACTTGACCTTGGTCTTGCCGGCCTCGATCCCCTCGGCTGTCTTGAACGTGACGGTGATGACGGGACCCTTCTGCGTGTAGCCCTTGTACGCGAGCCAGCCGCCGATCAAGGCGGCGACGATCGGAATGATCCAGACCAGCGAAAAATTATTAGTCGTCTTGATTTTCGCTTCGGGGAGATTGCCAATGGCAGTGTCACCTGGTTCACTCATTCCCTGTTCTCCATGGCATCCCAAATCAGGCGGGGATCAAAAGTCATGGCGGCAAACATCGTGATTACCACCACACCGCCAAACGCGATGGCGCCGGGCCCGGCCTTGATGGTTGCCAGCTCGCCGAGGTTTACCAGGGCAACCAGAATCGTCACCACGTAAATATCCACCATGGACCAGCGTCCGACAGCCTCTGTGATGCGGTACAGCCGTGTCCGGTCACCGGGACGCCATTGTGACTTCCTGGCCACCGAAGTCAGCAGGTAGATCAGAATAACGAGTTTCATCATGGGCACAATGATACTGGCGAAGAATATCAACAAGGCAACCGGCCACATGCCGTGTGCCATCAGATAGACCACGCCACTCAGAATGGTGTCCGACTGGGTACTGCCGAACGTGGTGGTAAGCGTGATTGGCAGGACATTGGCGGGTATGTACAGTAGGCAGGCCGCAATCACCAGTGCCCAGGTTCGTCCCAGGCTATCAGGCTTGCGCCTGTGCAGGGTGGCCCCGCAGCGCGGACAAACCAGATGCACCCGGTGCGCATCACGCGGCATATGCACCACCAGACCGCAGATGTGGCAGCCCACCAGTGACGCTGCCACCGCCGTCAACGGTAACTGGCGAGTCATGGCGGCATCTCCACGCGTTCCCACACGATACGCGGGTCCAGCGATGCCGCGGCCGCGGCGATCACGACGATCAGGGCCGCAAATGCATACATGGAAATCCCCGGGATAATGGACGCCATCTGAGCCAGCTTGACGACAGACGCCAGGATGCCGAGCATGAATACCTCCATCATGCCCCAGGGCTCAATGCTGCGTACGAAACGAAAGATGCTGCCGAGTTTCCAGGGCACCCGCTCGAGTTTCAGCGGCAACAGCACGTATAGCAGACCCAGCAGCTCGGCAAGAGGCAACACCACCGTCGTCAGCACGACGAGCAAGGCAAGCGCGTGCATTCCTGAGTCGTAAAACAGGCGAACGCCCGTGAGCAGTGTGGTCTCCTGCACGATACCCTCCATCTTGAAAGACAGGAAGGGGTAGCTGTTCGCGATCACGAACAGGATCAGGCCGGTGATCACCATCGTCAGCGTGCGATCCAGGCTGTTACGTTTCTGGCGATAAAGCACGGCACCGCAGCGGCTGCAGCTGGCAGCACTCCCAACCGGAAGCTCGCTGATCCGATGCAGGAGGTCACATTCGTGACAGGCAATCAACGCATCCGTCGTCATACGGGGAACAATGCATGGGCGTCCTGATTTCGAGAATGAGCACCGTGCAATACACCGGGCACAGCGCGCTAGACTATAGCGCCCCTCCTGAAGCGAGCACAACCGCCACCATCGACCGAGACCTGCGGACCGAGCCTTGACCTGAAGGAGGCGGATGCCAGGCCACGCGCCGACCTGCTTGTCTGGCAGGGTTTCAACACCAACGCTGCCGTCAGGCAGGGCGCGGGTATCGACATCGGCAGCCGATGTTTGCCGTGCCCGCGGATGTGCAGACACCGCGGAACGATGACGTCTGCACAAGGGTGCGCCTGCAGGCGTGGCGATGACTTCGTTAATCGGCCTTCCGTTTTCCGGCCCCCGCGACATGCCCGGGAGGGCCGGCGACCACGCCAGCTCTGTTCGTTTCGCTTGGGCTATAATCGAATCTACCCTAACCGGCGGAGTATCCAGCTATGCTCAGTAACGAAGTCGTGGTATTCGCGTTCTTTCTTCTCCTTGCCCTGGTGGTCGGCTGGATATACTTCAGCTCGCAAAGCGCGCGTACAACGCGCCAGCAGATCCACCGGATTGCGGAACAACATACCATTATCAGTACTGACGAGCACGCCCGTGCACTCTGCCTTGCCGTGCACCAGCTCTATCCTCTGGTACATGCCGGAGTGGACTTCATGATCAAGCGCGACGGCCCGGACAAGCCCGCTTATCTCGCCGAGTGGTATGCCTCTGCGCCAAAACCCAGCCCCGAGCAGCTGGAGGCGGCCCTGTCACGGATCGCAAACAAGGACCTGGCCGCGCTGCGGCGGGCAGAATACCCGAGTGTGGGCGATCAGCTGGACGCAGCCTACAAGGCGCGACACGGGGACACGAGTGCACAGGAACACGTAGACGCGAAGATCAGAGAGGTCAAGGAGAAGTACCAGAAGCCGGGCGAATCCAGCTATTGATCACTCGCAGAACAGGGATAAGCGACCGTCGCCGTCTTCCCCAGGCGGGTAACAGCGATCAGGTCTGAACCCCGTGTCACCACTTACCGCCTGATGCCGTCGACGGAAAAACCCCAGACACCGGCAGACTGCTGCCGGGCGATTTTTTCCAGGGCATGGTACTCGAAAGGCGCGTCCGGTAAGGCCAGGGCCCAACCCTGGCGGACGAGATAGGCCCCCAGATCTTCCCCCTGAGAGAAATGCGAACGTTTGACGTAGCAGACCGCGTTGATGCTGCGGTCACGATTGCGACTCTTTTCTTCACAGTGCACGAAGCCCTGAATCTTGAAGTCCAGTGCCAGCGTTGCCCGCGATCCGCACACGGGAGGACTGAAGAACGTTCGGCAGGTGTAGCCGGTCGGCGGGATGTAGATACCATACAGGTGAACCTTGCGCGTACCCACCCGCAACGAGCCGTCGTCAGCAACGGATGCATAGCTCGAAAACCCACGGGCCGAACCGGGTACTGGCGCCAACAGGGTACCTAGCGCAAAAACACCCGTGACCGCACCGCGGAGCAACCGGGCCGACGCGCACCTCCGGGGCTGCGGACCGCTTTTCCGTACAGATCCTCGCGGCGCATCCCGAAACGCTGCTCTGGCTACCCTGGTGCACAAATTCATGTCAAGTACCTTCGCCTGCCTCACACACATGGTCCCGCGGTTTGCCTTCGATACCGGACCGCCCGCATCGGCTCTCTCGCCAGCCATGGCAACGCTTCTGGCAGGTTACTCCCTGCGGCGCGGGAGGGCCAGCGATGGGGGTCAACCAGTGCCGGGAAAAACCAGACGGGGGCCGCGGCGTCGATCGGTCGGGCGGCCGTTCGACCGCTGCTGACGGCAAGCCGGCGGTAGCGGTGCCAAGGGTGCCGATGCCAGACACCCGCCCGGAAAAATCGGAGGTGAATTTGTGTGACGGGCATCGCGGACTGGGCACCGGCAACGCCTTCAGGAAGCGCGATCCGGGTCGACAATCCGCACAGTAGACCGAACATAAGGGGGGTCACTATGTACGACCTGGATGAAACATTCACCCACACGCTGGATTCCGTGCTGGAGAGCATCGACGTTTATGGGGAGGACGAACTGCTCGACGATGACGACCTCTCCCTGCTGCACGATGCAGACGACGATTGCGACGACGGGGACGAGATCTGAATTGCCCGAGGTCGGCCCCGGGAAGTGCCGTCTGTCCCTGCCGACACGAAGCGGTGCGCGACCGGGCAGCAAAGTGTTCCGCCGAGTCTCGTCTACCCGATCGGGTCTGACTGCGAAACCGGCTTCCGCGCAATCGAAATTTGAACAGCGCCGCCTTTGAGCTCGTCTGCGAGAAACAGCAACAAGGCATAACAAAAGACAATCGTGCCGAGCATCTCCAACGATTCCTCGAAAGTGACGAGGAGCTCATAAACCAGATCCTCGGTTTCATCATGCGCCGCGTAATACCAGCCTTCGATCAGTTCTACGCCAAGCGCACCGGATACATACAGTCAGCCGGCAATCACGATCAGTCGTCGTATGTCGCGGGGCAGCCTCAACAGAAACGGAATGTAGGCCACGCCGATAGCCAGAACGACAAGACCGTAGGGTATCACCCAGGCGTAATAGAAAGGGCCGGAGACTTCCAGCATGGTCCTCAGCGGCACAATCAATACCTCGTGGATCGATGCGTCCTCGTCGATCGAAAGAAACAGGAAAATCAGTGCGAGGCCAAGCCAGTATCCTGCAGGCTGTCCTGCACTCTTCCTGAAGCTGGCTATAACGAACAGAAGTAGCGAACAGACAAGCAGGAGCAGCGCAGAAAAAAATGTAGGGAGGTTATTTTCGTTATTGAGATTAAAAAGGTCGATCAATCCGAATACGTAGTCGTAACCCAGCACGTATACAGACAGCAATCCCATAACGGCAGCGAAGATGAGGAACAGCGCAATTGCCGCAAGAAACAGTGAAGCCCGCCCGGGCTCAATGATCAGTTTCATGTCTGTCAAGTCTGCCAAGAGAAAGGGGATCGGGTCGCTTGATCTGAGCCGGCAAGAGAGAGCCGGGACTGATCCGGTCGAAGCGGTGCTGGGAACGTTTCGACTCGCGCCCGCCATGCTTCGCCCGGAGTGGCAGTGGGGGCTCGCATCAGTGCCAGCACCGCAGCATGCCAAACCGCCGCAGGGATCGTCCGCGCACAGAGAACAGGCTGCGCTTAGGCATGCGCCTTATCGGCGAACCCGTCGTGCGCGATGATTGACTACCTGTTGATCCGTCACTGGTAAGGCACATGTTGTTACACGAGCGCGTTGGGTCCGAGCTATCCGTCCAGAGCCTGGATGAACGAGCGCATTTCTGCCTCTGAGTTTTCAAGTATCGCCGTGCTGGTCTCGGCGGTCAGCTGCAGTTTATCAAACGCTGGCACCCCGTCGTGATCAGGCCCACCAAACCGTTCCGGATGATCGTTGTGGGCAAGGACATTGGCAACCGTGACCACATCGGTGAGGTCCGGGGGACCGAGATGCGTGCGATCGAGAATTTCATGCTCATCCACCGCTTGCGCAAGCCCGTCGGAAAACCCCCAGCTTTCGAGAATTGCGCGCCCGATCCCGGTATGCCATTCAGCCAACAGGGCCCGAAGCGCCTGCTCCTCAGCAAACAGTTCCGGATGACTTTCGGCGCGCAGCAGAATGTAGAGTTTGCCAATGTCATGCAGCAGCCCTCCGAGCATGGCTTCATCGGCATTCAGTCTCGTCAGCCTCTTGGCTACGACATACGCGATGGCCGATACCCTGATGCTGTGGTGCCAGAGTTCCTTGAGGTAGGGTTGCAGGAGTGGCGTCACCTGCGCGTCCATCACCTGCTCGAGGGCCAGGGAAACCGCGGCGTTGCGAACCATCTCGAAACCCAGGCGGGTGACGGCCATACGAACATCAGTGACAGGCACGTTCGCTCGGGAAAGCAACGCGGAGTTGGCCATCTTCAGCAGACGTGCAGACAACACGGGCTCCACACCCACGACGCGGACCACCCTGTCGGCGGATGCCTCCGGGTCTTCCAATGCTCGCTTGACGCGCAGCGCAACGTCCGGGAAAGACGGCAGCTCGAGACTTCCAGAGGATAGCTCTCCCGCGAGGGTGCGGACGAAGCCGAATTCTATCGCTGCCTGGCTAGTCATGTCAGGTATTACCCCAATTGTTCCGTGTGCGAAGCGATCCAGTGTTGGGCGGGCTATCGCCCACCCGGGCTTCCGCTAACCTGATGGTAATCAGGGACAAGTCGCCAGATCGGGTAACGGCTTGCTACCCTGGCATCAAGCAACTTTAGTGCCAGTTCTTCGGGGCAGCAGAATGGCATAGGGTATTGTGCCTGAGCAGCGGCCGGAACGGTCTCACTGTGAGTCTGTCCTGCCCGGCATCGACTGTGGCGACGGACCGGATCGGACACGAACGAAAAACCGCGTGCCTTCGGTGAGTCGCCAGCGCTATTCCGGGACTGTGCGAAAGTGCGCGCAGCAAACCGGCTTAACCAGCCTCAGACAGGCCTGGGAACCAGCCTTTGGATTGAGGGCCTCGCTTTTTTGACGCCGCAAAAGAAAAACCCCGCGGGAGGGAGCGGGGTTACAAGATTGGATCAAATCGAAGGAGAATGGTCGTTTGATCCAGAAAGCAATACATGGTGCGAATATCCCGTTAGTCAACCATCGCTGGCAAAAAGTTCCACAACATTTTGCCAAAGGGCTCTTCCCACAACGCAGGTGTGTTAATTCCGGTATCTTCCCGATTTCCTTACCATACGCGGGGCGCCAAGCGCTATGCGTGGCTGTGCATGGCAGCAAAGTCTGTCCTCGATACTGAACCATGGTTTGTCCTGTTCCAGTCTGAGTGGCAGTCATGGGATCTAAGCACAGGCTGTGTCGTCACCATTTTCACAGGCGAAGGCGAGATGAACTGCCGGGTCTTCTCGCGCGACGACATCATCGCCACCACCACGGGCTTGGTGCGCACAAAGCTAACAAACGTCAATAACAACATCAACTTACCGAAATCCAGGGAAAATTTTCCCGGCCCGTACTCCGTCGGATTAAGCGCGTTTTGCCCGATAAGCAACGCCTCTAGGGCCCCTAGAGGCGTATAATCCAGATATGGACGATTCTATCGTTATAGTGCAGAACAGGAGCTGCTGATGACC
>WOR8_10002051_pt1 | contig 20156 bp, 13 predicted proteins | sample DeeMarSeWOR38_10_FD_19890 | JGI IMG/M metagenome (IMG submission 19890)
AATCGAGGCCCCGTTGTCAAAGCCCACCCAGACCAGAGCAAGAATATCCGGTGTATAACCCGCAAACCAGGCGTCTCTAAAATCATTGGTCGTTCCGGTCTTGCCGGCCACCGGCCAGGTCACACCCCGCCGTTGCAGCGAACGGGCGGTGCCTTCCTTGACCACGCCCTGCAGCATGCTGGTCATGATAAATGCTTCGGCCGGCGGGATCAAGCGCTCGATCTTCAGATGTTGATGCTCAAGAATGCGATCGTTTTCGTCCACAACACCCTTTAAAGATAATGGGTAGGGTTGTACGCCCTCGGCGGCAAATACACAATAGGCCCGGGCCAGCTCCAGCGGGATGACCTCAAAGGCACCCAGGGCCAGCGAAGGGTAAGGTTTAATCGGTGTCGAAAAATTAAACTTGGCGGCCAAATCGACAATCCGGTCAAGACCGGTCTTCATGGCCAGGTCGACGGTGGCCAGATTGTAAGATTTTTTGAGGGCATCCTGCAAACTGACCGTGTACTCGGTCACCGTTTCAAAGTTCTGCGGTTCCCATTGCTTCCCATTTACGGTGTAGGATTTCGGATCGTTTGACAACAACGTTGTCGGCGTAAATTGTTCCAGACTGGTCAGATAAACCATTGGTTTAAAGGCACTTCCGGGTTGACGGCGCGCCTGGGTGACGCGATTAAACTGGCTGACACTGTAATCGCGGCCGCCCACCAGGGCCAGGATGTGGCCGGTTTTGGGCTGCATGACAATGATGGCGCCCTGAAGTTTTTCTTCAGGGACTGTGCGCTGCAGGGCTGGTTTTGATTTCTCCAAGCGCGTCAGGCCCTTTGCCAGGGCCTCTTCGGCGGCCATCTGTACCTGAGTGTCCAGGGTGGTGTAAATGGAAAGCCCAAGACTGGCAAGGTCTTCCGGGCGATAGAGGGTGTTCAGCTGTTGGGATAGGTAATCAATAAAATAGGGTGCTTTTTTCTCAGCCACAATAAACCCGACCGCTTTGATGGGCTGTATGAGCGCGTCTTCGAGTTGTGTTTGGGAAATCCATTCCCAGCGGTGCATGGCATTTAAAACCGCGTCTCTGCGGCTCCGGCAGCGGGCCACATCGCGATAAGGCGAATAATGATTGGGCGCTTTTATGAGCCCGGCCATGACGGCGGCCTCAGAGAGCGTCAGTTTCTTAACCGGTTTGCCGAAATAAAAATAAGATGCTTCACCGATGCCGCTGATGGCCACCGAGCCCTTTTGCCCGAGATAGATTTCATTCAAGTAAATCTCTAAGATTTCGCGTTTGTTATATCTGAATTCGATGATCAGCGCCAGAATGAGTTCTTTTAATTTGCGGGTAAACGTTCGCTCCGGTGTCAGAAAGTAATTTTTGGCCAGCTGCTGTGTTATCGTCGAGCCGCCCTGGCGAATGGTGCCGTGGCGCAGGTTGGTCAGCATGGCCCGCAGAATGCCGCGCCAATCAACGCCATGATGTTGAAAAAAACGGTGGTCTTCCGCCGCCAGTATGGCCTGAATCTGATGTTCGGGGACCTGTTCGATTGAAATCAGTTGGCGCCGTTCGCGCTCCTGACCAAAAAACTGCATGATTTCTTCGGGCTCTAATTCCAGGATGGGGATCGGCTCACCGTTGTCGATTCGGCGAATCATCCCGATTCTGTCCTGGCTGAAGCTAATTTGCGCCAAAAATCCAGCGCGATCGGTCCAGGGGGTTTTCAGATCGTTTAAAAAAATATCCAGTGCCTGCGTCCCCATCCGAATTTCGCCCTTTTGGGAAGGCAGACGGTTCACTTGGTGATACCCTAAATTCGAAAGCTTCTCACTCAACAGTGATAGGCGGATGTGCTGCCCCGGGTATAAAAGGTTTGTATCCGAATAGACGGTCGAGGGAATGCTCCAGCGCCGGGCGGAAAAGCGTTGTTCAACCTGGCCGAACAGGTGCCAGCCGTAAATTGCCAGCACCACGCCGACCAGAATAATTATAAAGAGGGAATATTTTAAAATTTTTTTCAGCATACAGAAAAGGTAATCCATTTAAGCGCTGAAACAATAATTTCTAACAATTAACGAATAACCCATAACCAATAACGCCCAAATCAGAGCGAAGCTCTCAATTGGGCTTGTGCCAGCCGCGCAATCCCCAGACGAGGGAGATCAGCGCCACAGCGCTGATTGCGGCTGAAACCAAGGCCGTGGCGTAAATGCCGCCGGCCAGCCATATGGGGCCCCCGATCAGCGCGCCGACCACCCGACCGACCCCGGCCGATGCCAGATAACTGGCCATCATCGTTGCCCGCGATGTGGGAATCAGTTCGGTGAACAGAGAGAGGCTGGTGACGATCGTAAACTCAAAGGTCAGAAATATAATAAACAGCCCTGTTAACGCCATCCCTAAAGTTTGTCCCAGATACGGCAGGATGCCGTAGCAGATCAAGCAGGCCGCCATGCCACCGATCACCGATCGTTTCAGCCCCAGGCGATCGGCCAGTGCGGCCGTCAACGATTCACCGGCCAATTCGGCAACACCGATAACGCTCGTTCCCAGGCCTAAGGCCACAATGCTCAAATTAAACTGTTTTTCCAACCAGGCCCCGTAGACAACAAACAAATTGTCATTTGCCACGCTAATCCAGAAGGCAAAAGAAAGCGCCCCAAGGGCGGCACGTTCCTGCATGAGGTGTCGCCAGGCACCCTTGAACAACGGTGACGATTGGCCGGGCGCCGGATGGCGCCGACCTTTTTCGATGATGATTCTGAGCGCCAGAATGCCCAAAATACCCAGACCGCCCATTGTAAAAAAAGGGGCCCGCCAACCCAGACGGTCGATCAGAAGCGCAATCAGCGGTATGCCCAGCAGGGTGCTGCCCGCCCAACTGAATTCGAGAAAACCGATGGCCAGACCCCGGCGATGAAACGGGACGCGTTCGCTGACATAAGCCTGCAGGGCCGGGTCAAAAATGCTTTTTCCCAGGCCGGCTAAAAATAAGGCGACCAGAAGCACCCCGTAAAACGGAAACAGGCCCGCGGCGAACATCCCGGCCACCAGCATCGTCATTCCGCTGAGCATCATTAAGCGATATCCCAGACGATCTGCGATCGGTCCGAAAAACAGTCCCAGAACCGCCGTAGCCTGATTGATCGCAATCAATGAGGTAATGGCCGTCAAGGGAACGCCCAGGCCACGGCTCAGTGCCGGTGCAAAGGGATAGGCAAACCGGCGCGCGGTATTGAGCACCAGGCGGCAAAGGGTGGTCACCACAACACTCATAATTAAACGAGAAGCAGAGCCTGTGGTCGTTTCAGAACTAGGTTCTGTTGGCATGGCGGGTTACCTGTTAGGTTTAGTACCTGAACTTTGCACGGGCCGGAGGCTTTCATCTCATGAATTTTCATACAAGATACAGGCACAGATTAATCCGCGTGTTGAGTGATGGTTTCAAATTCCGGGGGCTCATGCAGGTGTTTTTTGACATAGCACAGATTCATGGCCTTGATGATGGCCGGTTTGTATTTTTCGGGAAAATCCGGCGGTAGTGTGAGATTCATGATGATTTTCGTGACCATGTGGGTTTTTGGATGCGTTTCAAAATCCAGCACAAGTTTTAACTGGGTGGTGTCGATTTTACGCTTTTCACAAAAATTGAGGGCGTAAAGACCCGCACAGGTGCCCAGCGAGGCAAAAAACAGAAAAGTAGGTGTCGGTGCTGATCCTTCCCCGCCATCTTTTTCGCTTTGATCGGTTTTGATTGTAAAGCCTTTAAAGGCAGCGTCGACTTTTTTGCCTCCCGAAAAGCTAACTTCCAGTGCCATAAGTAATTCTCCTTCTGTGTTTAGATCCTCTTAATCATACTTATAAAGCTGCCAGCTGATACCATAAAAAATCATTGCTTTCAATCACCCCGCATCACCTTACCGTTGGCGCGTGTAAGTTCATAATATGCTGTAATCATATCTATAATCACACAAATGCGGCTCGGGATGCCAGTGCCAGCCAAATTAAATAGGGGATAAACCAACATATTATTTAAGAAAAAGTCGGCTTGAACCGATAATGTCAATATAATCCGGTAATAATACCGGAAACAATACGCGCTCGAAATCACTTCACCGCACCTAATAGGCTGCCGGAAAGATCAAATTCAGATTCGCAGAGCGAAAGGAGTTGCGAAAAATGGAAGAAAATCAGATCACTTGCCCCCAATGCGGTCTTGCAAATGATATTCTTGCAGACGCTTGTGTTCAGTGTGGGATTATTTTTGTAAAAGATCCCGCCATGATAGCAGCTGCAGCAGCACTGGATGATGCAAAAAGAAAATCCATCGAAGCGGCTGAGGCCATCCTCGATGAGACGCAACCGCCTGAGGCGCTGGCCGCACTTGACAATGAAGCCATCAAACGGCCGGATCCACACGAAGACACTGTCGAAATCCGGATTCCTAGAAGGGAAGAGCTTCCGCCAGTAGATGCCCAATTGCCAGATTCCGAGCCATCCAAACCGGAAGAGCCAAAAGACGAGCAAAAATCGGAAATTGATCTGGAGAGCATCGAAACCGCCTTGGAGACAGTGATCGAACCGATGGAAGGTGAAGCACCTAATTTAACAGATGCCAAAGCCGATGAACCAGCTAAACCGACTGCTGACGCGACGGCTGAGAAACCTGATGAACCAGCAAGCGATTTTCAAAAAACGGCAAATGAGTCTACTGAAGCCGATAATTCTGTCTCTACCGGAAAAGACAGTCCGGATTCAAAAGCGGATGAACCGGCGGCCAAAGAATCTAAAGCCGAGTCCATGGCGACAGAAGCATCATCGGAAAGCCTCTTAAATCCGGAATCTGAAAAAAAGCAAACGGCGCCTGAAGCATCTGTCGAATCTGAAGCCGCAAATGACCGAGTGGCTGAGCCGGCCAAAGCCGAGGATGATTTAATATTAACGGATGATATTCAGCCGGATGAACCGGTAATACAATTGGAAGCAACATCTGAGGTAGCACCAGACGAAAACGCTGCAGCCGGAACGGAAACGCATGCCAATGGACCGACATCGCAAGAAATGGCCACGGAAAAGGCCGAAGTCGACGCTGAGGCCAACCAGGAACCGCAGAAGGCCAGGCAGGAAGCCCTCATAAAGCAACAGGAAGCCTTACTTAAAGCCGAAGCGCGTAAAAAAGAAAAAGCGGCGCAAGCCAAAGCAGCAGCGCTGAAAAAGAAAAAATTGGCTCAGGCCAAAGCCGAAGCGTTAAAGAAGCAAAAAGCAGCTCAGGCCAAAGCCGAGGCCTTAAAGAAAAAGAAAGCCGCCCAGGCCAGAGCAATGGCTCTCAAAAAGCAGAAGGCAAACTGGGCCAAAACAGATGCGTTGAAAAAGCAAAAGGAAGCCCAGGCTCAGGCTGAGGCATCTGCCGCAGATGTGCAGGTGGCCGCAGTGGGTCAGAGCAACCATATCAAGCTTTTGGAACTGCTCAAAAGATACAAGGGCAAGGCCATTGGCATAAACTATGATAATTCGGCTGAAATTAAGGAAGCCGAGCTGGTTGAAGCCAATGAAGAATTTTTCAGTGTCATGGTAAAAGAGAAAAAAGTTCAGTACAGCTATCCCTTGAAGACAATCTTAACGATTGTCGAGGGCGAGCAAGGCGTTGAAACTGAGACCGGCGAAGATCACAAAAAAGCCAAGTTTGACGCGGTGATTAAAGTATATCCTTTGGTACTATTTTAGCTCACCTTACATTAAAAGCAGCAAAAGCGTCTGGGGTTTTTAAATCAATAATATGCTTTTTAGCCTCAGGCGCTTTTTTTATGACGTCCTGTGTTGTTTTCCAGAGACATCATCTGAGTTTAGATTCGGTCATGTCATTTTCCGATAAGCGATATGAATAATAAAGCACTGGTGATCCGATATTTGGAATGTGGCCAACCCTATAGCCAACCAAAACACCGACGTGCATATCATCCCAAATATCGGATCACTGTCAAATTAGGTGGTAAATTATCCGCATATCGCTTATCGGAAAAAAACATGCCCGCTTTGAAGTTTTAGCCTCGATCTTGAATCTGAAAGGTAATGGTATGAAAATTATTCTTTTTTATACCTATTTATCGCAATTCTTTCATTACAGAATTCATCCCCGGATTGTTTGCTTGACACTTCCAACTCTGCATCTTATGTAGAACCTATCTCAAAAATGCATCTAATCCGCCGCAGGCGGACCCTTGAGCGTGAGCTACTATTTTTTAGATAGGTTCTAATTAAAACAGTAGCATTACTGAAATGGCATTTCTGATTTTCCTCATTTAACCGGCCAACGGGAAAACGGGCAACGGGCTCAACCTGAAAATTTGAGATTGCTTTGAAGGATAAACCGATATGATAAATCCGAAAATTGATTCTCGCTTATTTGTGAAAAATCGGCAGCGTTTCAGCAAGCAACTCAAACCAAAATCCATTGCGATTTTCAACTCCAATGATGTGATGCCCACCAGTGCCGACGGCACCCAACCGTTTGTCCAGCAGAGCGACATCTTTTATCTGAGCGGCATCGATCAGGAAGAAACGGTGCTGGTAATTTGTCCGGATGCGCCCGACAAAAAGCAAAGGGAAATTCTGTTTGTCAGGGAAACCAATGAGCAGATTGCCACCTGGGAGGGCCACAAATTTACCAAGGCTGAAGCACAGGAAATTTCCAGTATCCAAACGGTGCACTGGACAAATGAATTGAATACGATCCTGCGACCCCTGATCATCGAATCTGAACATATTTACTTAAACACCAATGAGCACTTACGCGCGCTGGATATTGTCGAAACCCGGGACATGCGCTTTCTGAAATGGTGCCGGCAGGCATTTCCGCTGCACCATTATGAACGGGTGGCACCCATTATGAACCATTTGCGGGCCGTCAAATCCCCGGCCGAGATCGAGCTGATAAAATCGGCCGTCGGCATTACCGAAAAGGCCTTTCGGCGCCTGCTGGGGTTTATTAAACCCGGAGTGTGGGAGTATGAGATCGAAGCTGAAATTGTGCATGAGTTCATGCGCAATCGGTCCCGGGGCCCGGCCTACGAAACCATCGTGGCTTCCGGAATCGATGCCTGTACTCTGCATTATGTCAAAAATGACAAACAATGCCGCAAGGGTGATCTCGTGCTCATCGATTTTGGAGCCGAATATGCCAATTACGCTGCGGATGTCACCCGCACGCTTCCGGTCAGCGGGAAGTTTTCCAAAAGACAAAAAGAGGTTTACAATGCGGTGCTTAAGATTCAAAAGGCGGCCATTAAGATGCTCAAACCGGGCAATACGCTCGAAAAATATCAAGATGCGGTGGTCAAATTAATGGAAGCCGCGCTGATTCGCTTGGGTGTGTTGAAGAGCGCGGACGTTAAAAAGCAATCCAAAGACGAACCGCTCTATAAGAAATTTTTTCCCCACGGTACCTCCCATCATCTGGGGCTGGATGTACATGATTACGGTGATCGACACCGTAAGTTTGTATCCGGAATGGTGTTTACCTGCGAGCCGGGGATTTATATCCAAGAGGAGGCCATCGGGGTCCGCATTGAAAATGATATCCTCATCACCTCAAAAGGCCCGGTTGATCTAACCAAAAACATTCCGCGCGAAGCCGAAGAAATAGAAGACTTGATGAATAGGTGATTTTTTACCACGAAAGCACGAAAATTTGGAATCACGAAATTTAATTTTGATTTTTCGTGTTTTCGTTCTTTCATGTTTCTGTGATAAATTTGTTTTTCTCACCACGAAGAACACGAAGCTCTGGAAGGGCTACTCCATACTCTTTGGATGTCATTCTTCGTGTTCTTCGTGTCCTTCGTGGTTAATATCCATATGGATTAAACTGAGGTCAACTTTTTCGCGAGAGATGATCGGCGCGGCGCAGGGGCTCGGGCAGGCGATAGCCCCGGCAGGATTTCAGGACAATCCGGATGCAGCTGTCTAAATCCATGCGGTGTCCGATGGACACGAATACGGGTTTAACGCCTGCGCGGGTGCGGATCACCGCGCCGATGGTTTCACCGGCATCCGTCAGGTTGGCAGTGCTCCCTTTGGCGCGTTGTGGCTCCAGATATTCTCCGATCAGCGGGGTTTTGGCGCAGCCGATGGCCGGGGTATCGGTGAGCAGCCCGATATGGCTGGCCAGGCCAAAACGGCGCGGGTGCGCGATTCCCTGACCATCGAACATCAGAACATCCGGTGAGATCTTCAGGCGTCTGAGCGCTTCCAGAATCACCGGGCCCTCACGAAACGCAAGCAGGCCGGTAACATAGGGAAACCGGGCCGGAAGCACGGCTACCACTTCATCCAAAATTTTCAGATCTTCAAGGCTGAAGACCACCACTGCGGCACAGGCCCTGTGATGGCGATAAGCGGTGTCGATACCGGCTATGGTATCGAGATTCTGAAGTTGGATGTCCGCTTTGCGAATGACCCGGCGGGCAAGCTTGGTTTGCAGCGCAATAGCCTCTTGCGGTGTCAGGTCCCATCGGTGAAGCTCTTTTAAAGAAAAATCATTCACGATTGCCAGTATAAAGATGCTGATCAAATTTTCAACCGTGAGTTTCATTATTGCTGTTATACTTGGATGGACTCTAATGCAAAATCTCCATGCCGATAACAGGGACAGCGTTATGGTTGACCGCCAACAAATCCAACAGCGGCTGCGGGACCATCTGCACGCCCTTACCGTGACCATCGGTGAGCGCAGCGTCAGCAGGCCTGAGAATTTAGAAAAAACAGCAGCTTACATCACATCGTTTTACCGTGACATCGGCCTGGCGGTCGACCGGCAGGCCTATTCCTACGCCCAACTGCCGGTGGATAATGTCATTACCGAGATTTCGTTTCGCGAAAACCCCCAGCGGCGCTTTCTGCTGGGAGCGCATTATGACTCGGTCAGCGGCACCGTCGGCGCCGATGATAATGCCAGCGCAATTGCTGTGCAACTGGAAGTCGCCCGGCTGCTGTCCCAAAAGGCGGATAACGACGCTCCTGATTTGGCAATCAAATTTGTTTCTTTTGCACTGGAGGAGCCCCCAGTGTACGGCACTCGTTACATGGGCAGTCGGGTTTACGCCCGCATGGCGCGCTCTCAAAAGGAAAAAATTGACGGCATGATATGCCTGGAAATGGTCGGCTACGCCTGCCACCAGCCGGGCTGCCAGAATTACCCGTTTCCGCTGATGTTTATGGATTACCCCGAGACCGGCAATTTTATCGGTATCGTCAGCAATTTCAAAAGCCGCGGTTTTGCCAAAAACCTGGTTGCACAGTTTCAAAAAAATGAAGATCTTCCCGTGGTCAAATTAACGGTGCCCTTCAACGGTTGGATCATGCCGGCGGTCCGGCTCAGCGATCATGCTTCTTTCTGGGACAAGGGGTATAAGGCAGTGATGGTGACCGATTCGGCCTTTTTTCGAAATCCGTATTATCACACCGCAGCCGACACCATGGACAAACTGGATTTTGAATTTATGGCCAAAGTGGTGGAAAGCCTGGTCATTTTTTTCCTCTCCCATCACTGATGATAGATGATAATTTTACCGCCGGTTGGTCTTTTGCTCGTGTATTACTGATCCTGTTGCGAAGAAACACGATCGTTTGATTTATTAGCCACAGACGCACACAGACCCACACTAACCTTTTGGCCGGTCGACCCGCCGCCGCGCATGCTTCCGTCTTCGCTCTATCGAGTTTCGCCGGATAAAATGGCGCGGCAAGCTCTGACCGGCCAAAAATTGTCAATCGCTTTGCGATTATGTCCTTTTTGTCTGTTGTGCCTGTTTTATTTAGTCACTGTATCATCTCCAGTTGATATTGCCGGGTGAATTCATATTTTTGCCATTGCTTGAAGGCGATAGGGTATTTCACGTGCAGTTTTGTAGGAAGAAAATGTCTGTGTATGTCTGTGTGGGTCCGTGGTTAATTAATAGGCGTCCGGATCGACGTTTTCCATCAAATAGGCTTGATCCTCAGCGGAGCGGGCGAATACGCCCACATTGCCCAGGCGAACGTTCGTCAATCCCACCGCTTTGACCCGCTGATAGGCTTCCACCATTTGCGTCACATTTGGACTGGCAAAGTCTTTCATCTTGTATTCCGGGAAGAAGGCCAGAATGGTGAATGGGATCTTACGGTCAACCGCGTTCAAGACGCGCGCAATGTTTTCCAGATCAGCGGCCTCCACCAGACCGGGAATAAAAAGCGAGAGCACCTCCAGCACGAAACCGCGCTGCATCATTTCCTGGGGCAGTTTCAAGATGCGGTCATTATCGCAGCCGGTCAGCCATCGATGGTTTTCGGCATCAAAAGCCTTGATATCCAGCCAGAAAGCGTCCACCCCGCTATCCTTCAGATAGTCCAGGTTCTGCGATGTCAGTCCGTAGCCATTGGTTTCGATGAGCACCCACAGCCGGGTGCTGTCTTTGATCAAACGGGCGCATTCGCCGTAAAACTCGGGGCAGCAGGTGACATCACCACCCGTAAAGGCCGCAATATTGCGTGCCGGCCCGAATCCCTGGGGGCTTAACACAATCTGTTCGGGCTTTAAAACACCCGGGCAAAATGAAGACGGTTTTTGACGGGTGACACAGCTGCCGCAGCAGCGGCAGGCATCATGGGCATGCCAGGCGGTGACCCGGGAACGGGGCTCAAACTGGGTAACGGATTTTTCATAGGCCAGAGCGGCCTCCAGAATATCTCCGGGCGAATACCATTGACCGTCTTTTATCTTGCTGAAGGTCCAGGAGTGACACTTGCGGCAGGAAAAATTACACCCGGACTGGTAAATGGACAGATAGTTTTCCGGGCGCGAAAGATGAACCGAAGTGATCAGGCGGAAAATGTCGTCATTTTCATATTTTAACGTGGCCTGGCAGGCCAGCCGGCGCTGGCCGTCTGCCTCAACAGCACAGCTGCCGGCTGAAAATCCCTGCTCTTTTAATCGGCATTTGGCAGTTTCCATTTGGTGCAGGATATTACAAGACCCGAATAAAAAAGACAAACCTCAATTTCAAAGCATAGAGTGGCTATCGTAATTTATTAAATTCCTGATGTTGACAGTCTGATAGTGTATGATATAGACTTTGGTATAGCTCATTTTTTAATAATTAAATTAAACGTTTCGAATTTCAAAAGAAAAGGTGGGCGGATATAAATTAATAGGAGGCTAAAGATGAAAACAGCACGAATTTTCATAAACGGCAGAAGCCAGGCGGTGCGTCTGCCAAAAGAATTTAGGTTTTCTGGAAAAGACGTCTATATTAAAAAAATAGGCAATATGGTTGTCCTTTTGCCGAAAGATGATCCATGGGCTCCTTTGATCAATAGCCTGAATCAGTTTACAGATGACTTCATGCAAACCAGGGATCAACCAACTCGAGATACCAGAGAATCTTTATGATCAAATACATGCTCGATACGAACATATGTATTTACATAATCAAACAGAAACCCGAAAACGTCATAGAACGTTTCATGCAGAGCCAGGTTTCAGATATTGGGGTTTCTTCCATAACCCTGAGTGAACTTGAATACGGCGTTATGAAGAGTGCAAGACCGGAACAAAACAAACTCGCGTTAGCCCAGTTCATTGCGCCCATTGAAATTTCGGCCTACGATGATGTCGCAGCACAACATTACGGTAAAATTCGTGCCAACTTAGAAAGACAAGGAACACAGATTGGTTCTCTTGATATGCTTATCGCCGCACATGCTTTATCGATGGATTCTACGCTAATTACCAATAACGAATCGGAATTTAAAAGGGTATCTAATCTCAAAATTGAAAACTGGGCAAAATAAGAAATGATAATAATCGTAAATATGTTGCATATCTTATCACTATATTCAAACATGCTCGATTCTATTACTAGGGGTGTCAAATCTTGATTATTGATTATATATTGACATGCCCAACATACTATGCTAGGTATCTCCCATGACCCGCGCCTGGCGAATTGAATACGAAGGAGCCTTGTATCATGTCTTATCCAGGGGCAACGAAAAAAAACCGATCGTTTTTGATGATCGAGACCGCAAGATGTTTGTCGATTGCATCGGGCAGATGGCTGAACGATTTGAAATTGACGTTTTTGCCTATGTGTTGATGGACAACCACTATCATCTTTTGTTTCGAACCCCCCGGGCCAACCTATCCAAATGCATGCATTGGTTTGGTGTCACCTATACCAATCGATTTAATAGTCGCCATGATCGCAGCGGCCATCTTTTCCAGGGCCGATTTAAAAATATGGTTGTTGAAAATAATGCCTATCTGTTGCAGCTATCCTACTATATCCATCGAAACCCCTTAAGGGCCGGTTTGGTGAATCGACTGGCATCTTACAAATGGAGCAGTTATCGGGCCTATGCTTATGGCACGGCCATACCGCCATGGCTCAATACCGAATTGATCTTGTCGCAATTTATCAATGTGGTTGACAAGCACGGCGCCTATCGCAAGCATGCCCAAATATATTCCAAAGAAGAGCATCGGCTATGGGAAGATTTGCGGCATGGGATATTTTTAGGCACCCCATCTTTTACCGAAAAAATAAAAAAGCGACATCTTCCCGCTGTCCCCCATGCAGAGATCCCGGCCCAAAAAAAAATAAAGAAAAGTATCGATGCGGATGCCGTCATCATTAAAGCCGCTAAGATTTTAAACTGTGACCCCCGGCGCTATCGTAAAGCCATCAGAATTTCAGCCGCAGATAAAGTGGATCGGGATCTGCTGATTTATTTGTTGTGGCAGACCGGCCAGCTAACCAACCAGCAGATTGGTGAAAAATTCGAATTGAGCTATTCGGCTGTTAGCCGCAGGGTTCGAATTTTTAAAGGTTTGCTAAAAAATAACCGGGAGCTTGATAATCGGTTTAACCAAATTAAATCAATAATCAAGATTTGACACCTTGTTCATGTCCTGTCTTTATTGCAGGGTCCACTCATTACAATCTGTAAATATCTTTGTCGACCATTGTCAGTAGGATTTCAAAGACATTTTTGTAAATGCGGGGATTTAATTCCAGTATTTCGTTGAAATCATCGCTCGTTATTTTGATCATACGGCAATCCTCGACGCATCTTAAGGTGTATCTTCTGACCGATTTGCGGATGATAAAGCCAAATCCAATACCATACGGCGCTTCAAGCAGATCAACTCGTGTTTGATTTTCGTCCAGAATCTCCGCTTTACCCTCCAGTATTTTGTATAGTGCATTGGCGGGGTCTCCGATTTTAAACACATAGTCTGCCGCATTGAATTCTACGATCTCCATAAATTCGGCAAACATCATGAGCTCCATCATCGAGAGTCCCTTCAGCATCGGCGAATCTTTAACGAGATGAAACTTCTCAAGCAGGGGCATCATTGCTTCGACCTCCAACAAAAATTTCTCAAATCGTCCTTTTATATCCCGGGGCATCTCCCAGGCAGCAGACAGCTTCAGCCAATAATCCTGTCCTTGAAATATCCTTTGATAAACATCTTCGATATTATCCACAGAACCGCCGGGCATGACCGTTCCGTAAAATAGTCCATCATCAAATCGAATCGATTCGAGCAGCTTCAGCATACCGGAATTTTCTTTTTTAATGATGGCTTCAAGGTATTCTATCGATTTGGCTTTCGTGTGGCCCGCGTCTTTTAGGCCGGAATGCCACTTAATACGGAAAAAAGAGTCCATGACCTTTAATTCCGGATGCAAAAGATCCAGAATTTGAAAGATCATCCAGATTTGGGTTTCAACATTTCTGGCCAATTCCAACAGCAGCAGGCTACCGGGTTTCGTTGACGCAATGACCTCGTAGTCTGAGCAAAGATCGCGGCATTTGTCAATTTCTCCAGAAAGCCTTTCTATAAGTTCGTCAAAGTCAAGGGTTTCATCCGCTTTTCGTAGCCTGTTGATGCATAACAATGCTTCCCTTTTGACATGGGGATTGGGAAAGCGAAATAGAATGTCCACCAAAAAATCCACTGCATCTTGTGAGGGCAGAAACCGAAGGGTTCGGAGACATTTCTCCAGATCCATATAGGACTTTGAGCGCGTCATAAATATCAGCATATCAAATATGACATCAAACGCTCTGCCTCCGAATCGCGCCAGGTGTTTGTTAAAAGACCCATAGTTGCGAATTTTGTCAAATCCAACATCTTTGAGGTACGCTACAAAAAGATCAAGGTCGTCCATTTTGGCAAGCGCTTCAAGTATCGTGTCAAACGCCTGATCGCTGTGATTCCCAAAATGCAGTTGAACCTCGTCTTTAAACGATGACAGCTTCAATTCGCCGACCAGCCAGATGCCTGCCAAAACATTGCTGTCAGCCTCGGATTTCAAAAGCCATAGGATCTTGTTTTCGGCTTTTTCTTTCAGCTCATCGGAACCCCAGCGGTGCACAATTGTCAGGTCGTGTTTCAAAAGATCAAGTGAATCTGCTGCGTTTAAGTAGTGGTCAAAATATGGACTTTCTGCAGCAGGACCCCAGTCCGCAATGACCTGCAGACACGTCTCTTTAACGTGTGTGTCTCCTTCTTTCTGGCACATGTGCTCCAATTCACCGACCAGGTGAGTTGCCCCTACATGATGGATGACGGTAACGCTTTCAAATCTCACAAACTGATTTTCATGTGTGAGCAGGTCTGTCAGGACACCATCGAGCTCGGAAGTATAGCTGTTTCGAATCAAATTCAACAAATATAGAAAGTTGAACATGTCGTTGTGCTGGTCACGTGCCATTTTGTACTGCTCTAAAATTAAATTCGGCTGGTAGCTGATCAGAGATTCGCGTACACTTTCCAGCCGGCTTCGCCGCTGAACACCCTCTTTTAAAGACAATACGTATCTCTGTGGAATGCGCGCAATGATCGGAATCATCACTGCCAAAGATACGATGATCAAAAGCGTGTAAACGGGTATCGGGTTGCTGAGTTTGGGAATGACCAGAAAAATGGCACAGATACCGATAACGAACACCGGTTTGAAAAACAGCTTGGAATACATACGGATCGTGTTGCAAAGTTTTTCCGGTATCGAAAACATGAGCAACTGGTAGGACGACTCGAATATCACTCTTCTCAGCAAGTCATTGATGGCGCAGGCGCAAATCGTTCCCCAGAATATGAGCGTCGGGTATCCGGCCGGCCTGAAAAAGTATACACCGATGATCAACAGCAGGTTGGGGATCAACAACAGCGGATACGCGTAAAGAACTTTGCCGTTTAACCACAATCTGGCAAAAAAGTAGACAAACAAGAGCTGCAGAAGAACCTGGACAAGGCTGATGATCGCCTTGTAAGCACCGATAAATGAGGTTTTCGGGTCTGCCGCTGAGCGGCTTTTGCGCACCGGGCCCCCGGTAATGTCTTCAATCTCGCTGGATGCCACTTCCGTATAGGAAGGCTGCGACGCTAATCGTGCGTTGACCTGCACATCAAAAAGAACCTTGAACAATAGGTTAAAGATTCCGATCAAAATGACAATCTGGATAATGGATATAATGATTTTATATTTCTTCTGAGATGATAAAAGGGTTTTAAGGCTCTCCCGGGTGGCGGTGATACTGACGTTGATACGGTAACGGTAACTATGGAAAATATACCGGATAATACCGTAGCTGAAAGCTGCAAATGCGGCGGTCATCAAAAGAAAAATCAGCTGATTTTCGCTGGGTACGCGCCTGATAATGACATAGCCCGACATCAGTGCCCCCAGACTGCCGGCCAAAAGAAAAACGTACTGATAACGTTTCGATTCCCGGATATTGATGCAGTAGTTTATCAGCGACCAGGTTTGAACAATGATGAGTTCATCAAAAATATCGACCACAACGAAATAGCCCATTGCCGGCCCAAAATGCTGATGAAAGCCCGGCAATACCTGTGGTATACCGTAAAGGACAAGCGATACCGTCAGCATCGCCAGCATTTCACGCTTGATGCGATGCTCAAAGCTCACCTTGCTGCCGTAGACAAAGTAAATGCAGCTGTAGATCACAAAACTGATGCCGGTAAGACCGTAAAGCAGAAAGTATGGTTTCTGGTTGTAGATACTGCTGAAATGCGGTGAACTTGCGATGGCATTGAGAAAATTACTCTTGGTGAAGGAAGTAATGATGGTAAAACAGGCGATGTTTGAAAACGTTAGAAGGCACAGTAAAACGATTAATCGGTTTCGAGAACGGATTGAATCGCTTGAATCCAACGGTGTAAACATCTTCTAACGCTTTCGGTTTATTAAATTTATTGCATCATTGTCATCGCCGTCAGCAGCTATTGCGATAAGTTCCGCTGCACCTTACGGGGAATGGGTATCCGGCAGCCCCACAACGCGACCGTTGCCGCCTACCGGATAGTCCACCGCGCTGATGACACCGCCAAGACCCTGCCGAATGTAATTGCCCAGCGCATCCTGATAGGTGATGTTGAGGTTGCTGAAGGGTAAACCTTCAAACGGATATTGATCTCCACCCCGGGCCAGGTAATCGATGGTGGCAATCGCCAGGGTGTAAGACGGATCAACAACCAGACTTCCAGCGTCAATTAATTGGGTCCCATCATCGAGAATCACCCGGGTGACTCTCTCCCCGGAAGTGATGATGTTGCCGTCCTTGTCGATTTCGATGGCTTGCCTGGACGGATCGTATTCGAAGGAGAAACCAGCGACATGGGCAAAACGGCCGGTACCCGCACCGATGGTGTGCCCTTCACTGCCGATTCGCGAAACCGCGTTTTCCAGCAGATTTTTAAAAGTGGTGAGCGGCACATTCACGAATACCGACAAAAAGTCGGGAAACGATACGATGTCATAGATATCACGCACTGAAATTTTACCGGCCGGAATGATGGTGTTGTTGCGAATGCTGCCGCCGTTGGTCAGCGCAACAGCAGGTGCCTTAACACCGACGTGTCCCGATAGGCGCCGCGCTTCTGAAAGAAGCGCGTCGGCAACGAGGTTGCCTGCATTGGTTTCTTTCGAACGGACATGCATTCGGAGACCGTCGAGTGCGACCTCCGAGCGGGCAACGACGTTTGTTTCAAGTGCTGCAACAAAAGCCTGCACGGGTCCGGTCACCTGAGCCTGAACTTCCGGGTCGGGTACGACGGCATCCGGATGGGCACCGCCGGCTACACGAACCGGCCCGCTGGCCGGATCTATTCTAGTGATGTCGCCGCTGGTTTTGTCAAAGTCCACCGTCAGCCGACCGACGTATTTATATTCCCCACCGGTTGTCACGACCGAGACCGGCCTGCCGGATAAATCCTTCACGACCATGGGGTAGGGTCCCCGCGGGGTATCACCCGGTATAAGAAGATCTCCGGGATTGGCCAGCACATCGTTGCTGCCGCCGGTAACTGCAATGTCAACACCGCTCAGCCGGGCGATCAGGGCCGTATCCTCCGCAAGATCCTGCAGATGGCTGACGAAAATGATTTTGTTGACCCCGCCCTCAGTTAGGGCGTTGATCTCGTTTTGCACAACCGTTACCAAATCGGCGTCAACGACTGCGTTGGCCGGTCTGGAAATAAAGGGCAGATTTGGGGTCGTGGCGCCGATGATACCGAATGTATGACCGTTTTTTTCAACGATGATGCTTCTTGCAATCCGCCCGCGTTCTACAAGGGCTTGCAGAGCAGGCTCAGCGCTAAAATCGATATTGGCACTAAGATACCGGGGAAACGTGTTGCTGAAACCGGTTGAAATAAAATCCGCCAGCAAAGCGGGACCGAAGTCAAAGTCGTGATTTCCCAGCAGGATGGCGTCATATCCGATGGCATCCAGTGCTTTGGCGTCGTAGTAGGTGTTCACACCGTCGAGGGCCGGGTTGTAGGCTGCAAGGCTCGCCTTGAACTCGGGACCGGCCAGAAAATTGTCCCCTGAGGACAATGTTAAAACAACATCCGTTGCGGCCGCCGAACGCAAATTTTTAACAAGTGCAACGCTGCGGGCTGCGCCGCCGAAGTCTTCAATCCCTTTTCCGGCATACAAAAGCTGGGACTCACTGTCGTTAAGGTGAATAATGGTCAATGTGACCACCTGGCCGGAGCCGTCGAACATCAGCCAAGACACCCCAACAATCAGAATGATGGCACAGCAAATGAGAATTTTTTTGTTCATATTGAATTGGAAAGCTCGGAGATGTCGCAAACGGTAATCCAACCTTCCCGGAGGGGCTTGATGAAAAAGGCGGCGCATAAAATGAGCCAGACATCGGCAAACATCAGCAAGGCGCTGAAGCCTTCCCCGGCACGCCGATCCGTAAACAGGCGTAGAAATCTGTCCAGTTTAGATGGCTTCACAGGATACGGTCTTCTTTTACGGTTGCGATGCACCTTCTGGTTGTGAAAGATCAGCCGGCGACTTGCTGTCAATGGCCGCTTTAAGCTGCTCGAGTAATTGCGGAGAAACTTTGCCGTTGACGCTCAGCTGCTCTGTTTTTTGGAATGCCTTGATGGCCCCCCTGGTTTGGGGACCCAGTTTACCATCGACCTTGCCGACATCATACCCCAGCTCCAGCAGGGCCGCCTGTACGTGTGCAATTTGCAGGCGCTCTTCCTGCTCTGCGTTAAAACCGATCAGGTTACGCCCAAACGTCACCTCCGGAGGAAGTTCTCCGGGAGCCGCCGGCGCCGATGGATGGTTCGCTTCGATTAGGCGGTGGATATAGGTTGCCAGGGTCTGATGATCAACAGCCGAGTTTTTATAGAGCACATTTGAAATCAAGGTCGCCAAATAGTGCAATCGATTGACGCCGGCCGGGGTTTCTACAATGGCCACTGAATTCATGTAGTTTTTGACATTACCGTGATATTTTTTACATTTGAATCCCGGCTCTTTTTTGCAGCTGTAAAGCGATCCGGATTTAAAATAGATCGCAGAATCATACAAGGCGGGCGCTGAGGCATAGCGGATGCGGCGCTCGGTCATATAGAGCAAGCGCTTGATTTCCCGGCTTGAAAAAATGTCCACCAGTTTTCCCTGCTCCATCAGCAACATAAAACGCAGCAGTTCCCGTGCGGTAGCGTAACTGTTGTAGCCGGTAGGTACTTTTGTCTTGCCGTAACGGGTGAAGAAGCTCCCTTGGCGAAAATACTGCAAGTCCAAACCATTGCGTGTGAAAGATTCGAGGAATGTCTGTTCGTAAAGTTCACGCAGTTGCTGGCGTGAGGCTTTTTCAAAAAAGCGGTTGGCTTCGTCATCTGAGACCGGATAATCCTTTCGGAAATGTCTCAGCAGCATGGCATTTTTCATCACCATTGCGGCGGCGGCATTGGAGCTGATGGAAAGTGTCCAATCCAGATACTCCCAGAGGGACCCCTGATCCCCTTCTTTTAATGGGCGAAAACGCAGGGCGCCGGTATCGGGATTCCAGAGTCGAACCTCGTGGTGATCCCACTGGATGAATTTATCTGCAGTGATAATGGTTTTGCGCAGTATGTGCTTGCGGGCTTCGATGTCATCCGGATAAATGTCAGCCAGCGCTTGAAAGAGTGCCAGGGCAATTGCAATTTTCCCGACGCTGCCAACGTTTTGTTTGTAATCTGCCCGGTGTTCGGCATAGCGTGGATTGTCAATATCTGAAAGATCGAGAACAGCAACGCCATAGCGGTTCGCTCTATCCCCTAAGAGCTCCAGAACACGAGCGGTGAACTCCGGATCCGGTTCCGGGATGACCAAATCCGGGTGATCCAGCAGTCTTAGATCCACTAAATGGGACGGCAGCAGGGCACCCGGGGGCTGCTGGCGGCCGCGCATTTCACCGAAAACGGCCAGGCGGGCTGCTTCAACACGCCGAATCCCTGTATCGGGGTAGGCGTCCAGCGGATAGGTAAAACCAGTATCAGTGATGGAAAGTGCGGCTAAAACAAAAATTAATCTCAGATAATGTTTCATTTTGCTCCTTATCAGGCTTTTAGCGTTGGGCCGTGTGCGGCCGATTCATACGGCCGGTTTGGGGTCACGGCTGAACGGATATTTTACTGTTGCCCGGTTTATCCGGATCGGGGGTGTTCATCCAACTTCACCGTTTGATTGAGTTGGCGCATCATCTCCTTATCCAGGTCGTTTAGGTATTCGTTGCTGCGGGCCTGAATGCTTTCAAGAAAAGGTCGAATCTGAAAAAGCTGCAGTTTGCTGTCGATAAA
>WOR8_10002053_pt1 | contig 20149 bp, 19 predicted proteins | sample DeeMarSeWOR38_10_FD_19890 | JGI IMG/M metagenome (IMG submission 19890)
CTATGTCAGGGCTTTTGAAATCTGGCAGGCCCTGGCCGAACAAGGCCATGAACTGGCGCAGGTCAATCTGGGAGCTATGTATGACGCCGGCCAGGGAACGGGTGAAAACCCCGCCAAAGCATTTGAGCTGTTTCTGGCTGCGGCACAGAAAGGCAATCCGTATGCCCAGTATAATGTCGCCAGTATGTACGCCCAGGGCCGCGGCATTCGCTGTGACCGCAGCAAGGCTAGATTCTGGTATCTAAAAGCAGCCGATCAGGATCTGGCGATCGCCCAGTACGGCCTGGGCATGCTCAATGCCGGCGATGTCACTGAAACCGATAGGGATGCAGCTCAACATCTTGAGGTCGCCATCGGATGGCTATTCAAGAGCGGGTTGACGCATCTAAAAAATGATAATCTCAGCGGTGCCCGCAAAGCCTATGATTCAATTGCTGAACTTGCCGGCGATCACCCCCTGGCCGAACAACTCAGCTGCAAAATCGAGAGCAAAAAACACAGTCAGAGCCCCGACTCGCCTATCGCATCTTTTGCCGGCGCCTCTCTGGGAACCGGCTGGCCGATTTCAGCGGGTTATGTGATTACCAATTATCATGTAGTGGACTCGGCCGCCGAGATTTTGCTTTTAGACGCATCCGGCCAGCAGATAAAAGCCCGAACGATCCTGTCGGATGCAGTTCACGATATCGCCATTTTGCAGGCGGTTGACGGCAGGCTCCTGCCACCGGCACTTCCGCTGGCGACCACCGAGATTGATGTTGGCGCCAGAGTGTTTACCATGGGCTTTCCCCGTATCGATGAGATGGGTGTCACCCCAAAACTGACCGATGGCGTTATCAGCAAATTGTCCGGCATTCAGAATGACCCGGCCAGCTATCAAACAACCGTGCCCATCCAGCCCGGCAACAGCGGCGGTCCGCTGTTGAACATGAGCGGTGAAGTCGTCGGTGTGATGCGTTCAATGATTGGTGTAAAGCATATGCAGACCGGCGAAACCCGCGTCTATGAAAATGCCAGCTGCGCGACGAAAATTGACCGGCTGTCCAAAATCCTCAGCAAACTGCAGGCGCCTGTGGATGCCCTTCAAACGTTGCCTCACAAGCCGGAAAACATGGCCGCCCTGCGAAAACGACTACAGAACTCGCTGCTGATTGTGGTTGCCCGCTAGGCTTGTGTCCTACAGGAATATGATAAAATTGCACTGTTATTGCGCTCCCATCTGATAGCGTGATCGGAGAAAATTCCAAATTCCAAAACACAAAAATCAAATAAATTTCAATGACCAAAATTCAAATTTCCGAACTTTTGAATCATTGAAAATTGAGATTTGGAATTTATTTGAAATTTGATTTTTGTCCCTTGGGATTTTACAACCTCGGGTATCATTCTGGGACCTGACCCCCAGTGAATGGGGGTCAAATCACGACCAACCGCGCAATATCCCCCAATTTTCGACCTGATTCTTTATTCCACGCATATCCTACAAAATAAATTAATTAAATTATTTTAGGTTGTTAAGAAAAAAATGGGCTGATGATCATTCCCTGGCAGGGATTTTGCCATATAGTGATTTACAGTATGCCAAGCTGGTAGAAGTGGTGCGACATTTCGCGTACCGAAACACAACCGTTGGAAAAGGAGGTAACTCATGAAAAGACCTGTTCCCAAAATTATGGGTATTGTTGCCATTGGGATTGCGGCTGCCATGCTGAGCGGCTGCGCATCCAGCAGCAGCAATACGATGGCCAGCAAATATGAATCCAAACTCAATGAAAAAAACCAAAAGATCGATCAGCTCCGCGCTGAAAGCCAAGAAAAGGATAAGATCATCGAGGTTTACAAAAAAGAACTCAAGATGTCGAATGAAGCAGCGGCAGCGGCTGAGCAGAGACCTCGCGATACCGAAGCCTCGGGCTCGAGCATGCAGGCATCTGATTCAGGAAGCAGTCTTTTTCCACCCAATGCCAAGGCGGGTGAATGCTGGGCGAGAACCTTTATTGCCCCGACGTATCGAACCGTTACCGAGCAGGTTTTGAAAAACGGGGAATCCGAGCGCCTGGAGCTCATCCCGGCCCAGTATACCTGGGAGGAGCAAAACGTTCTGGTCAAAGAAGCTTCAGAGCGAATAGAAATTATTCCCGCCAAGTATCAGTGGGTCGAAGAAAAGGTCCTGGTAAAACCCGAATCCAAGCGTTTGGTTGAAGTGCCTGCGCAATATGAAATGCAGCAGGAACGGGTTCTGGTCAAGGAGGCCCATACCGTCTGGAAAAAAGGCCGTGGCCCGATTGAAAAAATCGATGATGCCACCGGTGAGATTATGTGCCTGGTAGAAGTGCCGGCATCATATAAAACCGTAACCAAGCGGGTAATGGTCAGCCCGCCGACCACCAAAGAATTCTTCATCCCGGCTGAACACCAGACCATCAAGAAACGGGTTATGGTGGAACCGCCCAAAGAACGCAGAATCGCAATTCCGGCTGAATACAAAACCGTCAAAGTCCGTAAAATGCTGGCACCGGAACAGGAGCGTAAAATTACGATCCCCGCTGAATACCAGACCATTACCCGGACTGAAATGGTCAGCGACGGCAGCATGGAATGGCGCAGAATTCTGTGTGAAACCAATGTCAACGCTTCGATCATCAGACAAGTCCAGATGAGTCTACGCGATGCCGGGCATAATCCCGGACCCATCGACGGCGTCATTGGGTATCAGACCCAGGCTGCGCTCAAGTCCTACCAGCGGACCAACAACCTCGCTGAAGGCGGTTTAACCTACGAAACGCTTCGTCACATGAATATCAGCCTTTAACCCACTGCATCCGTTGCATGTGCGAAGCGCCAAGACCCCGTCGGATTGCCCTGACAATCCGCGGGGTCTTTTTTTGTTTTCCAGGATTTGTCAATGCCCTGCGGGTAAACCACAAAAAAGCCATCACGCTCGGCCAATTGGTTGAACCGCTCACTTGTGAGTCGCAGCATATGCTTGTAGGTGCCGCCACCACCGTGCAGCACCACCAGCAGCGGTCGCTCGATGGCAGGTGCCGCCTGGGCGGATGGCCGATATAGAATATATTCGCGCTTGAGCCCGTCGTGGCGCAGGGTGCCGATGTCAGACCCTCGGGTATGGGCACATGCAACAACACTTGACAGCCATCCGATTATCAAGATTGCAGCCCAGGCCCTCAACTTCGGTTTTCGATTCAAGCTGATCACCTGCCTTACCCGCCATTATTTTGGAATTCGACCTGAAAATCGAAGGTAATCATTCTGATATTCATAAGAGAAGGCTTGCCGAAAACACAACCGGTTGACAAAAAATTATCGGACCACCAGCCAAACCCCCAGCAGCATAAAGCATAGGCCCACCAGACGCGTTACTTCCATCGGGCGCACTGTTGCGCCGAAAAAACCGAAATGATCAATCAAAGAAGCAATCAGAAACTGGGAGGCGACGATCAACGTAAATCCTTTGGCAACCCCCAACCGGGGCACGACATAACCGATGGATCCGACAATAACCAGGCCCAGTAATCCGGCACCGAAAGCATACCACGGAACACTTTGCCAGTTTCTAAGATTGCCGCCGCGCATAGCGGCCAGCATCAATGTTATCACAAGCCCGCCGCCGGCATAGGTGATAAATACACTGGTCAGTGTCCCCATAGAGCGGTCCAGCAAACCCATGAACTGCGCCTGCAGGGTCACCGCAACCCCGGCCATAACGGCAATGCCGATCAGAAAAAGGCTGCTCATCTGTCAATTCCTCTCGCGATCATTTAAACATATTCAAATAACGGGCGGTTGCGGGATTTCATTTTCCTGCCGGTGTTTGCGCCAGGCAAAACATCCACCGATGCGAACGCCGATCCAGGCGATAAAATCAATAATGGCAAAACCATTGACCTGAATACCGACATCTTGGAACAGATCATCCCAAAACTTGCGCCCGGCGTTTTCCATATACGGCTCGATTTGACCGCTGGCGTTTTTGCGCCATAATTGATTAAAGCGGTATCCATAATCATGTATCAAGCCGGGAATTAACAGCAACCCCACCGGGCTGAGAATGGCCCAGAAAATACGGGGAATCGAGGCGCCGTCAAATCTGAAATCTTTTGGAAGGACGATTTCAACGCCGTTGTCCAGCTTAAAATGCCAGTTTTGGACGAGTTGCCATTTGCGAATATCAAACAACCACACCAGCACTCGCATGATAAAGGGCCTGTTCTTCGTCGGGATCGGCAGCGGTAGAAGAACCGGCATTTCCTCATCGGCAATCAGCGGCGTGACATCTTTTCTGAAAAGCAGATACAGAAAAAATAAGACAATGATAATCAGCAAGAGGGCAACAAAAACAATTCCCACGATCTGGAAAAACAGCATGTTTGCCTCCCGGGTCTTTTCGGTGATTGTTGGTTGTTTAGAAGTGGTTTCAAAACCTCAGATCAGGTCCAAGGGCAACGCGCAGACCGAGCGGGAAAGCGCAGCATACATGGGGGTATGTGAGCATTTACCGGAGGCCTGTGCTGCACCCTGGTTTATTGAATCAGATGCGAATCCCGCCTTGCGGGGCAACGCAGTCATTGGGCCTCAGATGGGGTTTTGAAACCCCTTCTAGATTTGTCAGACGAACAAAAGAACAGCCGCGGCTATAATCGCTATGGTGATCCCCATATCGCTAAAAGGAATCTTTTTTAGCCGGAATTAAATAATCGGTTTTTATGGATTTAAGATACTGCCAGTGTGTTTTGCGCTTCCGCGCCGCACGGGTATCCAGTAAGCATTCTTCACACACTATCCTGGATTGATGCTGGTGCGCTTCGCCGGCCTTGATTTCCATTTGGCATTTACTACATTTTGCTGGCATTATTAGATTTTTTTAAGTAGATATTTAGCGTTGGGGTCCCTGCATTTTTGAATCAGAAGTTTCGTTCCTGCCTTATCTTTTGGTAACTTTCCTGGATTTCACGGAAGCGGTTTGAAGCAAAGTCAATAAATTCCTCCGGAAGCCCTTTTGAGATGATGACATCGGGATGAAAGTCTTTTACCAATTTTTTGTAATTGGATTTGATTTCCTCGTTTGTTGATTCAGGTGTGCAGTTCAGCATTTTGTAGTGTTTATCGAGGTCATTGAAATAGAGCGCTTTTATGTCTTCATATTGCTTATCGCCGATGTTAAAAATTTCTTTGACGCGCTTTAATGCGGCTTCTTCGGCAGAATGAAAAGTGCCGTCGGCCGCAACAATTTTGAATAGGAGATCAAAATAGGAATGAATCAAAGGGGGCTGGTCTTTTACCACCTGGTACAACTGGGCGGCAAAATCATCGATCCGGTAGGGTGAATCTTTGGCCTCGTTGAAAATCTGGCGGGCAAATTGCTTTTCGGTTTCGTGAATCGGCAAGCCGTTGATAAAATCCTGCACAACGGCAATTTCATCTCTGGTGACCACCCCGTCTATTTTGGAAAGCTTGCCCAAAATTGAAAACAAGCTGATAAAAAAGGCCGCCTGGGTTTGCTCGGCATATTCAATTTCGGATCGCGGTATGGCCCTGGGATCCTGTGTGATAAAATCGGCCTTTTTATCGATCAGAACATGCCCCAGCGCTGCTCCGGCGATCGCACCCAGGGGTCCGCCCACCAGCATTCCCAGTGATCCGAGTGTTAATTTTCCAAACCAACTCATGGATATCCTCCTTTTAAAACAGCATCTGCGCGTTCAACATCGAAATTGATAGCGGAAAAATAAGATGGGGTCAATAAGGTGAAAATACAAGACAAGCGAAAAGCGGTATAAACAGGGGGACGCCCATTAAATTATAAGTTTCTAGCCCCAAAACGGAAATGAGATTATCGCCGATACTAATTGAATTCGATCCTTACAAAAATTATCTTTTAATTTAACGGGCGTTCCTCTGGACAGATTGCGTAGAACTTTCTGGCTAAGCGGTTGGCAATATTCTTCGCTTTTAGACGCCACCTGTTCGATGCCTTTGTTGACGAATTGACCGTGCGACTATTTGACCATTGAACCCGACCACTATTTAGCCCACCAGCGAATTCACTAATTCTGAAGGCCGGGTGAAATGGAGAGGTGCGATTTTTTCTTCAAATAGTGGTAGGATTTAACCAGTGCCGCGACAAATTCCCGGTTTTCGGAGGAAGTGCCGGCCAGGTTGATGCCGACATTATACAGACCGCTATCATTTTTGACGCAATAAATAACCGCGCCCCTCACTTCCATTTGTTTCTTATCTAAATCAAAAAACATCAAGACGATGTCTTCCGAGCTGATGGCCTGAAATGTTTCGATGCGGATCCCCGTCTTGCTCACATCGCGAACCATGGCGACGTTGTGATGCGATGAACGGCCGCCCGAATCCAGACTTAAAAAGGCGATCGGATCACAAATGCGAACTCTGGGGTTTTTGCGTCTCTCATCCTGTCTCATAAATTCATTATCGGCGCGGCAGTTAAAATCTTTATTTATTTAACATCTTAAGATTTTACAGGAAATTGCCGATATTAATTCCATCTTTTTTCGGGCAGATGCAACTTTTGACCTTAGAAAAAATTCTGAACGGACCCGCACATACAGCTAAAAGGTGGTTTAATTGAAAGTACCTGAATTTATAAAAAAATCTGCGCTGCACCAATTTAAAATCGATAAAAACACCATCGAGCATATTATTGAAGGGTCAATTGTGATCAACTCGATTGAATTGATGCTCGAAATTTTAGCTAAATTCCCGGATAATCCTGAGCTGGTTAGAATTTATGCGGACTTGCTTTTAAAAAATCGGATGCACGATGCGGCGGCCAAGGCCTACAATCGCGCCGCTATCCTGTTTTTGAACAGCGGCAAGATGTTGCCGGCGATTGTCGCCAAAATTTCCCAGTGGCACATTGAGATGCCTTCCGATCAAAATGTAAAGGCCTTTTTAACCGAGCTCGATAGCAGCCGGAATAAAAAACTGCCCATCGGCCATTTCTTTTCTAAATTAACCATCCATGAGCTAAAGGCGCTCTGCTCTCTGTTTGAAAATGTGCGTTTGCCGGCCAATCAGGTGGTCAAGGAAATTGGTGATCCTGAAGATCATCTGTTTTTCATCGTATCCGGCCGACTGAGGGATTCGATTTACCTGACGCTGCAAAATCAGAGAAAAGTCTTTCGTAAACCCACCCTGGAGTTGACCGAAAATGATTTTTTTGGTGATATTTATCCCTTCAACAAAGAACAACGGTCCCAATCCTACGTTGAAACCATAGAAGCGACAGAGTTGGTGAGGGTCCCCAAAGAAAAACTCATGCGCATCTGCCGTAAGTACCCCAACATCGAGCTGGGCATTATCGACCTGTTAAGTATCCGCTCGATGTCCGACCAGGAGGAATCTGCAGAAACGATCCGAAAGGAAACCCGCCATAAATTTTTCCTGATGCTGGAGCTTGAGATATATCCGGAGCATTCACCCGATGAAGCCATATACCTTGAAGGCGCATCAGAAGATATTTCGATTGGGGGCATGAGCATCATTGTTGATTCTTCCAAAATATTCGCGCCCTGGAACATCGCTTCTCTGCACGATAGGGCAGCAAATGCGAAAATATATGTCAGTGTGGTCACCCACACCCTGCTGCTGAAAATCTCCGGTAAGATCGCCTGGCGCCGCGAAGTTGTCCATAGCGGGGCCAAAGCCCTGGCCATCGGCATGCAATTTGACGAGATGTCCCCGAAAATCCGGGGTTTACTGTTCGCCCTTTTCAACAGCCTGGACTAAATTGAGCGTTTCTAATTTTTTTCTTGTAATCAAATACTCAAACGCTTAATTTATATTGTGAGGGGACTGGGTCACTTTTCTGATCACAGTACACCGGCAGCGGAAAATACCGTTGCATCCGACCACTGAGTTGGCTTTTCCTAAAGCGACTTCTCACCGTACTCCGCGAACACCGATTTATTATTCGGCGGCGATGCTTAAACGACTTCGACGGCCTTAATCATCACCGGACTTATATCGAATCTTCTGTTTACGGTTCATGACAATCGGCAGGGTAACCCGAATGTTTTTTCAGTCGTGTTGAGCCCCTCCAGGCAATTCACCACACAACAGGAAGGAGGTTACCATGGACAAGCCCACTGTTAACTATGAAACCCTGATTCGCATTACCAAAGCCATTTCCATGATTCGGGATCCGGAAGAAATTATCTTGATCACCGTGGAAGGTGTCACCCACGCCCTCAAGGTTAAGGGTTGCACGCTGTTCCTCTTCAGCCCTAAGAGCAAAGAGCTCAAACTCGCCGGCAGCTATGGATTGAGCAATGATTATCTAAACAAAGGACCGATCAGTGCCCTGCATTCGATTGCGTCATCCCTCCAGGATGGCCAGCCGGTCGCCATTTTTGATGTGAACGATGACCCCCGGCTTCAATACCCTGAAGCGGCCAAAAAAGAAGGCATCGCCTCGATTCTTGCGGTACCGATCATTATCGGGGATCGGCTCATCGGAAGCATGCGGGTTTACACCGCCGATCCCTGGGAATTTACCTTGAATGACGTCAATTTCGTCCAGGCCGTAGCACAGGTCGTCGGCATGGCCCTTGAAATGTGTCGCATAAACAAGGGACTCAAAGACAGCATCGATATTTTAAAGATGATGCGGGACCCGCGGTCCTATAAGTCAACTCGACGAACGCCATATGAAGGCGTGCCCATAAGCGTGAGCGGAGACGAAATGCCGCAAACCAGCACCTGATTGCCAGCAATGGCCGAAAGCGTGGATGATAATGGTTGCTTTCATCCACGCTTTCATATGGTCAACTGGGCACCGCATTCATCTGTTTAAAAAAAATCACAGGCATGTTTCATTTTGTATAATTTTTGGACGAGAAAAGACACCCTGTTCATTAAAAATTAAAGCAATATCAGATGGTTAAAAATTTGGCACAACACTTGTATGTCTGGATACTGGCATCAGAAGGGTAAGCGAACGTCAAAAAATAAACGAGGAAAACTGCTAAGATGTACAGCCCCTTTATCCCAAATGGCCAAATCGAAAGTTTGGAAAGAAGACAAGATGCCCGCAAAAATGTCAACGGACCCCGACTGCTTGTAGCGGATTGCCAGACCATGGAGGGCGATTTTCAGGCCCCCATCAATAATATCAGTTCAGGTGGCGTTTTTATTGATACCAGCCAGCGCTTATTTGTGGGTCAGGAGATCGCCATCAAATTCGATTTCCCCGGTGTGCGCAAGACAATCATGGCCAACGGCGAAATTGTAAGGACCTCATTTGAAGGCGCCGGCATCAGATTCAGGATGTTTTTTCAAAAATAAGTGGCTAAAATTGTAGGTTTCCGTAGCCGCTAGACAGACAGTCCGGATTGAAGGACTGTCTTTTTTTTTGACCATTAGATTGTAAATTGTGTCGAAAAGCATTATTTTACTTTCATAGAACATGCCATTTGGGCTTAAACTGTATTTTGATTCGTCTAGTGAACCCGGTCGAAGGTTCACTGTTTTCCTTTCTTGAAGTTACGCTGATTCGAATTCTTGCGCAGCAAAAAAACCCGTCTATTTCAGAAGCACAAAGCTGAGTCTATCGCCCAATGCAAATAAATATATCGAATCGCCTCTTTGAAAACGGCCATTCCGTCAATGCAAAAAAAGGAGAGGGCTGCATGTCAAAAGAGATACTCATCGTAGAGGATGAGCCGGGAGTGGTGGCGGCGATCCGGTTTCTCATGGAGCAACAGGGCTATCGCGTAAAAGTAGCTGAAAAGGGCGAGGATGCGCTTCATCTCATTTTAAAAAACAAGCCCCACCTGGTACTGCTGGACATTATGCTTCCGGGAATGAGTGGCTGGGAGGTCTGTGAACAAATTCGATTAAATCCTGATTACCGAAGCGTTAAAATTGCTTTTTTAACAGCCCGCAGTGATGAGGCCGAGGTTGCCAGAGGCCTGGCGCTCGGTGCAGATGCCTATATCACCAAGCCGTTTAAAAACGACAAGCTTATTGCCAGAGTCAAATCATTATTGCAAAATACAGGTGAAGAGACCGGCAAATGAGTTTAAAAATGAAATCTATCGCTGTTTACAAGTGGGAACCAAAGGCGGTTTCTCCGCAAACAGTGACCGCCAAAATCAAGCCCGGAATGAGCATCTTTGTCGGCACGGCCGGAGCCGAACCCCGAACCATGGTCCGGCATTTAATGACCGCAGCGGACAAGAATCTGGAAGATCTGGAACTCATTCAGCTGGTTAGTTTCGGAGATGCTGTTTCTTTACAGGCCCTGCAGTCCCAGAAATTCCGGTTGACAACTTTTTTTTCCGGCTGGGTTGCCAATGAAGCCATCGAGGCGGGCCGGGTGGATTTAATACCCAGTCGGTTCGTCAAGATCCCCCAATTAATCGAATCCCGTTTGGCACCGATTGATGTGGCTATCCTTCAGATTACCGCCCCCAACGAAGCCGGATTTTGCAGCCTGGGGATTGCGGTTGATGTGGCCCGGGAGATCCTTGAGAGGGCATCTCTCCGGGTGGGCGAAATCAATACCGACATTCCCTGCACCTTCGGGGATACCTTTGTTCACGTATCTGAATTTAATTTTTTGGTTCGTTCAACTGATCCACCGATTTATTTCGACCGCTGGGAGACGAATGATATTATGGATCAGGTGGCGCTTAACGTCGCCTCTTTAATCGAAGACGGCAGCTGCCTGGCGTTTTCAATTGGCCCTCTGTACGAGTCACTGGCCAAACAATTGCAGAAGAAGCGCAATCTGGGAATACACTCTCCTCTGTTTACAGATCCGTTAATGGATCTCATGCAAAGCGGAGCTGTTACCAATCGTCGCAAAGACACCTATCGGGGCAAATCCTTAACATCGTATGCCCTGGGCACACCGCAGCTGATGCGGTGGCTGGATAAAAACCCTTTGGTTGAATTCCAGCGAATTGATAAGGTATTTAATCCGCTGATTATCGGTCGCAACCCGAAGTTTGTTACCGTCGTTGCTGCTCGCAAGGTGGATCTATGCGGCCGCATCGGGCTTTACACCGGCAAAGGCAACGTGGCCACCGGGCCGGCCGAGGTTATGGATTTTTTAAGTGGAGCGGAGCTATCGGAAGGCGGGCACTCGATCTTTGCCCTGACCAGCCGTGACCCCAAAGGCCGGCCGAATATTCTGCCGTCGATTGCTGATCTGCCCAATCAGTTCAGCGCTTTTGAATCCATTGGCGCCATTGTGACTGAATACGGCGTGGCCTATTTGAAAGGCCGCACCATCCGAGAGCGCGCTCAGGCTTTAATCGATATTGCCCATCCGGATGACCGGGCCAATCTGGTACAAAAAGCAAAGAAGAATAAGATTTTATACCACGACCAGATCTTTCTGGTAGACAGCGCGCGTCTTTACCCGGCAGATATCGCTGAAACATACACGGCCGGGGATGATCTCCGTGTCAGATTCAGGCCCATCCGGCCCTCAGATGAAGAAGGCATGCGACATTTGTTTTACCGGTTTTCAGAAGAAACGGTCTATTACCGGTACTTTCAAACCATCAGCAGCATGCCCCATGCCAAGATGCAGGAATACGTCAATGTGGATTGGAATCAGGTCATGTCCATTGTCGGGCTGGTGGGTGAGGAGGGTAAGGGCCGTATCATCGCCGAGTCGCGCTATATAAAAATTCCGGGCAGCCCTTTTGCCGAGGTGGTTTTTGTCGTCGATGAAGATTATCAGCGCTATGGAATTGCCACTTTTATGTACCGCTTGCTGATTCGTTTGGCCAAGGAACGCGGCGTCAGGGGATTTGTCGCCGAAGTCCTGTATTCCAATATTGGCGGCATTATGAAGGTATTTAAAAAAGGAAATTTACCGGTCAAAGCGCATCTGGAAGGGGGCATATACCACCTGGAAATCCCTTTTGATGGCGGCCGTAGGCCATAATCCGGCCCTCCTTTACCCGCCACACAGCGGCGCCCACCACCACCTGCGATTCCCCGCAACGCGAACCGTCCTCATCATATCCTTAAACATTGATCGGACCGTAAAGGTTGTGTATGAATAGGGGATCTGCGGGCGTCAACCTGCGCTGCTCCGGCGAGATGCCGAACGCAGCGGTTATACCGCTTGCCATAATACTGTTCCGGAAAAAAGGATAGCGGCCTGAGTGTTGGTGCAAAAAAACGATCCACAAGCGGAACGTTTTTTTGACAACCACTATAAACCAGTCGGCGCCGCCTAGCGGCGATACGGGTGACCTGAAACCCGAATGAACAGGAGCCTTATGATAATGGATCTGAAAAAAGACATCCGTGAAATCAAGGAATCGATTGTCAAAACCCGCCGCGATCTGCACCGGATTCCGGAAACAGCTTACACGGAAAAGAAAACCGCCGGCTATGTGAACAGCTGTTTAAAAACCCTGGATTTAGAAGTGCAGACCGGTATTGCCCAATATGGTGTTGTCGGTGTGATGGACACCGGCAAACCGGGCAAAACACTGCTGATCCGCTCGGATATGGATGCGCTGCCCATTGCCGAGGAAACTGGCCTTAAATTTGCCTCCACCCATGCCGGGGCCATGCATGCCTGCGGCCATGACGGTCACATGTCTATGGTGCTGGGCGCCGCTACCGTATTAAGCAAAATTAAGAACCACCTGAAGGGCACCGTCAAATTTATATTTCAGCCGGCCGAGGAGGGCCCCGGCGGCGCCAGACCCATGATCGAACAGGGTGTGATGCAAAACCCGACCGTCGATTATGCCATCGGTTGCCATCTATGGCCGGACATCACCGAGGGCACCATCGGGGTTAAAGCCGGCCCGCTGATGGCCGCCATGGACCGCTTTGACCTGCGGATCATCGGCCGGGGCGGGCATGGCGCCATGCCGCATCTATGCGTGGATGCCCTTGAAGTCGGCACCCAGGTGGTCAATGCCCTGCAGCGCATTGCCAGCCGCCAGATGCATCCACTGCAGCCGTCGGTGGTCACGGTCGGCAGCTTCCATGCCGGTTCAACCTTTAATGTCATTGCCGGCGAAGCCGAATTATGCGGAACCACCCGCACCTTCGACCGCGATATCTGGAACACCTGGCCCGAACGCCTGGATAAAATCATTGGTGGTGTCTGTGAATCCATGGGGGCACGCTACGAACTGAACTATATGCAAGGCTATCCGCCATTGCTAAATGATGCCGACATGGCCCGGGTGGTGGCCACCTGTGCCGCCGAGGTCGTCGGTCAAGAAAACGTCATCGAGCCCGAATCCACGATGGGCGGCGAAGATATGGCCTTTTATCTGGAAAAATCCAAAGGCTGCTTTTTTTTCCTGGGTGTTGGCCGGGAAGGCAGCGCACCGCTCCACACATCCCGGTTCGATTTCAATGAAGACGTTTTGCTTTTGGGCACAGAAACCTATTGCCGGGTGGCTTTGGACCTGCTGGGTTAAAAGCGGGTCCCTGATTCAGAGCTGCCAATCTTTCGATCATGACCTCCGGCCGCGGAGCCCGCGGCTGCCGCACCCGAATGGCCGAAACCGGCCATTAAATCAACTTGACTTTGGCGCCGTTTTGCTGGTATTGGATGAGCATTTGGATTAAAATCATGAATGATAACCAATAGATTGCAAATTTTCTATGAAAAAATCAGCCATGATTAGACCGCTTTAAAACCCCGTTCTCGAGGAGAGCGGGGTTTCGTTTATGGCACACGGTGATTTTCAACCTATAAAAAAAGGAGGCTGGAGACTGAAAAAACTGACAAAGTCGATACCGATCCTTATTTTGTGCCTGGCGCTGGGATTCTGGCTGGCCGGCTGTGCCAGCAGCGGCAAAGGTGCCCCGGAAACGACCAACTGTGATGCCAGTATCAAATGGGAAGTGACCGATCGGGTGAAGCTAACTCAATTTGACTGTGCGGTCGGCAAACATGGCGGCGAGGATTCGCTGATATTTACCGTCGGCCTCGAAAACCCGACTGAGGCGCCTCTGCGTTACCGTCTGAACATCTGGCTGGAGGATCTGAGCAAGGCAGCCGGTCATTATGTGCCGCGCAAGGGCAAACCGCCCGTGGTCGAACCCGGCAAGACCGAAACCGTTAAAATTCCCTTTATAAAAACCGACAAACTATCCAAGGATATTCTGGTGGTGGTCACCGTGATGGAATAACTGAACGTGCCAATGAAAATCGCAAATAAATGCTTACCAGATTGTTAAGGAGGGTGTTTAAGATGAAAAAGCTGAATACGAACTGTGTCCTTGCGGGCATTTTAGTGCTATGTGCAATCATATTGATCGGTGGTCCGGCTATAGCCCGCACCGAATTTGTTTCCATCGGGACCGGCGGGACCGGCGGTATTTATTATCCTTACGGAGGTGGGGTGGCTGAGATATGGAACAAATATGTAAAAGGGGTCAGAGCCGTGGCCGAGGTCACCGGTGCCAGTGTGGAAAACGTCAAGCTGGCCCACAAGGGCGAAACCGTCATCGGGGAAGTCATGGGCGATGTGGCCGTAGACGGGTTTAAAGGGCTGACCAAGTTTCAAGATAAAAAACAGGATATTCTGTCCATGGCCATCATGTATCCCAACTTGCTGCAGGTGGTCACACTCAAAAAATACGGGATTACCAATATCGAACAGATCAAGGGTAAAAATATCAGTTCCGGCAGCCCGGGCAGCGGCACCAACTTCATGGCCGAGGCTGTGTTCACGGCCCTGGGCATTCCCCTGGATTCCTACAAGGACAGCCGCCTGTCTTTTACCGAAAGCGCCAATGCATTAAGAGACGGCACTATTGAAGTCGGGATTTGGTCGGTGGGACCGGGAACCAGCTCGATCCTGGATCTGGCCACCACCCATGACATTCACATTATCAATTTTACCCCGGCGCAGCAGCAAAAAATTCTGGCTACCCGCAAAGAATATTCGGCCGTGGATCTGGCCGGCGGCGTATACCGGGGTGTCGATAAAGCCGTTCCGACCATCGGGGTGTGGAACGTGATGATCTGCCAGGCATCTCTGGATACGGATCTGGTTTACAAACTGGTGAAGGCCCTGTATGAGCACCAGGACTATCTGCTCAAGATTCATCCATCGGCCTCCTATACGACGCCTGATAACGCGGTCAAGTACTCTCCCATCCCGCTGCATCCGGGCACGGTCAAATACCTTAAGGAAAAAGGAATTGCCGTGCCGGCAGCGCTGATGCCGTAAATGAATGCTTTGACCGGGAAACGCCGGCTGCCGCTCCTGGCGGCAGTCGGCCTGGTCGTCGCCTTTTTATTGATATGCTCGCGTTTGTCCGGAGGACTGGAATTAACCGTCAGCCCGGTTAAAGGGGGACCGGCTTTGCTGGTGGTGCCGCTGCAGCCGGGTGAACGTTTTACTCTGCACTATTATCATTCGGTAGAAAATTCACCCATATGGGAAGAGCACAGCCTGGACGCCGAAGGGCGTATTTTCGTGGAAGAAGAGCGCTATGTGAAATTTGGCGCCGGCATGGGCCGCATGCCCGGAGTGGGTCGCATGGTCCGGCGGGGGGATTATGAGGTCATCGAGAATATGCAAATGCCCACCGGCAATTTTGTGCTTCGCATCGGCAGCCCCGGTGTGGACCACACCGTCATCTGGCGCGGCCGCCGCACAAACTTATCGGCAGTGGCCCCGCATGTGGCGGTGCAGTTTGCGGCCCGACCGGTAAGTTTGCTGTATCGCTGGTGGCGGCAACTATGGCCCCATGCGGCCACCCCGAAATAAAAGCACTGAACCGCAGAACATTGAACAAGGAATAACGAAAGTCGAAGTACTCAAAAACAAAAATACTTCTGACTTTAAAATTCCTTGTTCGGTATTCGATATTCAACCGATAAGAAAGCAATTTTATAAAAAAATGTAATGGCTGAGTCTACACCCGCAGATACAGAACCCAAAACCCCGACAGCCCGGATCATTGCCTGGAGCCTGACCGTTATCGGCGTGGCGCTAAGCCTGTTTCAGCTGTATACGGCCGGTATGGTGGCCATGACCGCCATGCGACACCGCTCCGTTTTTTTAACCTGTATCCTGGCAATGACCTTTTTGACCAAACCCCTGTACAAAAGCGCCCGTAAAGAAGAACTCAATTTGGCGATGATCGTCGATCTGATCTTGATCGCCATGGCGGTTTTCATCGGCCTGTATATTTTTATCGATCTGCAGGGCATTTTCGAACGCCAGGGGGACTGGAGCCCGTGGGATTTTCGGGTGGGCGTTGCCCTGGTCCTGCTGGTGCTGGAGGCCACCCGCCGGGTGATCGGATTAAATCTGACCATCATCGCCATCATGTTTCTGCTGTTCGGCTATTTCGGACCCTGGATGCCGGAGCTGATCGTTCACAAAGGCTACAGTGTGGAGCGCATTGCCACCACCCTTTCGCTGACCACAGAAGGCATCTTTGGCCTGCCCCTGGGCGTTGCATCCACTTTCGTGTTCATATTTATTCTCTTCGGTGCCTTTCTGGATAAAACCGGCGCCGGCAGCTTTTTTATCAACCTGTCCTATTCGATTACCGGCCGCTTTTCCGGCGGACCTGCCAAAACTGCGGTGGTGGCCAGCGGCTTTATGGGCTCGGTGGCCGGCAGTGCCGTGGCCAACGTGGTGGCCACCGGATCCTTTACGATTCCGATGATGAAAAAAATCGGCTACCGCAAGCATGTGGCCGCTGCCGTGGAGGCCGCCGCCTCAACTGGCGGGCAGCTGATGCCCCCGATTATGGGGGCCGGCGCCTTTCTGATGGCTGAATTTACCCAGACGCCCTATCTGGAGATTATTAAGATCGCCTTCATTCCGGCGGTGCTGTATTTTTTTTCGGTCATTTTGTTTGTTCATTTCGAAGCCCAGAAACAGGGCATCTGGGGGCTTCCCAAAGACCAACTGCCCAATGTCTTTCAGACCCTGAAAGACGGTATCCACTTCATTATCCCCGTCGCCATTCTGATCATTGTGCTGGTCATGAATTACAGCCCGATGATGGCCGGCTTTATCGCCATTCTGGCCGTTTATTTTACGGCTCTGACGCGCAAAGGCTCCCGAATTTCTTTTGGTACCCTGATCAAAACGCTTGAACAGGGGGCCCGCAATGCGATTGTAGTGGCTGTGGCCTGCGCAGCCGCCGGCATTATCGTTGGAATCGTCAACCTGACCGGAACGGGCCTGCGCTTTTCCTCACTGGTGGTATCGTTATCCCAGGGAATTCCGCTGCTGGCCCTGCTGTTGGTGGCATTGACCTCGCTTTTTTTAGGGATGGGACTGCCGGTAACCGCCTCTTATATTGTGTTGATCATTCTGGCCGGTCCCGGGCTCATGGATCTGGGCATCCCGCTGCTCACAGCCCATATGATCGTATTCTGGTACAGCCAGGACGCCAATGTCACGCCCCCCGTGGCCCTGGAATCATTTGCCGCCTCCGGGATTGCGGGTTCAAGCCCCATGAAAACCGCTTTTACCTCATGGAAATTGGCCAAAGGATTGTACATTATCCCCATCATTATGGCCTACCATCCACTGTTGTTAAACGGGCCCACGGCCGATGTCGTTAAAACCATTATCTTTTCCATTTTTTCGATCATTGCCTTTGTGGTTTGCATGGAACGTTATTTTCTAATCCATCTGACCTGGCCGGAAACCATTCTGCAGGGAGCGGCTGCGCTATTACTCATCTGGGCCAATCCGACCTACAACTATATCGGTTTAATTCTTTTTTTGCTGCTGGTGATTTATCAGCTTATCCGCAAGAAAAAACACCCCGGACCCCAGCCTTTGCCGTCCAAACCGGCATCCGTTTAAAATCCATAGCGGTGATCTCTCCTCTGACGGCGCATGCTATGGCCGGTGATGAGGATAAAAGTCTGGAAGCCGGTATGAACGGCCATGTGACCAAACCGATTTATCCGGATCAGCTGTTTGCCACCTTGCAGAAATGGATGAAACCGAGCAAAAAACGACTCCACGTCCAACAAACGCAAGTTCCTTCTGAGCAAGCAGCGCCGGATAAGGCATCTCAAACAGAAGATGAACTTCCCGAATCTTTGTCGGGGTTTGATCTGGCAGATGGTTTAAAGCGATTGCAAGGAAACAAAAAACTTTATCGCAAGTTGCTTTTAGGTTTGCTGAAGATTACAACACGGTGGCAAATGAAATTCGTCAGGCTCTTGATGGCGCGGATTTTGATCAAGCTCACAGCCTTGGTGCACCCGCTGCAGATGATTTGGATAAACGCTAATTATCGGGATTTTTAATGTCGTAGCCTATTCTAAAAAATAACGAAATGATGGATGTCGGCTATGTATCGACGACCGTAAATTGTCGTACATATTTTCTGGCAATCTTAAAACTATTCATATCTTAAAATAAAATTAACCGCCTCATCCAAGTCGGTTTGATCTTCCAGCGCCCGGACGACCCGCTCGGCCAGTTCACCAAGGATTTTTCTGAGGGCTGTGGCCAGCTTAAGGGCATCCGTATCGTGATTGACATAGGACCCTTTGCTGATCGCCTGGTCCAGCAGCGCCAAAGGATTGTAGCCATTGATCAGCAGCACCTGCGGCAAAGTATCGCCGATCAGTTCAACGGCATTTTTAAATTTAGGTTCCATCTTGGCGGATTTGAGCTTTTCAATATGAGATTCGGATGAGCCGGAGCGGCGCACGACCCGGATGATTTCATCAATTAGGTGATCTTTTTGATTTTCGATGACCTTGCGATAATACGCCAGCGCGCCGATCCCCAGGCCCTGTATTTCAGACCGGCGGCCCATCAAAAACAGATCCTTATTTTCACCCAGAAGTGAAAGCACCCGTGCCGAAACTTTGGGGCCAAACGGCGGCCACTCACCGACTTTGATGGCTTCGCCTTCATCGATGTCCGTATTCCAGCGGGCCATGATGGCAAAGATTTTAGAATGCGAACGGCAGTTGGCGCAGGAATAATGCAAAAATATGCGGGTCCACTTTTCGCTCAAGGGGACTTTTTGGGTCTGGTAGGAATCAAAAAAACGAATGCCGCTGCAAATGCTGTTGGGGCAGTGCAGTTTTAAGCGCGGTTTGATTAAAATGGGCGTCGCATTGGGGCTTCTGCTGATGCCAAGATTGCTGATGGCTTGCGCTTCTCCCGGTGGGTATTTGCTTAGAAAATCTTCAAATTTGACCGCTTCGATTCGGGTAAGATTTTGCTTTGCTGCAGCTGCAGTATTCATGATAAAGCCTTTATCTGAAAGCGCCTGGGGATTATCAAAAAATAACCAAATGCCGCAAAGGTTCAGCAAATTTCAGGCAACTTAATATGGATACCCGAAGCATATCATAAAGTCAAGTATTATAAATAGTTAGAACACTTTATGTATGTAGTTATCTACATTTCGACATATTAATTTAAATAGGAAAAAGCCGGGGCGGCCCGGTTGCCGCCCCGGAAGCATTTCCGGTAGAGTAGATGATAGATGTTTATCTTTAGCGCAGGTCTTTAATCCAGGATGAATTCTTAAACCAGCGGTCATTCATCTGGCGCAATTGACCACTGCCATCCAGCATTTTCAGATAGTTGTTCAGCCAATTAATGAGTAACGTGTCTTCTTTGACAGCTATCCCCAGAGGCTCAAAGGTCAGGCGCGATTGTCCGGCAACGAGGCCTTTTTCCTGATAACGGAAGGCCGTAAAGGCGCAGAAAGGATAATCAGCGATGAGCACATCAACCTTATCCTCGAACAAAAGTTCCAGAGCTTCATCATAGGACTTCGTGGGCACCAGCTTGGCCTGGGGAGCGGTACCTTCAACAAATGCCTGACTGGTAGAGTCTTTGAGGGCGGCGATCCTGAATTTCGGATCGTTTAAACTGTCTGCGGCCTGCAGGGTGGCAATGGTTTGCATCTTGGTCACCATTCCCTTGCCGGAAATGTAATAAGGGCCGACAAAGGCCACTTTGAGATTACGCCTCGGCGTCATGGTCATGCTCGACAAAATCATATCCACTTTATCGGCGTGCAACGCCGGGAGCAATTCCGCAAAAGGCATCGTTTTAAAACTGACTTTTACATCCATGCCGCCTGCAATTTGTCTGGCGATATCGGCATCCAGACCGATAATTTGACCATCTTTGGTTGTTGC
>WOR8_10002054_pt1 | contig 20148 bp, 19 predicted proteins | sample DeeMarSeWOR38_10_FD_19890 | JGI IMG/M metagenome (IMG submission 19890)
ATACCCTGCTGTGCCGCAAAACTGTTCGCGTTGACGTGTTCGGCTTTGTCCGGGCCTGTAACAGGCTGCAACCATGCCACATTCAGCAGCGTTCCGCCACTTCCGGGTATATATGATGAGCTTGCCTGGCCGATGGGTTTCAGCACATCTTCCAAATTGGCCGCTTCAATGAGCCAGTGGCGGTTTAGGTAAACCGCTCCGGTATGATGCTGACGTCCCTTGGGATTGAACCAGTCGCCGTAAATCAAGTCTCTATACGGATTGAAATCACCGAAGATACTATTTGCGATGGTGACTTTCCATGTATCGTTTTGTACCTTCTGCCAGCCCTTGATAACTTCGGAGCCTTTGATGATGACTTTATCGCCGTGGTTTGCCTGGTAAACGATGCGCTCCCGGTCCGACCTACCGCCTCGCGGCGGATTAATCTGTTCACGATAAGTCCCCTCGTGCACTGTAATAAAGTCGCCCGGTTGTGCAACCTCCGCGGCTTTTGAAATCGTCTTAAAAGGAGCTTCAGCCGTTCCTTTATTCGTATCATCGCCTTTATCCGAAACATGATATTCTGCCGCTTGTATGGCTGTGGTCAATAAAAACAGTACGCAAAGTATAATTAATGTCTCTCTGGTATTATTTTGAACAATCATTATTAAACCTCCGTATGAATAGAGTATCAAAAAAATTTAGCTGTTATGCTACTGCCGGTGGGAAACACTAAGCTTGAGTTCAAATCGTTCATCAAAGTTCATTTTTTTCAGAATCCTCATAGACCCCTGGATTTCCTTCTGATCCACATCTTCTATGTTGACCATATACTTTCCATATTCGGTAGCGATTGTTACCAAATTACCTTCAATCACCAGTTTCTTTAATAACTCATTTCTGTCGTCAGGGAAATCTTCAAAAGAGACATTAACACCCCGCTCGGATTCATACAGAATAAACTCATATTTGGGCGTACGAAGAAGAGTTAGACTCTTGACATCCCCAAACTCATCTACAGGTATAGCAAACGAAACGATAAGGTCAGTACCATCGTCTTCATTTGTTATGAACGATGCATTTAACATAAAGTGCCCTTTACACCAATCATATTGAGATTTGCGTCTTTGTCATTTCGACCGGAGGGCTACGAAGTAGCCCGAAGTGGAGAAATCTATTTTAAATGGATTTCTCGACTCCGCTTTGCTGCACTCGAAATGATCCAAACACTTTAATTATGTACAATTGGTATTACACTTTCTTATCCATAAAATGCGTTAAACACTGTAAGAACTTCTACTATATTAACAAGAGCTTTTCAAGCAGAAATCCCTTCTTACCAAGTGCAGGCTTATCTTTTTGCGTTTGGAAGTTTACCCTTTTCCTATGTATATTAAGTCAAATCTTTTGATTTAGAGCAGTTTTTTCAACTCCGGTGATATGTCGCCGCTATAGTGGGGGCCGGTTCGTGCAACAACCTCGGCGGAAAAGATGCTTGCTATCTTGCAGCTTTCTTCGACCATATTGAATTGGGTGGTTCCATATAAAAAACCGGCGGCGTATGCGTCGCCGGCGCCGGTAGTGTCGATGGCCAATACCCTGCATGGAGGGACCTTTGTAATCTCGCCGTTAAAGCTCACCAGTGAACCAAGCTCTCCATTAGTAACAGCAACAATTTCACACCAGCCTGAAAGCGTCCGTAAAGCCATTTCAATATTATCGTTGCCGACGAGTACCTGCGCCTCTCGGGCATTGGCAAAAAGCAAATCAATATCTTTTCGAATAAGAGGTACGAGCAGGTCCCGGTGCCGCTCGACACAGCCCGGACCTGATGCTGTAAGAGCTATTTTAACACCGCTTTTTCGGGCAAGCTCGACAATCCCGAGCATGGTTCGGGCGGAGCATTCACTTTCGAAAAGATATCCTTCCAGATAGAGATATTTGCTATTTTTAAGTAGCTCTTCGTTAATATCTTCGTAATCTATCTGGCCTGAAATACCAAGGCAGGTGAGCATTGTTCTTTGTCCGTCATTTGATACCAGGACAACGCACGTTCCCGTCATTTCCTGTCCCGTGTTTTCCGTGAAAACAACGCTGCATTGCTTCATGTGTTCGATGTAGAAGGCTCCGAGTTCGTCGTTCGCAACTTTTCCGCAAAATCCCGCCCTGCCACCCAGTTTTGTAATGCCATGCACTGTGTTTGCCGCGCTGCCTGCGGCGGCTGTCTTAAGTTTGCCCTTTTTCCGGGCGACATCCAGACTGTCGGAACCAAGCAGCATTTGTAAAATCTCTTCCTGGCGTTCCCGCTCGGTGGGGTATCTTTTGCCCTTCTCAAGGTCAAGTTCGGCAAGAAACGAATCTTCAACCTGCACCCGGATATCCACTAAGGCATTGCCGAGAGCATATACATCAAGCTCCATAAAGACCTCGCATAATTTTCGCGTCCGGACCTGTTTTGGTGTTCGAATTATAGATACAGCTTCTTCAGTTGCCCTGTAATATACTCGAAAGCCTCATCGACATCGTCTATAATTTTGAAGAGTTTCAGGTCGGCTGGCCTGACGACGCCGTATTCCTGCAGTGCCTTAAAATCAATCACTTCGTTCCAGAACGTGCTGTCGAAGAGTACGACAGGAACCCGCTTTAGGATTTTCCCGGTTTGCAGTAAGGTAAGCAGCTCAAAAACTTCATCCATAGTACCGAAGCCACCCGGAAAACCGATAAGCGCTTTGGCATAGTACAGGAACCAGAACTTGCGTATAAAAAAGTAATGAAAGTTGAAACGAAGCTCCGGCGTAATATGAGGATTCAGATGCTGCTGACGAGGAAGAGTGATATTAAAGCCTATTGATTTTCCACCTGCCAGTTTTGCACCTTTGTTGGCTGCTTCCATTATACCGGAACCGCCGCCGGAACAGACATAAAACCGCTTGGCCGGCTCTTTAATCTTCTGCGACCAGACAGTGATGCATTTGGCTAATTCGATACAGGATTCATGTGCATTACTCACACGGGCGGCTTTTTCATGCGTTACTTTCTTACCTAATTTTTGCTTTTTGAAAGTACGTTTATCGACAGACAGCGACGAACCAAAAAAGACAATCGTGTTGCGAATACCATGCTTTCTCAAACGCTCTTCAGGTTCTATAAATTCCGCCAGGACCCGAAGATGTCGGGCAGAGCGACCATGCAGGAATTCAAGGTTGTCGTAAGCTTTTGTGACTTTCTTCTTTTTTGCCATAGTATGTTCCAGATTTGTTCCTATTGTCGGCTATCGGCAAGCAGAGCTTTTATTTTAGTTATCAAAATATTGACAGCATCGGAATTATCTCCCTCTCCGGGGATTAGAATATCTGCAAATTGCTTTGAAGGTTCGATAAACTCGTGATACATGGGGCTAACCGTTTCAGTATATTGCCTGATTACGGAATCGGCGGTTCGTCCTCTTTCTTCAGTGTCCCGCTTCAAGCGACGGATAAAACAAATATCCTGGGGCGTGTCAATAAACACTCGATAATCCATAAGCTCGCGCAGTTGAGCCTTGCTAAAAATCAAAATGCCCTCCAGAATAATCAAGTCGGTAAGTTCGACAATCTTTGTTTCGTTCGAGCGTGTGTGGAGCTTATAGTCGTAAATGGGATGTGAGACAATCCCTCCATCCAGCCATTGTAATAAATGCTCAACCAAGAGATCGTGATCGAATGCATCGGGATGGTCGAAGTTTATGCCGGCCCTTTGCTCATAAGGCAGATCGGATAGATCCTTATAATAAGAATCTTCTTGAATTATCACGGCTTTATCCGAACCGAGGTTCTCGATGATGCTGTTAGCAATAACCGTCTTACCCGAACCGGAAGCGCCTGCTATGCCTATTAGTATTCTTTTGTTCATACTTTGCCCCGATAATTCTGTTGCTGCAATAAGTGTAATACAATAACTCAGAACTTAAAAATCAAAACTTAAAACGTGCAGCTTTAATATTGCCTTTTTGATAAAACTCGCTTTAATAACAAGTTACTATAAGATTACGTAGAAAAGTATGAGTTAAATCTTCAAGTATGGTGAATAATGCATAAATTTATTCGAGCATATGACGACCAGCCCACCATTCCGGCAACTGATGATAGAAAAAGAATACTCAGCACAATATCAGAATTGACTCCAAAATTGGACCCCGAAACCCTGAGAGTCTGCGCTTCAATCCTCGCAAGCTCGATAGAGTCCGACAGGAAAATTGTAACCGAAGAACACGGAGCGGGCCATATTGCGGGCGCGCTTTCTTTTCTTAACGGGAACGATATTGCAATCGCACGCTGGACTTCGGACGAATTGTCGGATAAGCTCGTCCCTTATTTCGGTGAAAATGCACCTTACAGGGGAGGCCATCTTGTTCTTCAGGGTGTGCAGGCCGGCGATAAAGTCACCATAGTCGATGACGTTTTGGATAGAGGCGAAACGCTCGGGACATTAATCAACCTTATAGAAGCAAAAGGGGCGACCATCGACGAGATATATGTTTTAGCAGAAAAAACATACGGCGGTAAAAGCTTCGGCAGAGAAAACTTATCCGACAGGAACATTAAATCATTGCTGACTGTTGAAGTCGCCGGTAGAAGAAGCAGGGTCGAAACAGCCAACTGCCGCTTCACCAAGTACTGCGATAATCCGGAAATTAATGTCGCCCGCAATTCGCTGCACCGCTCGTATGAAGGCAAAGATTTGGTCGCAATCACGAATCCGCAAGGCAAACAAGTACAATTTATGATTGTACCATTAAGTGAGCAATATCCCTCCACCCAGGCCGAGTTGCTGAGAGAAACGGCCTTCAAGATCGGTCAGTTTATTCCAAGAGCACAAATAGATAAAATCGTCACGGAATTCGACAGGTGCTCGCATATTTTAGGTGCTGTCTCTTTATATACGAACATGCCTATCGCTGGAGCTAAGTGGTTCCCGGGGCCTGAATCGCAGGGAACAGCTTTTTCCATGGAATACTATCAGGGTAACCTTTACCCGTACGGGATTCAGCGGGGCGATACGGTTTATATAATCGAAGACACTGTAAGCAGTGGAGGGACTTTGATAGGTCTGATAAATCTGCTTCGCAACAACGATGTCTATATCGAGGGAGCAGTTTCTGCCGTAGCGAAGAAAGAATACGGAGGAATTAACAGGATCCAAAATGAAACAGGTATAAATGTTCATAGAATCCTGGATGTTTCCGTCGCGGGAGATAAGACTCAGGTGACATACGACAGATATAAATAAGGTGAAATAATGCAAGACATAACTCCCAGATTGATTAGCTTGGTGGGATTGTTCGTGATGTTGCTGCTGGCATGGGCGCTGTCGGAAGACCGCAGGCGCGTTCATGTGCGACTGATTGTGACAGGTATGCTTTTTCAAATGATCTTCGCATTGCTGATCTTAAAAACAACTCCCGGGCGTATTGTCTTTGATGCGATGCAGCGGTTCGTAAACGGAATCATTACATGCGGGAACGAAGGATCTTCCTTTGTGTTCGGAGAAGGATTTCAGGAACATTATTTCGCGTTTTCAGTATTGCCGTTGATTGTTTTCTTTTCATGCCTGACCGCAATTCTTTTTCATTGGGGCGTTATTCAAAAGATTGTCAAAGTGCTGGCCTGGTTGATGGTGCGCGTAATGGATGTATCCGGCTCGGAATCATTAGCCGCGGCGGCGAATGTTTTCTTGGGACACACCGAAGCCCCTTTGATGGTCCGGCCTTACCTGGAATCCATGACGCGTTCGGAACTTATGGCCATGCTGACAGGCGGCATGGCGACCATTGCTGGCAGCGTCATGGCAGCGTATGTTGGTCTCGGAATCGATGCGGGACATTTACTGGCGGCATCGATTATGTCGGCGCCAGCGTCACTTGTAATCGCAAAAATCATGGTGCCCGAACGAGAGGTGTCACTAACCAAGGGAAAAGTTCAAGTTGAAGTCCCGCGGCAGGGACGCAATGTCATCGACGCAGCCTGCAACGGCGCGGGTATAGGCCTGAAACTCGCGCTCAACGTCGGGGCCATGGTGCTGGCTTTTGTATGTATGATCGCGTTAATCAACTGGGGACTCGAACGGGGCCAGTTCTATGTAGTCTATCTGGCATACGGTTCTGATGCCGCCGCGGAACTGTCCGAGGCTTCCGTATTGACGTTCGAGAGAATCATGGGTTGGATATTCTGCCCGTTTGCCTGGGTCATGGGTATTGAAGCAGGGGACGTGCTCAAAGTCTCATCGGTGCTCGGCGAAAAAACCGTGCTAAACGAGTTCATCGCCTACATGGACCTTGTTCAGATGCGTGAGCAGTTGAGTCCGCGTTCGTTCACCATCGCAACATACGCCCTGTGCGGGTTCGCAAATTTCGGCTCCGTGGCCATCCAGATAGGCGGCATTGGTTCTATGGTTCCATCCCGCCGGGAGGACATCGCCCAAATGAGCTTGCGCTCCATGGTCGGCGGTACGTTAGCCGCATTTACTACTGCATGTATTGTGGGAATGCTGATTTGAAATCTCGTATGAAATTTAACAAAACCTACATGACTTCCCTCGCATTGCGCATGTAGCAGGTAGTATATCGCCAGTTGATTCTCATCTAATTCTCTAATTTGCTAAGATTTTTCTTGCTCTATAGACAGATTAATCTACAATAGAACTCAGCGGATTTGACAGCTTTGAAGCGGCCACGTTGTACTTTGTGCTTTCTTGCTTTATGTTGAGAGGCTTGAGATATTATACGTAAACAATATATATAGTTATGAGGGAGTGTTCAAATGAAGAACAAAATAATGCTAGCCGTCACCGCGTTTATCGTATTAGTTGTTGCTGTAATTGGTGTACTTGTTTTCAGAACAGGCCGCTTAGGGTCGAAAAGGACGGCTTCCCTCTCGATCGATAAACCTCCTCTGAAACTATCTCTAAAACGTGTCTCTATTACGACCATTTTCAATGAGCCGACGAAGACACAAGAGGAATACCAGGTTGATGTCTGGTCCTTCTTGGAAAGAACCGATGGGAAGGTGATCAACACAGAGGGCAACGTAACATTGGGAGGTATTCAACTAGTCGACAACAAAGGCGAACGCATTCCTCATACTGATATGATTTTCCAAACCTCATACGAATCGAATACTGTTCCTATGGAGTACAGACTTGGGAAAAAGATGGATTTCTCACAAAACGCACGAGTCTTGCGTCATAGTCTTTTCGTAAAAGCGGAACATTTTCACAAGCTTTCAAACACAACAATTACTATATTCCTGGGTCTCACTAACAAAGACAAGGATCCTGAGCCTTTCCAATTCAATGGGATCCATTTACCAGTTACATAAAGGCCACATAAAAACAGCAACTTAAAGGGATACGATACATTTTTCAATTAGTTGTATTTGATAATGTTAAGAGTGGCATTAATTATTTGGATTGACGTGATGGCCTATCGACATTCTCACAATAACGTATGTGTAAGACAAAACAAAAACAATACCTGGTATTTTCACGAATCATTAGCATCATACTTTTGACAATGGTTCCAGTATTGTTGACTGGCTGTAAGGAAAAAGGGCCAGCCACCATGATCGAGGAGCTGGGGGGCATCGTCCGGTATGATGAGAAGATTCCGGAACGGCCCGTAGTAAAAGTCTTCTTCAACGGACTCGATATAACCGATGCCAACCTCGTACTCATCAAGGGATTAATCAGCCTCGAAGAGCTGGACCTCAGAGACACACACGTCGGCGACCCCGGCCTGGAACATCTTAAGGGACTGGGAAGCATTCAAAGGCTGTACCTCGACAATACGAAGATCACTGATGCAGGACTGGAGCATCTGAAGGGGCTCAGTAACCTTCAATGGCTGAGCCTTGTCAACACGAATGTCACCGACGCCGGGCTGGAACATCTAAAGGAGATGAGAAATCTTCAATGGCTTAATCTCGGCTACACGAATGTCACCGACGTCGGGCTGGAGCATCTTAAGGGACTAACCAATCTTGGAGGACTGCGCCTCTACGGCACAAAGATCACCGATGCAGGGCTGATGCATTTGAAGGGATTGAAAAGCCTCGGAGAGCTAAACCTCAGCCGCACGCAGGTCGGTGATTCCGGCCTGGAGCACCTTAAGGGACTGACCAACCTCAGACAGCTGGATCTGATCCGTACGCAAGTTAGCGACCTTGGTATTAAGCACCTAAAGGGAATGACCAGCCTTATGGTTGTGAAGCTCCCGAGCACACGGGTCACGGACGCCGGCGGCACTGAATTGAAGAAGGCATTGCCGAATTGCAAGGTTCATGCCAGATCGTCCCATTCCTCATATTGATACTAATTCATGGCATGCGGGGCAGGCTTCACAGCAGGCATATCCGACAATAATCTTGCCGATACAATAACCTCAGACTTTTTTGTGCTATTATCCTGCTTTTTAAGATTGCGGAGGTGCTACTGAGTTGACAGAATAGTGCTCGGAGCAATTGTACGTAAATGTTGAAGCTACGTTTTATTAACTTTGTTACTTTCTGAAAGGAACATAGGATGAATACCCTCATGTGGAAGGCAGCTATTATTAATCTGGTCATATTAATATTGGTATCTGTAACAAGTGCGGCTGATTTGCCCGGTACCGGTGCGGATGCAGGAAAGACCGTGGTCTATCGTGATACGTGGGGCGTGCCTCATATTTATGCTCCCACAGTCGAAGCAGGCATGCATGCAATAGGCTGGGCACAGGCTGAAGACCGGCCGGAAGAATTGTTGAAGAACTTCATGCGCGCAATGGGCGAGAGCGCGAGCTTTGACGGGCCGGGGGCAATACAAGACGATATGCTCTCACATCTCTGGGATCATTATGGTACGAGCAAAAAGTATTTCGATCGAAACCGACCAGAGATACAGGATCAGATACGAGCGTACGTCAAAGGCGTTAATGATTTCTATACTGCGCATCCCAATGATATTCCTTCATGGTGGGGGCAGCGCAAGGTTGATGAGTACATGGTCGTAGCGTTCGGCCGGATGTTTCTTTATGCCTGGTCGATCGGTCAGGCTTTTGGAGATCTCCGGGCAGGAGGCATCCAGCCAGGCTTTGTACAGGAATCGCGAGGATCTAATCAGTGGGCGGTATCTCCCGGCAGAAGCGCCGAAAGGGCTGCCATTCTTTGTATTGATCCACACCTTTCGTGGTGGGGGCCATCTCGGTTCTGGGAATTTCGGATTCATGCTGGAGAGCTTCATGGAAGTGGCGTCACTCTGCCCGGTGTTCCAAGTATTGGTCTGGGGCATAACAATGATGTCGCCTGGGCCATGACGACGGGAGGCCCTGATACGGCTGATATATACGAGCTGAAACTCAAAGAAGATGATCCGACCAAATATCTTTATGACGGCCAGTGGCGAGAGCTTACGAGCAGAGAGATAACAATCGAAGTCAAAGGTGCAGGGACGAGGAAAATCACAATCTGGTCATCCCACCATGGTCCCATCGTAGCGATGCAAGAAGGCAAAGCCTACGCTGCAAAAATATCGTATGCCGACGAGGTACAGATCAGCGAGTCATGGCATGAGTTTAATACGGCACGGGATTATCGTGGAGCAATCAAAGCAATGGATATGTTACAGCTTTTTCCCCAGAACGTAATGGTGGCCGACACCTCAGGGAACATCTATTACCAGCGCACCGGTCGGGTGCCGCGTCGTCCGGCGGGGTATGACTGGTCTAAGCCTGTAGATGGTTCCACTTCGGCGACAGAATGGCAAGGGATTCATCCGTCTTCGGACCATGTGCAGATATTGAATCCGCCGCAAGGGTATATGCAGAACTGCAATATTCCGCCGGATGTTATGATGGTTGACAGTCCATTAACGCCGGACAAGACGATTGGCTATATCTACGGCTCTTCCGGCGGGCACACGAATCAGCGAGGGGCCCGCGCAGTGGAACTATTGCATGCGGATTCTTCTGTGACGGTTGAGGAGGCCCGGGATTATGCCCTCGATGTCCGTCCATACGGCGTTGAGCGGTGGCTTGAAGTGCTCAAACAGGCCGATAACATGTTTGGCGAGTTTTACAAGTCCAATTCCGACTATACTGCCGGTATTAAGGATCTGCGGTCATGGGATGGCCAGTTGCGGCGTGACTCTACTGCCGCCCTGAAGTATTACTACTGGCGCAAACAAATTATAGAAGATCATGGGGCTGAAGCAGTGTCAGATGCAGCAAGCAGAATCGACTATTACCTTGCTGCACTGGGCAGGCCTGCGCCCGAAATTGATTTGAACGATGACGAACTTTCAGCAGCGGCCGATTCGCTTGTTTCGGCCATGGCAAAGCTCAAGGAAGACCACGGTTCACTCAACGCCACTTACGGCGACACATTCCGGGTAGGCCGTGACGATACTTCCTGGCCCCTCGGGGGCGGTGGTGGTAATGGATTAACTACCCTGCGAAACATTAGCTATGATCGTGAAAGAAGCGACCATACACGCTGGGGAAGAGGCGGCCAGACATCTACTCAGGTCATAGTGTTGAGCAAACCTATACGAAGCTGGACTTATGTACCAATCGGGCAGAGCGACCATCCTGACTCAACCCACTACCGAGACCAGGCGGAGAAACTATTCAGCCCCCGAAAACTCAAACCTACCTGGTGGCTTGCGGAAAATTTAATCGAACATATCGAGTCCCGCACAGTTCTAACCGATACGCCTTGATAATTTTGTCAGGCATGTAAGGTTCATAGGAAGACATCATAATCTATTGCCTACATTACCTAATGATGTTCAGGTGATTAAGCATAAAATTTTAAGAAGACAACAGAGTTTAGTTTAGAACATACGTTGATCTGCCGATTTAATTTTAAATGAACTTGTTAGGACAGATCTGGCGTCTATCCCTGAACCGACCATTTGTCTCAGCAATTTTAAAAACAATAACCTATTGAACCTATGGGAATTTTGTTAGTTTCAAAAAAATAATTTTGTTTATTTGTAAATTTTAACTTGCTTAATCTTTAATGTATTATGAGAATATCATGTTAAAATTGTTCTCTTATCGACCAAGAGGATTATGGCGCAGTATTGGCCGCTTGCAGATTGAGCCTTGTTTGGCAGTCCAAAAATATAAAAATAGTTTTGAGACTTTAAAATACAGGGTTTTTGTGAATGTGTTCACAAACTCAATGTTTAAGTATTCCACAACAGCAACTGTGTATGGATCTTTCGTTCCAGTCCTGCCCCAGTGCTTCCGGGAAATCTATCTCAATTGGGGGAATTACTTCTGTCGTATTTTTACACTTTTGAGATATGCGCTATTGTTAACTTAAGAAGAGAGTAAAAATGATGGAGTCCGTCCAGACGATTACATCGAGTTCCAAGCTGGCCAAAGCTGTAATGGCCGAATGCGGCCAGAACGTCAATGTTTGTTTTCAATGCGGCAAATGTGCAGCCGGATGCCCGCTTTCCTATGCGATGGATTATAAGCCGGCACAACTAATCCATGCCATAAGTCTCGGCATGGATGATCTGGTCTTAAAGAGCGCTACAATGTGGCTTTGCGCAACGTGTGAGACATGCACGACAAGGTGTCCACAGGAAGTCGACGTCGCCAAGGTTATGGACGCCGTAAAGATAATAGCGGTACGGCAGGGAATCAAGCCCACGATCCCACAGGTAGCGGCTTTCTACCGGGCTGTGCTGGCTAATGTCAAGATGTGCGGCCGAATGTACGAGATGGGGATGATTGCCGATTATAAGATGCGAACGTTTGAATTCTTCAAAGATATGAAGCTTGGAATGAAGATGTTCAAAAAGGGTAAGCTCAAACTTATCCCGAGTTTTACTGGAGCAATGAGGACCAGGAAGATATTCAATCGCGTCAAAAAGATTGAGAAGCAAAATCTGAATACATAACATGAGATTGAATCTAGCTGTTGATATAAAAGATGCTCTGAAAATTTGGACCATCTGATTGATACTCTATAGGAGGTTTACATACTATGCCTACGAAATATGCCTACTATCCGGGTTGCTCACTTCACTCGACAGGTTCGGAATATGATGTATCGTTTCGGGCAGTCTGTAAAAAGGTCGGCATAGATCTTGAAGAGGTCAAAGGTTGGATCTGCTGTGGGACATCTCCTGCGCATAGTTCGTCAAAACTCATATCACTCGCACTTCCTTATGAGACTTTGTGCCTGGTCGAGAAAATGGGAGCATCCGACGTTGTTGCCCCATGTGCATCATGTTTTGCCCGTTTACGGACGGCAATGTACGAGGTAAATGAAGATCCCGAACTTGCCAAACAAGTCAGCGAGGCACTTGAAAGGCCTTTACCGAAATCGCTGAACGTAGTAAGTCCTCTCGAAATTTTCTGTGAAAAAGAAGGTCTGGCGGACGCGGTCACAAAAGATCTGTCCGGCCTTAAAATGGTATGCTATTACGGTTGTCTTCTTACCAGGCCTGCAAAGGTGATGCAATTCGACGAATGCGAATATCCGATGGCCATGGATGAACTGCTTCGTTGCATGGGGATAACAACGCTTGACTGGTCATATAAAACGGATTGTTGCGGCGGATCACTCTCTATGACTCGCACAGATGTGGTTTTTAAGCTGACGAACGAAATTCTTAAAGAAGCCAAGGCAGTAGGAGCAAACGCTATCGCAGTTGCCTGCCCTCTCTGTCATGTAAACCTGGATACGAGGCAAGAAGAGATAGAACAGGAATACGGTGTCAAATACGGACTTCCGGTATTCTACTTTACGCAACTGATGGCATTGGCAATGGGAGTACCCTCAGACGAGTTGGGATTAAAGAAACATTTTGTTGGTACGGACGAATTGTTGTCCGCCGTTTGCAAAGTATAATTGGTATCGCGATAGATACAGGGTGGAAAGTAAATGATCAAAAAAGCTTCTGATAAATCTGATAAAATTGGAGCAGTCCTTGTGGTTGGCGCCGGAGTCGGGGGCATGCAGGCCTCGCTGGATCTGGCAGAAAGCGGATATAAAGTCTATCTTGTCGAAAAAGGGCCGTCTATCGGCGGAGTAATGGCGCAGCTCGACAAGACGTTCCCTACGAATGACTGTGCGATGTGCACTCTCGCCCCGCGTATGGTCGATTGCGGCGGACACCTGAACATCGAGAAGCTGACCTACTCCGAGATCGAATCCATTGAAGGCTCGGCAGGTAATTTCAAGGTCAGCATCAGGAAAAAAGCCCGCTCCGTCGATCCGGACAAGTGCACGGGCTGTGGCGAGTGTGTAACGAACTGCCTGGTTAAGAATATCGTTTACCTCGATCAACCGGCACCAGCCGAAGTAGAGATAGAAGAAGATAAGCGTATCAGGGTTGATGCGATACTTGGTAATTATGATGGCGGCCGGGAAAACGTAATACCAATCCTTCAGGACATCACTGAAGAATTCAACTGGCTACCTCCCGATGTACTGATGAGAGTTGCCCAGGTAAAGCAGATTCCGATAGAGCACATCCTGAGAATTGCCACCTTTTACAAGGCGTTCAGCCTCAAGCCTCGCGGCAAGCATATAATCACCGTCTGTACGGGCACCGCCTGTCACGTTAAGGGGGCGCAGAGAATCTTAGACAGGCTTGAGCGGGAACTGGGTATAGCGACCGGAGAAACAACGTCTGATATGCAATTTACACTGGAAGCCGTTCGGTGTCTAGGATGCTGCGGATTGGCCCCGGTAGTCACGGTCGGTGACGATTTGTATGGCCAGGTGAATCCGGCAAAGGCCGCAGCACTTATTGATAAGTATAGCGATTAGAAGAGGATTACAATGGCTAAGATTAAACCTGAAGACCTTGGCAAGATCAGGGAACGAATGGCCAGAACCATGAGCCTGCGAGATGGGGATGCGCGAGCGAAGGTCACCGTACACATGGGGACGTGCGGCATTGCCGCCGGAGCCAGAAAGATAATGAGCACGATGCTTGCCCTTGTTGAAGACAAAGACTCCAAGGATATTGTCCTGACTACCTCGGGCTGTGCGGGGCTTTGCAGCCGGGAGCCGATGATGACGGTTGAACTCAAGGGCCAGGCCCCTGTTAAATACGTCGATCTGGATGAAGAGAAAACCAAAAAAATATTCGCCGAGCACGTTTTATCGGGTGCAGTGGTCGAAGATTACGCTTTGGCCATTGGCAGCGAACGCGTCGGATAGGAATTATAGAGACAATGGAGATAAGTGAATGAGAGCCGCTCGAACACACATTATGCTCTGTGCAGGGACCGGTTGCGTGTCAAACGGAGCATTCAAAATAAAGGAATCGCTCGAACGCGAACTCAAAAAGCACGACCTTGAGAATGAGGTTAGTGTTGTTATGACGGGCTGCAATGGTTTCTGTGCCCAGGGACCCGTAGCGGTTGTCAAGCCTGACGATATATTCTATCAGCTGCTCGGTGACGATGACATACCTCACTTGGTAGAGGAGCATTTCCTCAAAGGCAGACCTGTTCAGAAACTCATGTATACTCCGCCTGCCGAAGAATCACCAGTTCCGACAATGAGCAATATCGGTTTCTTCAGCAAGCAAAGACTTATTGCTCTGCGCAACAGGGGAATGATCGACCCAGAACAGATCGATGAATACATTGCTCGAGACGGGTATTCGGCACTGGCTAAAGCGCTCACCAAGATGAAGCCGAAACAAATAATTGAGGAAATAAAAAAATCCGGGCTGCGGGGCAGAGGCGGGGCCGGCTTTCCTACAGGCAGGAAGTGGGAACTGGCTCGTGCTTCGAAAGGCGATACCAAGCACATTGTGTGCAATGCCGACGAGGGAGACCCTGGTGCGTTTATGGATCGAAGTATCATAGAGTCGGACCCACATTCTGTGCTGGAAGGGATGATAATCGGTGCTTATGCGATTGGAGCTTCTCACGGGCACATTTATATCAGAAACGAGTATCCTTTGGCCCGACAAAGGTTGATAAAAGCAATTGAGCAGGCCCGCGACTATGGTCTGTTGGGCAAAGATATATTTGGGGCCGGCTTTGATTTCGATATATCCATCCACAGAGGAGCGGGTGCCTTTGTCTGCGGCGAGGAAACATCTCTGATAGCTTCTCTGGAGGGCAGGTCTCCCGAGCCAACCGTCAGGCCCCCGTTCCCTGTAGAATCCGGAGTTTGGAGCGAGCCTACAAATATCAACAATGTCGAAACATGGGCCAACGTGCCGGAAATAATCGACAGAGGGGCGGAATGGTTTGCAGGTATCGGCACTGAAAGCAGCAAGGGAACCAAAGTGTTCTCGGTTGTAGGCAAAGTAAGGAATACCGGCCTTGTCGAGGTGCCGATGGGCATCACTCTACAGGAAATCGTATACGATATTGGCGGCGGGATACCTAACAACAAGAAATTCAAGGCTGTTCAGACTGGTGGACCTTCTGGCGGGTGCATACCAGCCTCACTTTTGACTCTTCCTATTGATTACGAAAAACTGGCTGAGGTTGGCTCTATCATGGGTTCGGGCGGATTGATCGTTATGGATGAGGACACATGTATGGTGGACGTAGCCAGGTATTTCCTCGAATTTCTCAGAGATGAATCGTGCGGTAAGTGCACCGCCTGCCGTGAAGGTGTGGACGTGATGTACAAGATTCTAACGAGAATCTGTGCCGGCGAGGGCGAGGAGGAAGATATTGCGATACTTGAGGAATTGTCGGAGGCAGTAAAAGACTCTGCTCTGTGTGCTTTAGGGAGCACGGCACCGAATCCGGTCCTGAGTACTATCCGTTATTTTCGTGACGAGTACGAGGCACACATCAAATACAAGCGATGTCCGGCCGGTGTCTGTCGAGGGATTATTTCCGCAGCCTGTCAGCACACCTGTCCCATAGAACAGGACGTACCATGCTATATTGGCCTTATCGCTCAGGGCAAATTCGAACAGGCTATAGAGATTGTAAGAAGGGAAAATCCCCTGCCTTCTATCTGCGGAAGAGTGTGCACTGCCAGTTGTGAGACCAAATGTCGGGCCGGTGAAGGAGAAGGCGATGCAATCTCTATCAGGGTGCTCAAGCGGTTCCTGGCCGATTACGAGCGGGAAAAAGGACTTGATGCTATTCCCAAGCCAAAGGAGAAACGGGAAGAAAAAGTAGCGATTATAGGCTCGGGACCTGCAGGATTGACGTGTGCTTACTATCTTGCTCTGGAGGGATACGATGTTACCATTTTCGAGTCGCTGCCCGTTTTGGGTGGAATGCTTGCCGTTGGTATTCCGGACTACCGACTGCCTAAAGATATTTTGAATTGGGAAATTGAGAATATCAAGAAATTGGGCGTAGAGTTCAAGACAAACACTTCTGTGGGCAAGGATATACAGATTGCATACCTTCAGAAAGAATACAAGGCCATCTTCATAGCAACTGGCTCTCATAAAGGTTTGAAAATGAATATCGAAGGTGAGGATTTGCCCCAGGTAATCGACGCAGTAGATTTCCTGCGGGCCCTTCATCTCAAGCAGGATGTTGAGATTGGGCAAAGAGTCGCGGTGATAGGTGGAGGAGATGCCGCTATTGATGCGGCAAGAGTTGCCAAACGTCTGGGCAAGGATGTGACTATATTGTATCGCAGAACCAGAAACGAGATGCCGGCTGCGAAAGAAGAAATCGAGGGCGCTATTGAGGAAGGAATCGAGATTCAGTTCCTGGTTACCCCGATAAGAGTCTTGTCGGAGAATGGTCAAGTAAAGGGAATTGAATGTATCAAAATGGAACTGGGCGAAATTGACCGTAGCGGCCGAAGAAGACCTGTACCGATCGAGGGATCGGAATTCACGATGGAGATTGATACTTTGATGCCAGCCATCGGCCAGCGTCCGGATCTGATCGTAGCGGAAACTGACGACCGTATTAAGACGACCAAATCCAGCACAATCCAAGTCGATCCGGAAACACTTTGTGCCGGTGCCGATGGAATTTTCGCTGGGGGTGACGTAGTTAGTGGACCGAATGCCGTCACAGCAGCGATGGCCCACGGAAAAGTCGCCGCAAAAATGATACACAAATACATCCAGGAACAACCACTGGAACAAGAATATAAAGTAACTAGGTCAGCCATACGCGTTGAAGCTGTAGAGCTGACCGACAAGGAAATCGAGGAACTGCAGAAACCTGCCATGCCTATGCTCGACCCTCAAGAACGGTCGGAGGGTTTCAAGGAAGTGGAGCTTGGATTCACCGAGGAAATGGCGATAAAAGAAGCGAAGCGCTGCCTGCGGTGTGATCTGGAATTAAAGGAACAGGAAGTGGCGGTATGAAATTGAAGGACATAAAAAAGATTCTTGAAGCCGAGGTCCTTACAGGAGTCGACTTACTGGAAACTGAAATAAAAACGGCTTGTGGATGCGATTTGATGAGCGATGTTTTAAGCTTCGTGAAGTCAGAGTCTTTACTCTTGACAGGCCTGACGAATCCGCAAGTAGTACGCACAGCGGAAATGGCGGACCTAGCCGCGATTTGTTTTGTTCGCGGCAAAAAGCCCGACCAAGAAACAATTGAAATAGCTGAATCCAAGAATATTCCTTTATTGACGACTCATCTTTTATTGTTTGAGTCTTGTGGTCGGTTACACCGAAAAGGACTTTCTGGTTGCTCAGAATATGTGAAATAACATTGATTAGGGTATTTTCAAGTGGCTCCGGAAAAAAAGATCAGCAAGATTCAGGAATTAATATACGAAATCAGGGTGAGCGAAGTAATGAAAAAAGATGTTTTTACAGTTAGCCCGCGAACCCATATGAGTGTTTTAAGGGTAATCCTGAAGGAAAACCGATTTTCCGGAGCGCCGGTCATAGATAAAGGTAAATTAGTAGGTATTATCAGTATTGAGGACTTTATTAAGTGGCTCGCTGGCAGAGAAGATGATTGTCCTATTGGTGAGAAGATGACCAAAGACGTCAGAACCCTTTATTCCGACGAACCATTAACCAATGCTATCAGCAAATTCGACCAGCATGGTTTCGGTCGTTTAATAGTCATTGATCGCCAAAGTGAAAAACTTCAGGGCATTCTTACGAAGGGAGATATCGTTGAAGGTCTGCTCAAAAAATTGGAAGTTGATTATGACAACGAAGAAACACGCCGTCTTAGAATACAGCACTTTTTTGAGGATATTTCCGCTGACAAAACTGTGTTGCTTTTTCAATATGATGTTATTGGCCATGATTTCAAGAAGGCCGGAGAATGTTCCAGCCGGTTAAAGGCCACCTTGAAGCGATTGGGTCTACATCCTCAGATTACTCGGCGCGTTTCCATCGCTACGTATGAAGCTGAAATGAACCTGATAATTTACACTGACGGCGGGCATATACGAGTTCGTGTCGAGCCGCATGAGATACTTGTTAGAGTCGAAGATTCTGGGCCGGGAATACCTGATATTGAGAAAGCATTGCAGCCTGGGTATTCAACCGCCCCCGAATGGGTCCGAGAGTTGGGTTTTGGTGCTGGAATGGGACTCGACAATATCCGCAAGTGTGCCAGTAAAATGGACCTGAGATCAACGGTAGGAAAAGGCACACGGCTGGGGATATATGTCTCAGTTAATGATGGAGCAGGCAGTGAAACTAACTGAATTAGTACAGAAGCTTAATCTGAGTGTAAGATCAGCGAAAGAGTGTTTGGATCGTGAAATCACCGGCGGATATGCCAGCGATCTTCTCAGTGATGTACTTGCCAATGGCGAAGAAGGAAACGTCTGGATTACTTTACAACTTCATCAGAATATAATTGGCGTAGCGAGTATGAAAGATCTGGCCGGCATAATTTTGGTAAACGGCAGAGAGCCTGAGCCGGAAACCGTTGAGAAAGCAGAGGCCGAAAATATACCTGTTATGGTATCCGAACTGCCGACATTCGAGCTGGTCGGCAGGTTATATAAATTAGGAGTTGGTGGAACAGTAGAATGAGAAAGGTCAGGGCCGATTTGCATTTGCATACTTGCCTTTCTCCTTGTGCTGATAACCAGATGCAAGCCACGGCCATAGTTAAACGGGCAAAAAAAGTGGGTTTGGATATGATTGGGATATGCGACCATAATTCTGCTGAGAACGTAGCGGCGTTGGTGAAAGCCGGCGCCCGGGAGGGACTTGCAGTAATTCCCGGCATGGAAGTTACTTCTTCCGAGGAAGTCCACATACTTGGGCTATTCGGTACGGAGAAGGACCTGAAGGTTCTTCAGGATATGGTTTACAAAAATCTTCCAGGTGAGAATTCCGAGGAGGCTTTCGGTCCGCAATACGTAATCGATGAATGGGATGAACCGATTGAGATAAATACGAGGTTGCTGATCGGGGCAACACTTTTGTCAGTAGAGCAAATAGTTGACGCAATTCACGAACGGTCAGGCCTGGCAATCGCCGCTCATGTGGATCGTGACCGTTTCAGCCTGATCGGTCAATTAGGCTTTATTCCAGAAGGACTGGAGCTGGACGCCCTGGAAATCTCGAAACCATGTGCTATAACGATGGAATATGACTTTCCGGTCATATGTTCCTCGGATGCTCATTTCCTGGATGACATCGGAAAGAATCCAACTTGTTTTATGGCCGAAGAGCCTTCGTTTGAAGAGATCGGCAGAGCTCTTCGTCAGGAATTGGGAAGGAGGATTTTAAGCAATTGAATGGAAGATCTTTCGCTGCATATATTGGACATTGTAGAAAATTCGATCACTGCAATGGCCAAAAGAATTGAAATCAGAATCGATGAGGACCAGGCAAAGGATCTGGTGACTATTGAAATAAAGGATGATGGCAAAGGTATGGATGAGCAAACCTTAAAGAAAGCGATTGATCCGTTCTTCACGACAAGAACGACCCGTCGAGTAGGCCTGGGTCTTTCGCTGCTGGCGCAGACGGCCAGAGACAGCGAAGGAACATTTGACATTAATTCCAAGCCCAGTGAAGGCACAACGGTCAAAGCGACATTTCGCCTGAGCCATCCTGACTGTAAGCCTATGGGCGACATAGGTCAAACAATGCAGGTACTGATTATGTCTCATCCCGAGATAGATTTTCTATACGAACACAAGAGTGACAATTCAACTTATCGTTTTGATACAAGGGAAGTACGTAAAGAATGATTACACTAACAATTGACAACAATAAGGTCGAGGTTGAAGAAGG
>WOR8_10003948_pt1 | contig 20141 bp, 17 predicted proteins | sample DeeMarSeWOR38_10_FD_19890 | JGI IMG/M metagenome (IMG submission 19890)
AAAATGAGGAATATTTTAAATAAGTTTATACCCGGATGGATGGGGTTCGTCAATCAAAATTTCGGGTTATGGAATGTCCCCTGTTTTACCTGCCGAAACATATACCCCGGCATATCTAGAAAAAATAGTCGTCTTTAGAACCGAAAATTCTGTCAACACCGGCCATTTCAAATAATCCATCGGTTATCAGGAAAACTTGAGGCGGGCAACCGGGAACAAAGTTGCCGGTTTCATTTCTAATCCATGCGCAGATTAATCCCGGCCCCTTTGGTCGCCGGATTGGCCAGCCGGGCGTAGACCGTCAGAAACCCATCCCTGACGCGCGGCGGCGGCGGCGTCCAGTTTTGGATGCGTTCCTGCAGCTCTTTATCCGGAATCAACAGATTGAGCTTGCGGTTGGCGATGTCCATTTCGATCATATCACCATCGCGGACGACTGCCAGCGGCCCGCCTTCCGCTGCTTCCGGAGAAACCTGACAGATAAACGGCCCTTTGGCGAATCCGGATATCTTGCCGTCGGTCACCAGAGCGCACTTGGATTCAAGGCCCAGCCCCCGCATGAAGCCGATCACCTTGAAAACCTCCGTCAACCCCGGCCCGCCTCTGGGGCCCTCAAAGCGCACGATAACGACGTCCCCGGCCTGGACCTTGCCTGCGCGCAAGGCTTCGAGCGCTTGCTCCTGTCCATCAAAAACTCTGGCGGGGCCTTTGTGCTGTTTCATCTCATCCACAATAACCGTTGGCCGTACGACCGCTGACTGCGCCAGGCTGCCGCTGAGCACGGCCAGGCCGCCTTCGGAAACCGGATCTTCCAGCGGTTTGATGACAGCGGGATTTGCAATCCGTGCGGTCTGGAGGTTAACGGCCAGTTTCTGGCCCGTTACCGTAAGCACATTTTTGTTCAGCCTTTCTTCGAGCCTTTTCATAACGGCCGGGATGCCGCCGGCCGCATCAAAGTCACCGACCGTGTAAGGACCGCTCGGCCTGACATTGGCGATACAGGGCGTTTCCTGTCCCAGTTTTTCGATAAACGCGAGATTGATATCTTCTTCAAATCGCATTTCCCAGGCCATGGCCAGCAGATGGATGATCGCATTGGTAGATCCGCCGATGGCATGCAGAACCCGAATCGCGTTCGTGAGGCTCTCCCGGGTGATGATCTGATGCGAGGTGATTCCGGCTTCAATCAGTTTGACAATCTGCTGCCCGGTCAGTTTGGCCTGGCGTAGTTTAAGCGCCGAAACCGCCGGTGTTGTGGCCACACCGGGAAGTGACAGTCCCATGGCCTCGGTCAGACACTGCATCGTGTTGGCCGTCCCCAGCAGCGCACAGGATCCCGGACCGGGGCAGACAGAATCCTCCAGTCGATCCATCTCTTCTCTGGAAATAGGCGTTTCGCCGACACCAAACGCCCAGCAGGCGGCATCCAGGGTAGTTGTGTCCGTGTCCTCCTCCCCGCTGCGGCCGGCCAGCATGGATCCGCCGGTAACGATAATCACCGGAATGTCCAGGCGGCAGGCCGCCAGAAGGTTGGCGGGCACATTCTTGTCACAGGAGGATATCATCACCATTCCGTCGAACATGTGCAGGTGAGCGGCGGCTTCGATTTCAGCCGCCACGATGTCGCGGGTGGCGGTGTCGTAACGGATGCCGTGTCCGCCGATGTCCATGGGGCACTGACCGAAACTGTTGAACTCAAAAGGCGTGGCCCCGGCCTGCCAGATTCCGGCCTTGACCGCGTCGCCCAGAGCCCGCAGATGAAAATGGCCCGGGCTGGTCTCGCCCCAGGAATTGGCCACGCCAATGCGGGGCTGTTTTAAATCATGGGTGGTGTAACCCATTCCCTTTAACAGGGCTCTGGAGCGGGCGTTTTCCGGAGATTGAAAGAACGCTTGATTGGTTTTGGCCTTCGGCATGATCATCACTCCTTTGGTCGATGGTTCAGGATAGCGCCAGATACAAAAAGTGCACCTTGTTGCCGGCCGGGTCGGTTTGTTTGAGGAATACCGCCTTGGCCCTGCCGAAATCCTTGATGGGCTCAAAATCAAAGCCCTTCTCTTGCAGCACCCGCATGGCTTCTCCCAGGTGACGCACCTTTATGGCCATGTGCGCACGGGTGGGCTCGTGGGCGCACAACACCTCGATGCGGCCGGGCCCCTGGCTGAAGACAAAGTAATAACCATCGCCCTCAAATTTCTGAAATCCGAGCGTGTCCACATACCAATCCGCGATCTCGGCGGCATCCTGGCCCTCAAGCGGGTAGGTCCCGGCATGCTCCACTCCGCTGAACAGGGGCAGCCCCCGGGCTCTGGCCGCCTCCCAGACCATGTCGGCGGCCATACCTGCATCGGCCGCAGCCGGACAGGTGACCACAGCGGCGCCGGCCTTTAAGCAGGGCGCGATTTGCTCAGGCCCCGGCAAAAGGTCTGTCACCAGGCTTAAGCCCGGGTTGGCGGCCAACGCCCCGGCCAGGTCATCCGGCTGGCTAGCCGGGAGGCGGATCAGCTCAGCAGCCAGTTCGGCAGCGGCCGTAATATCCTCAGGGCCTTGTACCAATGGCAGGTATAGAACCTTGGCCAGGTTGCAGGCTTTGGCGACCGCGGCGTCAAAGGGACCGCTGATAAATTCAAGGCCCGCCTCGATCAGGCTTTTGGCATCAGCCGAATGGATTACCGGACCGGCACCCAATATGATCTCCGGATCTTCGGTCTGGATTTTCTTGGCCAGGTCCAGGGCGAGTTGCAGGCCGCCTTTATCGGGAATGCTCAACTCCACCAGCTTGGCACCGCCGTCAGTCTGGGTGCTGGCCGCGGCCATGGCCGCATCGACCCCCTGGGCTGTCACCCGGGCGATCAGGGCCCGGTCAAATAGGGCGTTTATTACGTCTATGCGTTTGTTTTGCGTCATTTATGCGCTCCTTATCGCCGGCACAGTTTCATTTGTGGGGGTGGATCACCGCCTTGACTGCTTCTTTAGTGGCCATGACCTTCAAGGCCTGGTTGGCCTGTTCCAGTTTGAATCGGTGGGTGATGATTTTTTTGAAATCATCCAAACGGCTTTTTGTGAGTTTTAAAGACATGTGGGTGTGGCGCACGTCGCTTACCCATACCCCTTGCAGTCTCAAATGCTTGCGCCCGATGTCATGGAAGCAGTCCAGTTCTATGGTGCCATGGGGCTCGCCGAAACCGGCGGTTACGCAAACCCCGCCGATACGGGTGTGATCGATGGCTTCCTTCAACGCATCCGGCGACCCCACCATTTCAAAGGCCACATCCACACCCCGGCCGGCGGTGGAATTCAAGACCGCCTCGCGCCGTTCTTCCAGGCTCAGCTTGTGGCGGTTGAGCAGCAGGGTGGCCCCCATATCGCGACAAATCTCCAAGCGGGCGTCGGTGCCGCCCACCACGAAAATCTGCGCAGCCCCCAGCGCTTTCGCAAAGGCGACCGCGTAAATGCCCAAAGGGCCGGGGCCCTGCACCAGAATCGTGTCCCCGGGTTCGATACCGGCCACATCCACGGCGTGGGCCGTGGTGCCGCCGGAGCAGGAGGCCGCGGCAAACACGTCCAGGTCGTCAACATCGCCTAAATTGAAAAGGTCTGCGTTTTGATGAAGCGGCAGATACTGGGCGTAGTTGCCCGTGAGATGGGGGGGATCGGCGCAGGACAGATGAATACCCCAAACCCAGCGGTTGAGGCACAACGCCGGGGTGCCCTTGATCTTGCAGAAGTAGCAATGGCCGCAGGTCACCCCCCGGCTCCAGAGAACCTTGTCGCCCACCTTCACCGGACGGCCGTCTTCTACATAACCCTTGGACCCGGCCAGCTCCACGACTTCGCCCACGCCTTCATGCCCCAGGATCATGGGAAGCTTGAGTCGCGGGTCCAGGCCCTGTTGCATATAGACGTCAGAGCCGCAAACCCCGGCGACCTCCACCTTCACCAGCACCTGGCCGGGCTCAAGTTTCGGCAGGGGAAAGATTTTCGGCACCAGCGGCTTATTGAACGCCTCCAGGACCATTGCCTTGGCTTCCATAGCAGTTCCCTTTCTCAACGCGGATTGGCCGCAAAACTCACCGCGTCAACGGGGCAGACACTGTAGCAGAGCTCGCAGCCGATGCAGTTCTCCGTTAGGGTGCGCACCTGGCCTTCGCTCTTTGCCATGGCCCCGTAAAAGCAAGAGCGTACGCAGTTCCAACACAGGGTGCATTTTTCCGGGTCGATCACCGCGTGCTTGCCTTTCTCGTCAAAAGTCTGGTCGTAGGAAGCCGCCGCCCGATGCGAGGCCAGGCCATGGATTTCCGCCACGTCGGCATAGCCCTTTTCATCCAGGAACTCGTCAATGCCTGCAATCACCTTGCCCAGCCATTTATGTCCCTTGAGCATCAGCACCGAGCCCACCTGCATAATGGTGGCCCCGCTCATGATGAACTCGACCGCGTCGCGCCAGTCGTAAATCCCGTTGGAGCCGGCGATGGCCATGCCCAGTTTGGAGTGGATGTCATGCACCCAGCGCAGGGTGATGGGCTTCACCCAGGGGCCGCCCACCCCGGCCGGGCCGCCGATATAGGGTTCGCCTGAATTAATATCCACGCAGAAACCGGTGAACCGGCTGTTTACCGTAACCGCCCGGGCTCCGGCCTGCTGCACGCTCTGGGCGATAACCGTGAGATTGGCAGCCTCGGGCGAGAGCTTCACCAGGATGGGGATATCCACCGCTGCTTTAACCGCCGTCACCACCTCAGCCGAGGCTGCGGGGTCCTGGCAGATGAGCACCCCGGCCCTGGCTTCCGTCATCTGGGTGGGATGCGGGCAGCCCAGGTTCAGCTCCAGCATGGGTGCGCCGCAATCCTGGGCCATGCGGGCGATCTCTTGCCAACCTTCCAAGGAACCCGCACCGATGCTGGTGAGAATGTGAGCTCCGTTTTTCTGCGCATACGCCTGGATTTCCTTCAGCCAGGCGGCCCAATCCCGGTAATCTTCCTTGGCATAGCCCGAGCGGCTGTAAAAGGTATAATGCCGGGGCACCTTGCCTTTGATAATCCGGCCTTCCTCGTTGAGAATGGCGTAGCGTGAGTGTTTGGTCAGCGCGTGCATGGATGGAATGTCGGTGAGTGTCTTGACGACGGCACCGGCCGCGCCGGCATCGATGCATTTTTTAAGGTTGTCCACGCTGTTGGTGGGCTCTATCGAAGATACAATCACCGGATTCTTGAACTCAATTCCGCAAAAATTCACTTTCAAATTTGCCATTATTCGCTCTCCTTAGAAGTTGTTTCAAAACCTCAGATCAGGTTCAAGGGCAAGGCGTCCCGCGAATTGAACGCGGAGCGTATACCTCGTGGCTGGAAGCCACTCCCATCAATTTTTTCGCCTTCACAATATTTATCCGTTAATCTCCAATCGGCACAGTGGGAGCGGCATCTTGCCGCGAAAAATTAGCATTTCCGCGGGGCAACGCAGCCATTGAGCCTCAGATGGGGTTTTGAAACCACTTCTAGGGTACATCCGGTGAATACATTACAAACTCCAACCAGGAAACTTCTTCGAACACGTTTTGCAGAGCGGCCATCTTTTCCGCATAGGGGGCGGCTTGGGCGATGGTCTTCCACTCCGGACTTTGGTGAATGTCGGGCCGGCTCATCTCAAAGTAAGCCAGGTATTTCTGCTCTCCCGGGCCCCCGCCATAAATGTTCCGCTCGGCAGTCTTGATATTGGATATCTCTTCATCCACCTCAAAGAGACGGGCGCGGAACACTCCCGGCAGGGCTTGCAATGCGGGCAGCAGGTCAGACCCATACCAGTCCACTATCTCGGCCCCGGCAGCGATATTGAAGCGATATACCAGAGCGTAAGGCGCCTCTTGGGGCGCCTGTTTACCGCTGCAAGCCAGCAGGCGATAGATGTTGCGCATGTTGTTGTTAAAGTGGGTGAGTGCTTCCTTGGTCCAGGGTGTGGGATTGTCGAGCCGTTCCATGTAAGCCTGGCTCTTGAAAACCGCCGCGTCGCTGGTCTCATAGCTAATGAAGAACATCGGCGCATCGCCCATGCCCCGGTAGCGCCGTCCCACCAGAAAACCCGGTACGCCGGTGCGCTCCACCATGTGCTCGCAGTTATGCCACTCCTGGCAGCGCAGTACATAGTCCGTGTCGATATCGGTCCAAAATGCCATCATGCCTTGTGCGTTGTTTACAGCTACCAATTTGCCTCCTCAGGCCCGATCACGAGCCATCTGCTAGTAGTATGTCCCATAAAAATGTTACAAAAGTCGTAATTACTATGGTTTCAGGTGTCAGTGTTCAGGTGTCGGGAAAAATAGCTCGTAGCTGATAGCTCATGACTCATAGCTTGAAGACTGGAAGGCCAGGAGGCCAGAAAACCTGGAAGCTTTCGCGCTTTCAAGCCTTCCAGTTTCCTAGCCTATCCGCCTTTTTTTGAAGCCTGACACCTAAAATAAAACCGTGTTTTGTAAATTACTTATGGGACGCAATACTTATAGTTATTTAAAAAAACACCGTTCCCATTTGGTCCGCGCATCCGTCTCAATAGATAAGGCCGGGCAGCCACAAGACCAGCTCCGGGAATAGCGCCACCAGGACCACTAAGACCAAGGTGGGTATCAATAGGGGCAGGGTGCCCATAAATATGGTGGTGATCTCATATTGCGGCACCACCCCGTTCAAGACGAAAAGGTTCAAACCATAAGGTGGCGTGACCAGGCCGATCTCAGCCAGAACCACATAGAATACCCCGAACCAAATCCTGTCAAAGCCCAGCTCATTGATGATCGGCGCCACAAATGGTAAGGTGAGAACCAGCATGGAAAGCGCGTCAAAAAAGCAACCCAGCACGAGGTACATCACGGAAATCACGACCAGAATGGAATATTTGCTCAGCGGCAGGTTTGTCATGAATCCGGCGAAGGCCTCGGTGAGCCCGATGAATTGAAATACCTGGCCCAGCAAGCGGGCGGTGAAGAGCACGAAGGCGATCATGGATGTAATGGTAACTGCGGTCCATGCACTATTTACCACATCCTTTAAGGTGAGCCGGCGGTAGATGATGGACATCACCAGACTTAAAAAGGCGCCCAGCGCTGCGGACTCGGTGGGGGTCATAATTCCGCCGAAGATGGTTCCCAGAACCAAAAAGATGATGAACAGGAAGGGGAGCAGGTCTAATATTGCCTTCATGCGTTCACCAAAGCCGGCAGGAGCCACAGCGGGCGCCAGTTTGCGGTTGAAAATCACCCGAAGCGTAACGGTGAGCACAAAAAAGCTGGCCAATATTACGCCCGGCACAATGCCGCCGGCAAAGAGCCGAGCCACCGATACATCCTGCCAGCCTGCATAGACGATCAGGATCACGCTGGGCGGTATGAGTACACTCAAAGTGCCGGATATGGCGATGGCGCCCAGGGAAAGCTTGACATCGTAGCCGGATTTTTCCATCTCAGGAAAGCATATCTTGCCGAAGGTGGCTACCGCTGCCAGGCTTGAACCGGAAATGGCTCCGAAAATGGCGTTGGCCACAATGACGCTGGAGGCCATGCTGCCGGGCAGGTTTCCGAATATTTTTTCAGCCCCCCTGAACAGGTTGCCGATGATGCCGGTATTTGAAAAAATAGCCCCCATGAATACAAACAAAGGTATGGCCGTAAAGGTAAAATTGTTCATGATCTCGAAGGCGGCCCTGGGGAAGTAATCCAGGGAATGGCCCACGAAGACCAACATGCCGAAAGCGGCCACCGTTCCCATGGCCGGAGCGATCTCCATTCCTACGGCCAGGAGCAAAACCAGGCCCCCCAGCAGAATTATGGACATCAAGGCAAGGCTCATTTGGGTCGTTCCTCTATGCTTTCACCAGCCCGGATCTTGCGATACACTTTCAGGATGTCGGGGGGCAGGATCAGGGTCAACATCAAAAATCCGATAAAAACGGTCAGCTGGGGCCAGATCAGGGGAACGGTCAGCCAGGTGTCTGAACGCAGATTGATTTCGTAAGCATAGACCACCATGCCAAAGGCCTTGTAGGTAAGTACTATCATAAAGATCATGATTATGATTAATACCACCAGACGCAGCCAGCCGGCCAATTTGTCCGGAAGTCTGTTGACCAGAAACGTAATACGCACGTGTCCGCCGCGCTTCCAGGTATAAGCAAGGCCCAGGTAGGAGAGCGCCACCAACATATAAGCACTGAATTCGTCTGCCACCATCGGTGGGCTCTTCAGCACGTAGCGCATGAAGACTTCCACGGCCACCAGGAACACCATGATCGGCACCAGGCCGGCGCCAATATGGCCGCAGATGTCTGCGGTCTTGTCCAAGATTTGATTAAAGCGTTTCATTGAACAAACCTTTGTTCAAAGTTGAGAACCGGAGAAGGCGCAACCGCCACGTGATAGGCTTTGACGTCGGGGCATATCGATAAAGAGCTTCTGAAAATAACCGTTTGCGGGCTGCACCGCCCTCGAAAAAAACCGCCCCGGGCGGCCGGGAGAGGCGTGCCACTCCCGGCCGCCAAAGGGCGAGAGCTTGGTTGTTATTCCATCATTGCCTTGGCCCCGCTGGCATATTTAGCCGCGGTGTCCAGCACTTGTTTGCCCCTGGGACCGGCGAGGTCCAGCCATTTCTGGATGACCGGCTTGCAGAGCTTTCTGGCCTTTTCGATCTCGCTCTTTTCCGGGAAAACAATTTCCATAGCGGATACCTTGGCCCCGATAACGGATTCATCCTCTTCTATCATGGCGCCGAAGGTGTTTTGCCCCTGCATCTCCCGACCGGTGTCGATCAGGACCTTTTGCAGGTCTTTCGGCAGGGCTTCGAATTTTTCTTTGTTGACGATGAGCATGCCCCCAAAAATGGACTGCACGCTCCAAATGCTGACGTGGGTGGCCACGTCGGGCAGGCCGAAGCCCATGCCCCAGCCCCTGGAGGTCTGGATGGCGTCCACTGTGCCGCGCTGCAAAGCCTCCAGAATCTCGGTGGTGGCTATGGTGAGCGGTGAAGCGCCCATCAACTGGAGGGCGAAGGTGGGGATGACACCGGCGGTGCGGACCTTGAGTCCCTTGAAGTCATCCAGCGTCTTGATGGCTTTCTTGGCAAAGATGCCGTCGGTGGTGGCGCTCTGGATCTCGGAAATCTTGATCAGGTTCTGTTCACCAAAAGTCTCGCGGTCCATGGCGATCGTTTTGGGATCGTTCAGAAAGGCTTCATATTCATAGACGTTGTCCCAAAAGAAAGGCAGGGAGAGGTCCCACAGAGGGAAGGTGCCCGCCAGCCAGGGGGTACGCTCCCAGCCTATCTCCACGTCGCCTTTCTTGACCGCGTGAATGACCTCTCTGGGAGGATAAAGCCCTACTTTGGTCTCTAGCACAAAACGCCCGCCGGAATTTTTCTCCAAAAGATTCTGGAAGCGGGGATAGGGGTGGAAAGACCAGGTGTTCGCTGCTGGTCCGGGATTGGTGGCAAAGGTCCAGACCACTTTGTCGGCCGCTTGCACCCCGTTAGCTTGCAGGGTGAGCGAGAAACATACAATTGCGCAAAGTCCTAAAATTACCCAAATACGTTTTTTTACCATTTTTTCACCTCCTAATTGCGTTTATTGATGCCATGGTTAACACGAAAACCCCCATTGATTAAATAGGTGGATATGACAACCCATCTTTAGCCAATGCACAAACCATACTTCGATCAATTGCATCCAAACTAAAATCATCTGGTTTGGCCGATGTCAAGAATAAATGCCGTGGGATCCCGATATCTTGTTTTGAAACCACTTCTAATAATGAATCTGATTCGATCAGTTGCCTTCATTGTAAACGATGACGACTTTCACCGCTTCGTTCCCGGGGGTTGTCAGGAGCTCGAACCCCTCCTGGATTGCATCGCAAGGCAGGGTGTGGGTGATAAAGGGGGATACATCCACCGCTCCGGTTTCAAGCAGCACCAGCGCTGTCTGAAAATCATGACAGTACCCCTGTGTGCCGCTCAGCGAAATTTCTTTCTGGACAAAGATGTTCGCTGGAAGGGTCACCTCCGGTTCCGCGTTCAGCCCCGCCACAACAGCATGTCCCCCCTTTTTGAGCACTTGCAGGGCCTGCACAAAGGTTGCCTGGATGCCGACGGCTTCAAAAGAAACGTCAACACCGAGACCGCCGGAACGCTCGATAATCTGTTCAACCGCTTTCCCGTCAACGTTGCTGAATGCGCCGGCCGCCCCTAAGGACCGGGCCATTTCGAGTCTGAAATCATGCACGTCCACTGCAAAAACATTGGCGGCACCCCGCAATCGCGACAGCACAAGGATCATCAGCCCGACGGCGCCAACCCCGAAAACGGCGACTTGCGCGCCTATGTTTATCCCGGCTTTTTTGACGGCATGCACGGCGACTGCGAGCGGTTCCACCAGCGCTCCTTCTTCAAACGTGATATTGTCGGGCAGTTTGAAAACCCGCTGCTGATCGGCGACAAAATAAGGTGTAAACGCCCCCTGCCCCTGGCGGTGATAATAGCTGACATGGGTGCAAAGGTTATAAACGCCAGTGAGGCAGAATTGGCAACGCCCGCAGGAAATAACCGGCTCGAGCACCACCCGGTCCCCGATCTGCAGGCGATCCACTTTTTCACCAACATCTGCGATTTCACCGGCGAGCTCGTGGCCCAGGGCCGCCGGCAGCGGCGCAAAGGGGTGTTTGCCTTTGAAGGTGTGAACGTCGCTGCCACAGATGGATACAGCCCGCGTCTTAATCAGAACCTGGCCGGCGGATAACTCCGGAACCGACCGTTCCACAAATTCGACTTTGCCGGGCGTCTTTACCATCGCCATCGGGTATGCAGCGCTCATTGCGACCCTCACGAATTTCGGTTAACCTTTAACGCCTAATTGAGCGTTTTGCAATCAATTAGGATTCCAGATATTTTCGAGCAATGTATTCGAATTCCACTTCGGACACATTACCCTTGACGAGATTGGATCGGTCTTTGACGAGCTCCAGAATCTCCTTCATTTGATCATCACTGGCTTTAAGGCCCAGTTTCTCCAGGAAAATCTTGATGGTTCCGGTACCGTTGGCTTTGCCCAGAAGATATTCATAGCCTTTTTTCCCGATCATCTCCGGTGAAAACGCCGCCCAGACCCGGTCACCCAGGCCGGCCTTGCGGGCCATTTCAATCGCATGAATCGAAATGCCGGCTTCCATCTGGAAATAGTAATCACCGGTAATCGGCTTGGTGCCGCTGGTTTTGAAACCGGTAATCTGCTCCGCCAGTTTGGTGGCGCGATAAAGTTGCGACAGGTCGATGTTGGTGGGTTTTTTAAGCTGCAGCGCCATCATCATGGCGATCTCATCAATGGGAATGTTACCGTCACGCTCGCCCAGCCCGAGAATGGCACCGTGGACGCAGCTGACACCGGCCAGTACGGCTGCCATAACATTGGCATTGCCCAGACCGAAGCCATTGTGGTTATGGATTTCCACTTTTAACCCCGGGAACCAGCTGCGGATGGTCTTGATCGTGTGGTACACGGACCAGGGATTCATCACCCCGAAGGTGTCCACAAATATGAGCGATTCCATTCCGGTCTGATCCAGAATGTCAGAGTACAGGCGCTTGAGGTAATCCAGGCTCGTTCGCGATGCATCCCAGCCCATGAAGGATGCTTTGATACCGTTGTCCTTGGCCAGCTTCAGCGCTCCGGCGATGCGGTCCACCGCGGCTTTGTGGTCGAGATTGTAGACGTGCTTGAGCATATAGGGGTTGACGATATGCTCGATGATGGCGGTTTTGCAGCCCAGTTTGATGGTCAGATCCAGGTCATCCGGATGGGCCCGGCAGAACGCGGTGATCTCGGCCTGCAGGTCCATCTTCAACACTTCCTCAAAGGCTGCGTAACTGTCTTTGGAAACAATCGGCATGCCGAATTCGATACGGTCGATGCCGAGTTCGCTCAGCAGCCGCGCCAGTTCGATGCGATCCTGCATGGTGAACACAACCCCGGGGGTCTGTTCGCCGTCACGCAGGGAAACGTCGTGCACCAGTACCTGGTCCTGGATATCGGATGTGTCCATGGCCTCGGGAATAAAGTTCATGGGGGAGACCCAGTATTTTCCCGGCTCATAGTAAGGGACATCTTCCAGCGGGAATCCTTCGTAATTCAGGTCTAGCATTTTTTCCTCCTATTTCTAAATCATAAAAATGTTCGTTTGAGCAGACGGCCGCCGTGGCGGCTGCCGGCGCGGTGGTCAGGAAGTCGGCCCTGAAACAATTCAAACTTGGATAATCATATAAAGGGCACCCCCTACCGGCGGCATAACAAAAGAAAAGTTCTCCTGGTATGCTTTTTGGTGAACAAACCAACCTAACAGCAAGGAGGTGCCTCGTGGGACTATACTCAGGAATTGATTTACATTCAACCCGTAATCATCTCGGAATTTCGGAATTATATGCACAGCGCGAGGGGTCACATCTTGACTATTAATTATTCGTCTTTGCTCATTAGTATCGTCTCAAATAATTAAACCCCGGGATCTCAATATCAGAAATGAGGGGTTTGGGTCAATCCATGCATAGTTCCTTTCTTTGTTGGACCGGAGAAAGTTATGACCTCATAGATGTCCTCTATCCACATCCGTCTCCCATTCCCTTCGAGTTCTTGACAGAAACATGATGCTATTCTATTAAAAGAAGGATGGGTCACCGAAATGCGAGGAAAGCAAGATATCATTGTGAGCGTATTTGATGAAGAAGCGCACTTTGTTTATTTTTCAATATAGGATCGCTACCCAACATGACAATTACATTTAAAAGTCAAAGGAGTTCTGGTGATCCCATCTTCTAAAGGGTATACTTATGGCTTTAGGTGAAAATCGCTCAAAAGAAAAAAAGCGTATCGCGCTTTGTGTCAATGGGAAAAAAGTTCAGGCCGATGTAGAATCCCGGATCACTCTGGCTGAATTCCTCCGCGAAGAGCTGCGGTTGACCGGGACAAAGGTTGGCTGCAATCGGGCGGAGTGTGGCAGCTGCACGGTCATCCTGGATGGTGAGCCGGTGTATTCATGCAGCATGCTGGCCGTCGAAGCTGCAGGAACCGAAATATTAACCATCGAAGGGCTTGAAAACAACACTGGTCTTCACCCCTTACAAGAAGCTTTCATAGAACACGATGCCCTGCAATGCGGATATTGCACCCCGGGTATGCTGATGGCGTTGAAGGCGCTTTTGGATAGAAACCCTCGTCCCGAAGAATGCGATATTAGAAATGCGATTGATGGAAATTTCTGTCGATGTGGATCTTATCCAAACATAATAAATGCAACCCTGGATGCCTCCAAGAAATTGCTCAAAGGAAATAGGTCGAACCATGGCGACAAGTAAACTGCTGGTTAAAGGCTTTAAGCCGCCCCTGTTAGACAGAGAGCTTACCGTGGTGGGTAAGCCCTTAAACCGAAGGGATGCATTGGAAAAAGTTACCGGGAAGGCGGCGTATTCGGGGGACATAAAGCTGCCCGATATGCTTTACGGTAAAATTTTAGGCTGTCCCCATCCTCGCGCCAGGATCATTAAGATCGACACGCGCAAGGCGGAGGCACTTCCGGGCGTTGCCGCCGTGTTGACAAAGGAAAACACGAAAGGCTGGCGTACCTACTGGTATAAAGTTCCGCAGATCGCGTTTCCGGAGTGTATCACCTACGAAGGGCAGGAAGTCGCTGCGGTGGCTGCTGAAGACATCCCCACCGCCCAGAGAGCGCTCGATCTTATTGATGTGGAGTATGAAATCCTCACCCCCATGCTCGACAAGGAAGAAACCATTGCCAGCCCCCCCTGGCCGTTAATTGCCGATGAGGAATATCCGGGCAGCGATGTTTATGACCGGAAAAAATATGTCATCAAGCGGGGTGACATCGATAAGGGCTTTGAGGAAGCGGATGTTATCGTTGAAGATACTTATACCACTCAAGCTTCATGCCATGGGACTATTCAGACACGTGCGTGCGTAACAAGCTGGGATGGTCACAACCTGACTGTTTGGGACGCAATCCAGGGTGTTTGGAATACAAAGGAGACCCTGGCAACGTCGTTGGGTCTTGATCCCGATAATGTTCGGGTGATTGTCAAATACCTTGGGGGCGGATTCGGTTCAAAAGCATGGTCTCAGAGGATTACCTATTATGCCGCCAAGCTAGCGATGATCACCGGCAGGCCTGTCAGGATTGAGCGCAGCAGAAGAGAAGAGTTCGTCAATCATTCTCGCCGCTGGGATTGCAAGATGACCATCAAAATGGGAGCCAAAAAAGACGGGACGCTCACGGCCATTTATCAAACGGCCCTTGTGAACATCGGGGCTGCTGCTAACGAGGAGAACTATTATTGCGTCCAGATTATATGGCATACCTCCAACCTGCATGCTTGCCCCAACGTGTATCTTGAGCAGGTCGGTGTTTATACAAATTATGGATCCCCTCGCATTTAGATTGAAAAATTATGCGACGGACTGCAGCATCAGTGCCGAGTTTGGGGCTTATCCGGATGCGGCGGTCAGTCATAAGGAGACCAAGATTCCCTATTCCAGCAAGAATCTTGATGAATGCATGAAATTGGCAACCGAAGCCATTGGTTGGAAAAACAGAAGCGCTAAACGCAGCACCAGGCACGGCACCAAGCGAAGGGGCATCGGTATGGCCTCCTACCTTGTGTTTCAGGGGATCGGCCTGATGCCTTACGCCGCCAATGCGGACGTGGATATAAATCATGACGGTACTGTCGCTCTGCGTGTCGGCGTCGTTGACATCGGTGGCGGACAGCAAACTATCTTTTCCATGATCGCAGCAGAGGAGCTTGGTGTATCTGCCGATGACGTAACGGTTGTATATGGAGACACACAGGGTACCCGCTATGGTCCTTCCTGCCATGCATCAAGGGCGACACCCGAACTTGGACCGGCAGTATTGCAGGCGGCAGCTGAAGCCAGGCAAAAGCTTTTCGAAATAGCAGCCCCGCTATTAAAAACAGGCGTCGAGGAACTGCGTTCTCAAAATGGCAAAATATACCTGGCATCGGATCCATCGAAAGTGATGCCCTTTCGTGAGGTGTGCAATAAAATCGATCCTGATCATCCCATCAGGGGAAGCGGCAGCAGGGCGCCCAACCCCAATGCGCCGATGTTTTCCACCTTTGGCGCTCAGGCGGTGGAACTGGAAGTGGACACCGAAACCGGCCTGGTAGACATTCTAAAAATAACGGCCGCCCATGATTTCGGCAAGGCCATAAACCCCAAGCTCTGTGTTTCGCAGATTTATGGCGGCATTGGATTCGGAATTGGCTTTGCCCTCTCAGAAGAAGGCATCTATGACCCCAGGACAGGAAAACTGCTGAGTACCAACCTGCATCACTATAAGATGCCAACATCGCTGGATGTTCCCGCTATTCATGCCATTCTCACAGAAGACGAGGATCCCTACTTTGCCTATTCCGCGAAAGGGGCCGGTGAAAATACGAATGCCCCGACGCCCCCGGCAATCAGAAACGCCATTTATGATGCGATCGGTATTTGGTTTAATGATCTTCCCATAACCCCCGACAAGATCATTAATGCACTCAACGCAAAAAAGAAAAAAAGGTGAATTCATCGTGCTTTATGAACTGCCGGCTTTTGAACATGCGGATGCAGAAAGTGTCCAGGAGGCTGTCCTCTGGTTGGAAAAATGGGGCAATGAAGCCAGAGTGATCGCCGGTGGGACGGACCTGTTGGGCCTCATGAAAGATAGACTCGAGGGTCCCCGGCTTAGAACGCCTCAGGTTCTTATTAACGTCAAACGTATCGCCGAAATGAAGCGGATTGACCCTGATGATGAATTGGGGCTGCGGATCGGTGCGGCGGTCACGCTCAACCAATTGGGAGCATCTGATATTATCCGTAAACGCTTCAGCATTTTGTCGCAGGCAGCTCGCCAAATTGGCACCACTCAGATCCGGAATATGGGAACTGTGGGAGGGAATCTTTGCCAGCGACCGCAGTGTATGTATTTCAGACACCCCGATTTCCTTTGTTATAAAAAAGGGGGCCGCACCTGTTACGCCGTGAGCGGGGAACACCGATTCGACCATTCTGTCATCAACTATGGCAAATGCGTTGTGGCACATCCATCTGACCTGGCTCCCGCGTTCATCGCATTGAAGGCCAGCGCGATAATAGCGACTTCAAACGGAGAAAGGCAGGTGCCTTTACAGGATTTTTTCCAGGGTCCGAATGATTATACCGAGACAGTTCTTAAAGCCGGTGAATTATTGGTAGCGGTCCGGGTGCCAAACGAGCGCAGCAAAACCAATCAACTATTTTTAAAACATCAAGTACGTCATGCTTCAGATTTTGCGCTTGCAAGCGTGGCGATGGTCGCAGCGATGTCCGAGGGAATTGTTCAAGACATCCGGATCGTCATGGGGGGTATTGCGCCATTTCCTTATGTAGCGCCTAAAACCGCGGAGATAATCAATGGTAAATCACTGGATTCAAAACTCATTTCACGGGCTGCAGCGGCATCGATAGACGGTGCCCGGCCGCTCCCCCGGAACGGCTATAAGATAGACCTGGCAAAGGCAATGGTAAAACGCGCTTTGGAATCAATCCGCAAGTAAATTCTCCAGGCATGGTGTATGATTGAAATAAGCTCGGCTTGGGAATGCCGATTCCTGCCCGGCCCATAAAACCTTCGTCATCTTCCGATCTGGCCAGTGTGGGCCAGCGTGCCGATAAAATTGATGATCAAATGTGCGGCGGTTGTGGCGGTTAAGTTGTTCGTATCCAGCTCCGGCCTGACCTCGAACAGGTGAATGCCCACAATCGACCCCTTTCGGGCAATTCCCCGCACCAGATCCGTGGTCTCGTCAAAAGTGAGCCCGTCGGGGCTGGGGAAGAGCACCCCCGGTGCGATAGCCGTATCGAATGCATCGCTATCGATCGTTATCAAATAATGATCGGCCGCTGGAATCCGTTCGATACATGCATCGATCCCTTCCCGATGGACTTCGCGGGCGCGGATAAAGACACTGCCAAATGCCAGGGCATCGTCGATCTCCTGCTGCCGGGCACTGCCGATACCCCGTAAACCGACTTGAACCATGGCTTTAACCCAGGGCATCTCTGAAGCCCGCCGCATGACACTGCTGTATCCTTCCCGCACCCCATCGCGCTCATCGCGCCAATCAATATGGGCATCGATGTGCACGACACAAAGGGCCTCGTGAACATCATAGCCACGCAAGGCTGGAATTGTGCCGCCCTCATCTGTACCCAGGGCAACCGGAATTGTGCCCCGGCTCAATAGGGTGCGAATGGCCGCAGTGATATTTTCCGTGTTTTGTCCGCTGCCGCTCAGCTCCTTGTCGACATCCCCGCAATCAACCATCCGGACCTTCCGGCCGGCTAAAAGAACATCATTGAAATCAAAATCATAATGATCCAGATAATCAATAAACCGCGACGACCGGCGGCGGATGGCATCCGGAGCGGTTTCCACCGCTGCCCTGGCGGCGGCTGATTTCTGAGGATAGGGGCTGACGTAATGAAGTCCGATAATGGCAATATCCGCCTCCAGGTCGTTGAGTTGCATGCACACCGGCAAGCCTGCGAAACTCTGAGCCGGCGGCGTAATGCATTTCCAGTTCTCCGACATATTTTCGTCCTCTGTTAAAATTCTAATTTGGACCGCAGAACATTATAATTTCCCGGATGACCCTATCTTTCTCAATCACTGCTTAAGAATCTCAGGATACGCGCATTGATGATTTCAGGTTGATCCATTATCAGGAGATGGCCGGCGTCTGGAATGATTTCAGCTGTGAGACCGGGCATCCACTGTTGCGCACGCTGGATTGACTTTTGTGCATTGTAAATCTTCTCACCGGCACCGATTAACAAAAGAGTAGGCAAATCGATCTGCTTGAGTTCTTGATCTGTAAACACGGTCGGATACATGATGGCCGAGCGACAGTAGCGCGTGACTTCCTCCATTAAATGAATAAATGTTTCTTCCAGCACGGTTCCTTTGGCCGCTGCTGCCTTTAACACCGACTTTGCCGGGGGATGGATTTTGAACTCCCCCAGGAAGAACATCAGTTTCGTAATGAAACCAAAAGAACGAAAAGATGCAGCCGGCGCCAACAGAACGATTTTGTGCAACCGCTCCGGATAAGCCAGCGCCATATTGAGCGTCAACCATCCCCCGTAGGAGTGCCCCACCAGTTGACATCTTTCGATCTTAAGCCCGTCAAACACCTCTTTTAGCCATTTGGCATAATCTGTCCGCTTATCCAGCAATCGATTTGCCACGCTTTTGCCTGCGTCCCCGATTACATCCACGGCGAAGACACGATGATGGGCGCTTAATTCGGCGATGTTGGCAAACCAGACGGTTGAACTCAAACCGGCTGCATGCAAAACAACAAGAGGATTCCCATCAGCAGGTCCGGTCACATTGATATGCGTGGAACCATAGCTTGTCTTTACATCCATGGAATCATGGGGCACTTTCCACAGGGAAAACATGGCCTCGTAGGCCTTGAGGTACTGTTCGCGACCCTCAGCAGTGGAAAAAATAGGTAGTTTCTTTTTCATGGCGCTTCCTGACTATACCAATTATTATATCCTGGCATCAATAATCAACATGCTCAGCTCAAAACCGTTCGCGCCCGGCTCATCCCAGTTTTGATCTGAATTGTAACGCTGCACGATCACCAGTTTTAAATCCGGTATGACAACCAGTACATCGCCGCCTGCTCCGGTATGATAATAGCCCGGATAGCCGATCATCTGCCCGATCTTTGAATCCTCCTCAATAATTTTCCACAGATAACCATAGCCCAAGCCGTCGGTATCCGGCATGGTTGAATAGGCCATGGTACTATCATCTATCCAATCAGGATGGATGATTTGCGAACCATTCCAGCGACCGTTTTTCTGGTAGAGCACACCGAATTTCGCCATATCCCTGGCGCTCATCTCGAATTTAAAAGCCGGGTGTGAAGATTTATCCCATTCATATTGGTAAGAATAATTGTCGATGCTGAAGTCCACCATTTCAAGCTTATCGGCAATTTCTTTTTTAAAAGCATCGAAGATTTCTTCACCGGTCTCCTGTTCAAATATGGTCCCCAGCGCATTGACGTCCCAGTTGTTATGATAAAAGAATGTATTCGGGGCATGACTTCCCCTTTCCGGTCTTTTGGCGACCATCACCGGGTCCTCGTCGGCAGCCTCATGGTAAACACCGGAGCGCGACATTAACAAATGCTCGATCCCAGCCTGCTTTTCCGTATAGGTTAAACCGGGTGTGATGTCGTCAATATGTAAATCTTTCAGGGTGGCATCGAGGTCTATATTACCCCGTGTAAAATGAATGCCATAAAGCGCATTTAAAAAAACCTCCCTTATCGACTCGACCTCATAATTGCGGTGAATATTACCCCGCGAAAAAAAGATTTTGCCGTCGTAAAGCGCCATGACCGCCAGGCAGCCACTCTCACTGGCAAACGCATGAGCGTCCTGTAATTCTGCCGAGGACCACCCGGCGTCTTCAGGTGCAATCCATTCCAGAGCAGGATCTTCCGGAATCCAGTTTTTGCTAATATTAACTTTGCCGCCCTTAACGGATCCCTCTGCGGAACAGCCCAACAAAAAGCCAAACCACAGACAGATGATAATAATAGATAAAGATCTGACTGCAATAAATTTAGAAAAAGATTTAAACTCAAACATTTTGTTTCCCCCTAATTTTAATTGTAATGGTTTCATTTTCCCTCTCTGGTTGATGTACGTTTATTTAATTTATTGTTTTTTCCCCGGTCCCGGTTCCAGGCGTTCGACTGCCAGCAGGGTCAGATTCAGGTCGCGTATGCGGATCAGCAATCCATGCAGTGCGGCCTGATCCGCAACCGGACCGGTCAGAATCGTTTCACCGCCCTGTGTGGAAATCGCCATCTGCTCGAACCAGTCCGACCATTTAGGATCGAGGTGCCCTTTCAATTTGATCCGGTAGTCCTTTGAGCCATGATATTTGTGCGGGTCTGTCATGAAGCTGCCTCCTGATGGTCTGCACACGTTGTTTGGGGGAAATATAAAAAACCGGAGGGAATCGGTCATCACAC
>WOR8_10002060_pt1 | contig 20122 bp, 11 predicted proteins | sample DeeMarSeWOR38_10_FD_19890 | JGI IMG/M metagenome (IMG submission 19890)
TAAAGGCGGTCAGGATATCATATCTGGCAAACATCAGTAAAATGATCGCAAATGCGATGAAATAGAATATAATTCCAAGAAAGGCCGGAATTATCGTGGTTGATGTGAAAGCCGCTAAAATAATTGCACCCGCGGCGACCGCAAGAATTTTCCATTTCAATTTCAGATATACAAGCGAAGCGATCAGGACTGCTGCAACCGTGATGCTGTAGATACCGTTCCAGATCAATTTAGGGATAAGATAGATAAACGGACCATCGTATCCGATATATTTTACTGTCTCATTATCCGGCATGACAATCGAAACAACCTGATATTCAAGGCATACCCAGAGTATTCCAAGAAAAACCGTGAATGATAGGACTCCCGCAGCAATACCATTCATAAGCGAGATGCCAATACGCGAATGCAGCAGATGCCCTCTGCTGAGCAAATCAATTTCAATAAACTTATCCTTCCAGGTTTCTCTTCCGACCGTTTCACTCACTGCCCAGAGTAAAATAAATATCCCGCCGATAAACATCGTGCTCAGAAATAAAACGGCAACCAGCAGCCATCCCCGCATTGGTAAGGCATCTGGGATGGCACTGATAAGAACCATTGCCGCAACAAAAATGGATACTTTTACGGCCAGATTAAAATTTAAATCATAGGTGCGAATTTGGCGCACCGCGAGGATCAGGACCATCACAAAAATCACAAAATAAATAATTGCAGAAAATATTTCCGAATATCCTGTAGAGAAATCCGCTTTTTCCGCTACACTGGTAATATAATCCAGCTCAATCAGTGCCAGCTGGTCCCCCTTAACGAGTGCGTTCAGTTTTATTTCCTGTATAACCCCCTGGGCGGTGGTACGCCAGGTAAAATCATAGTCACGGCGCTGCAACAGATTATCGCGGTGATCGACAGTATCCTGCGCCTCAGAGATATGCACCCGTGTCCGCTCGCTGAGGGTATCTGCAATGAGCGAACGTGCGTTGAGATTCTTGAATGATGTAAATTGCCGTACAAAATCCATCGCTTTGGCTTTGGCCTGGTTGATGCCAATTGCAGGCAGACCGGTTGAATCGGGTATATTTCTGCTGAAATATATTAATTCACCGCTGGTATTGAATCTGAGCTGAATCACATCCTCTTTTGACCAATCTGCCGACTGTTTATCCGTATCCGATTTTTCCGACCAGCGGATTTCCCAGTAATAACCGGGGATCTTTTCGCGCAGCATAGCATTGGCGGTTGTTATACCCAAACCTTCCTGTAGTTCGGATATCAGGTCCCGGTTTCGTCTCAAATTCATTTCGGATACGAAATTACCCGGATCAAATCCGATACTTTCCAAAACAGATTCGGCAGCTGAAATTATTTGTTCCCGCGGAAGATTCAATTTCAACCCGCCCAGGGGATGCACCTGCGGGAAAAGATTAAAAGCAATCCACAGACTCAGACCTGTTACTAGGAGTGGGATGGGTATTTTCCACAGATTTTGCATAAAAAACCGGGGATGAGAATTTACGTCAATAAGGTCGTACGCAATAAATCATAAATAGTTTGCTCAGCCAGGAATTATACGTGAATGGTTCGATTCGCCGGATGACCTGATATTTTTCAATCGCGTTCTGGCCACAGCCACCTGCTGATGATCCTGTTCCCGTTCAAGTAAATGTATAAAAGTCGGCTCATCGTCATATTTTCCGCATTTTGAGATGATCCGGTCGCCGTAATGGCATTCGGCACGATAACTTACCTCAAGACCGGAGATACAATGATCCCGCATATAATCGGCCTGTATGGCCTCCACCGCCCATTCAATGTAACTTACATTATTTACATGCTGATTGATATCCAGATCACTACGCCGGACATCAAACCTCTGCTGGTAAAGCTGTTCCCCAGGGAGAGGCAATTTACTGAACGGATCTTCCAGGGCGCGTTTCTTTTCGGGAATCCGAACGGACCTGATAAAATCCGGTATTTCGATGGCTTTTTTGGTGTTCAGATCGATGATCATCCAGGAAGTCGTTGCCAGACCGATGGTTTCCGTAGCATCATCCCTTAGAACGAATTCGCGCAGCGCGAACAAACCGGTCATGGTTGAAGGCCAGGTTTCGATCGTAATCGTATCGCCCCAACGCGGGAACCTGTGCATCTGAACATGCAGACGGGACAGCACCCAGGTCAGATTGCGCCTGAAAAGTTCCGTAACCGAAAATCCCAACGCTGCCGCATGCATACTCGCGATTTCCTGCAGGTAATTGCAAACCGCCTGAATGGATGCTCTTCCCCCTGCATCCATATCATATGTTCTGATCTTAAATGTTTCAGAATAGCCAAGTGTATGCATTACGAAAACCTTTAACAGAAATATTAAAGGTATGAATTTTTACGATAAATTTAAAGATTGGTACGAGATTATTATTTTAATGGCTGCGTCATCACATGGCATGTTTGCATTTATCATCCGGTAACACCGATTTTGAATATGGCTGCATCTCAGGATCACAAGGATATCCCAAACCGCATGAGCGTAAATCGAGGCAACCTGATCCCATGATCAGGCGTGATAATCAAATAATTTTTACCAAACCAGAATAATTTTGCTCTAAATGTGGTTATGCTTTAGAAGTTATACCGATCAGTCCTTAAATTAACTGGAGAACATTCAATGCGTTTTACACCCCTGTTATTTTTTTCAATTCTGCTCTGTTCAAATATCCCGGCGCAGGATACAGTTACGGTATTCAGTGGTGCAAAAATTTACCCGGTTGCATCAGATCCCGTCGATGACGGTGTTATCATCATCAGGCATGGCCGGATTACCCGGATTGGAGCCCGGCCGGAAATAGAAATTCCTGAAAATGCCAGGGTGATCGATGTCAGCGGCAAAACAATTATGCCCGGATTTGTGGATACCCATTCACATATCGGAGACGGTTCCGGCGGAGATGAATCGCTCTCACTTCATCCCGAGGTCCGGATTCTCGATGCAATTGACATCAATCATCCGACATTGAAAAAGGCCATCGCCGGTGGCATAACGACCGTCAACATTATGCCGGGCTCAGGGCATCTTATCAGCGGCCAGACCGTGTATTTAAAACTTCGGGAAGGTCAACGAATTGAAGACCTTTTGTTGTACAATACCCAGAACCCTGAGATTTATGGCGGCCTTAAGATGGCCAACGGCACAAATTCGATCCGCGAAAAGCCACCTTTTCCGGGAACCCGTGCAAAATCTGCGTCCCTTGTGCGGGAAATGTATGTAAAAGCGGAGTCTTACAGAAAGAAACGGACAGCGGCAAAAGATGATCCCGATAAACTGCCCGAACGGGACCTGCAGATGGAAACGCTGCTGGAAGTACTTGACGGCCGGCGGCTCGTCCACTTCCACACCCACCGTCATGATGACATCATTACAGTGCTGCGTCTGGCAAAGGAATTCGGCTTCAGGATCATCCTACATCATGTCAGCGAAGGATGGAAAGTGGCTGATCAGATAGCTGCTGCCGGTGTGCCCTGCTCGATAATTCTGATCGATTCTCCCGGCGGTAAACTGGAAGCCGTCAATCTTCTGAACACGTCGGGTGGAATTCTGGAGAGAGCCGGAGTCGATGTTGCCTTTCACAGCGATGATCCGATAAACGACTCACGGCTCTTTCTGCGCAATGCAGCCCTGGCTGTAAGGGAAGGAATGACCATTGACAAGGCACTGGAAGGGCTTACTTTAGCCGGCGCCAGAATGCTCGATCTGCAGGACCGGATCGGTTCCCTGGAGATCGGTAAGGATGCTGATCTTGTCATCCTCTCCGGAGATCCGCTGAGCGTCTACACCCATGTCGAACAAACATGGGTCGAAGGCCGTCTGATGTTCGACCGGTCAAATCCGGAAGATCGCAAATATGCGGTCGGGGGCTACGATGTTTTTCGCGGGGGTCAGGGACATGTTGATATAGGAGGATTGGAATGAGCTCCCGGAATAACCGTATCGCCACAAAGTTTTTTTTATTTACAGGCAGTATTATTTGCATCCTCTTTATCAATAACGCACTCCAGGCTCAGATTGCCGTTCGCGGTGAGATTGTGCATACCTCGAGCGGACCGGCTATTAACGATGGTGTCGTACTCATTAACGTGGGTAAAATTGAGGCAGTCGGACCGGCCGCAGAACTGGAAATACCCCCGAATTACAGGACGTACAGTGGAAAAGTGGTTACACCCGGCCTGATCGATGCCCATTCCGTTGTCGGTCTGTCCGGTATTTACAACCAGAACCACGATCAGGATCAGCTGGATAGAACACACGCCATCCAACCGGAGTTACGGGCACTGGATGCTTACAATCCCCGGGAACAGCTGGTAACGTGGCTGCGTAACTTCGGGATAACCACTTTACATACCGGGCATGCTCCCGGAGCGCTCATCAACGGCCGGACCCTGCTGGTAAAAACACACGGCGCTGTACTGCAGGATGCCGTCATCAAACCTGAGGCCATGATGACATTCACACTCGGTAAATCCATCGGACATAATTTCAGCAGCCCGGGTACCCGAGCCAAGGGGATTGCCATGATTCGCGGTGAACTGCTCAAGGCGCAGAACTACCTGCAGAAAATGAAATCGGCAGATGACAAACCGGATCGGGATCTGCGTATGGAAGCTCTTGGTGACGTGCTCGAACGCAGGATTCCGGCTTTGATAACGGCCAACCAGGTTACCGAAATCATGGCGGCGCTGAGGCTTGCGGACGAATTCAAGTTCAGGCTCGTTCTCGATGGTGCTGCTGAGGCCTATCTGGTGATCGATGAGATAAAAGCCGCCGGGATCCCGGTCATTATCCATCCGACAATGGTGCGAAATTACGGGGATACGCGCAACGCCTCCTTCGAAACGGCCAAACAGCTGCAGGATGCCGGAATACTGTTTGCATTCCAAAGCGGTTACGAAAGTTACGTACCCAAAACCCGGGTTATTCTTTACGAGGCGGCCATTGCGGTTGCCAACGGATTGGATCCGCAGGACGCGCTGAGTGCCATGACCATTAACCCGGCCCGTATACTTGGCATCGACGATAAAGTAGGGTCGATCTCTCCCGGCAAAGACGCAGACCTGGTGTTGTTCGACGGTGATCCGTTTGAGTATACCACCCACGTCTGCACAGTTATACTGGATGGAACTGTTGTAAGTGATACCTGTCGTTAAATTCAATAAAATAAAAAGGGGGGAAATCAATCCCTCCTTTTTGCTTTTAATCTATATATTTTTCTTTAACAGGGAACTAGATATCCTGACTGAGGTCGATTATTTCGCCGCTTTCCAGTGATAAAGAACCTTTTGTTAGCTCCCAGCTGAATTTTGCTGTTCCAAGGAGCTCCTGCAGCGTTGAGTCCGCGTAGAATACTGTCCAGAATTCCTCAAGTTCATGCAGGTAACTCCGGCTATAAATTGTGAAACTGTCAATTTCAGAGGTAACAAAACTTTCAGGATCGAACACCCAGGAGTCGGCCTCACGATATAATAATTGTTTGATTGATACGCGGTTCACAAGATCTTTATAATAATAGATAAATGGATCCGGCACCGACTGGACTAATTTATTAACCTTATATTGCCTGACCAGCTCACTCAATTTCTGCCAATCGGTTCTTAACCTGATCATCACAGTATCACTTCTCAAATCCATCAGCTGCGTTTCAAAAGCAATCGCTATGTTTGCAATCTCCAGATCGATGCGCACAGCAGAGGGCCATTCAAAAGTGATTCCGTTCTCAATCAGGCAGAACAGGGGTCCTTCTTTAAACTGCAAATTAAAATAATCAATCTGTACATCGGTAATATAAGAATTGAGCGCGAACATATTTTCAACAATCGGATCCCCCTTTTTATGATCTCCGCAATCTTCGGCAAACGCGAATGAAAAAATCAACTTCTTGTCAGCGACCTGCAGGATATATTTACCGTCAATAAACTCGAATTTCAAGTTTCCGGGTGACAGAAGATCAAAACCAAGCCGACCGGATAACAGATCCTCTGAAAGCAGATCGATAAAGATTGATTTCAGTTCAGCATCCTGTTTCATTACCTGCAGTATATGCTGTTCACCTGTACAAAGATCAATCCACTGATCCTGGCTTAACCGGCGATCTTTGCTGGCTGAAGGATTTAGCGGATCAGTAACCGAATGTTCACATGCCAGAATAAGGATAACGATCATTGGCAATACATATTTTAGTAAATTCATGGGAATCTCCTTCATTTTTTTATGTTCTGTATAAACATAATTTGATGGTGGACTACAAATGTCATTAAATTGTATATCTGTTATCAAATATTTGTAATACAGAAGCAGTTTATTTAGAATAGATGTGCTGTTTTCCGGTTAAGATCGGACAGGCTTTTTGCTATGTAGTGGAAGGTCCGTCAATACATTCAAGCGGATTTAAGTTGTATGAACAATTTTTCAGCCTTTTTTTCAGAGATTACTGGAAATGTTTTATGGTAGAGGGGAGTTTTAAAAACCTGAACACAAAAAATGTGATCAGGTGATTGGTTAATAATGTTTTCGCTAAAATTTGGATTGTCAAATCGTAATGGTTGATATATAATGATGGTCCGGAACTGGAAGCAGCCAAAACCCGATATAAAAAATTTTTTCAACAATTTTCAAATCTGCATCTGCAGTAAATGCGCGGAATTACAAATCCTGACTTTATAAAAGAAAGGATTCATTCATACATTTGAGATTTTAAATTGAGACTTCTGAAAAATCGGGCTTTTTACTGTCCTTGCTCCAAAGGAGTGGCCTTGCCACGATGATCCCGCCCTGGCGGGAGACGAAACAATCTTTTGTAAAAATATAAGTTAAGAGATTCCTGATCCCGGTTAAACCGGGATCAGGGCGAAGCCACTCCCTCGGAGGAATGACACTAAAATCAATTTTTCAGAATCTTTTAATTACAATGAAGCAATATGAGGATAATGATGAAAGGTAAATACGTATTGATCCCGGTTGCGATTCTGACCGTCGGATTTATTATCATGGTATCATTGATCAACCTGCGGGATGAACCACCGGAGACCCAACCGGCAGAGCAGGTCCGGTTCGTCGGAACGCAGGTGATCCAGCTGGGAAGCGTAAAGGCAAAAATCGTCGGATACGGACGTCTGAAATCTTCGCAACCGGTAACTCTTTACAGCGAGGTGAACGGCACTCTGGTGAGCGGGGACATACCATTCAAGCCGGCACAGTCTTTCCGGCGCAACGATCTGTTATTGAAAATTGACGACCGGCAGATCCGGCTTGATATCAACAGCACCAAAAGTGATTTCTTAAATGCCCTGGCATCTGTCCTGCCTGAGATAAAGGTTGATTTTCCAGGTGAATATGCGGTATGGCAGAATTTTTTCAATTCCTGTGATTTCGAACATTCCTTACCGGAGCTGCCTCCGGTTAATAACCAGAAAATCAAACTGTTTTTATCCCGCTTTAACGTATACAAACTGTACTATCAGGTCAGAAATCTTGAGATACAATTGGAAAAACATCATTTCTATGCTCCATTTGATGGCTCAATTGTATCCGCGGATCTGCGTGTAGGTTCGACTGCCCGGCCCGGTACGCGTCTGGGCGAAATTGTCAATCTCGAAAATATGGAAGTGGAAGTCCCGGTCCCCGCAGAAGATATCGGGTGGATGGATACCGGCAAAAAGGTAGAATTCAGCTCATCAGAAATAACCGGTACCTGGGAGGGCCGGATCAAACGTATCGGCAGTGCAATCGACGAACGCACCCACACGGTATCCGTATTTTTTGAAATAATCAACAGCGGGAAAAATGAACTTTTTGAAAATGTCTTTTTGAAAGCCGTAATTCCGGGGAAAGAGATCGATTCTGCCTGTTCAATTCCCCGAAAAGTCATCTATAATGATGCCTATGTCTATATCATGCATAACGGACGGTTAAAACAGCAGCCGGTTGATATCGTCCGCCGGGAACTTGATTCGGTTATCGTGAACGGAGGGCTGAGCACCGGTGACAGTTTAATTACCGATGTTTTACAGGGTGTCGCCGAAGGTATGCCGGCCAGATCCAAAAACTAAATACGGAGCTTCTGATGTACAAGATTATTTCCTTTCTCGTTCGCTATCCGGTCTGGTCCAACGTACTCCTGTTCAGTGTGCTCATATTCGGCCTGATCACTTTTTCACAGATGCGCTATTCATTTTTCCCGGAACTTGAATCCGATTTCATATCAATCCAGGTGGTGTATCCCGGCGCATCGCCGCAGGAGGTGGAAGAAGGCGTCGTACTGAAAATCGAAGAGAATCTGGACGGCATAGAGGGGATCGAACGCGTCACTTCCGTATCCCGTGAGAACGGAGCGGTAGTAACGGTGGAAATCTCCTATGGGTATGATCTGAATGATATGCTGGCAGAGGTAAAAAATGCCGTCGATCAGATCAATTCTTTCCCGGTGGGAATAGAGAAACCGGTTATTTTTGAACAGAAATTCCGCAGCCGCGCACTTTCCATCGTATTATACGGCGCGACCGATCTATACAACCTGAAAATCATTGCGGAAAACCTGCGCGATGAATTAATCGCCACACCGGAAATTTCCCAGGTAGCGATCACCGGTCTTCCCGATCCCGAAATTTCCATTGAAGTTTCGGAAGCCGATCTGCGACGCTATGATCTGACGTTCAACGAGATTGCCGAAGCGGTACGGGAGGCCAATATTAATATCTCCGGTGGAAAATTTGAGACACAGGATGAGGAAATCCTGATTCGGGCCTATGGACGAAACTATTATGCAGCAGAGCTGGAAAATGTGATCGTGCGGGGCAATCCCGATGGCACGGTAATTTATCTGAAAAACGTGGCTGGCGTGAAGGAGGGCTGGGAAGATATTCCGGATAAAATCTACTATAACGGACATAATTCCATTGTACTCAGTGTCGATAAAACCAAGGATGAGGATAATCTCGAAGTCGCCGAACAATCGAAGAAACTGGTCCAGGAATTCAACAGACAAAACAAACAGATACAGGCCATCATCCTTGATGACCGCACCATTAATCTCATTCAGCGTCTTGAGCTGCTGCGTGATAATGGGCTTATCGGCCTGACCATGGTTATTCTGACCCTCGGTTTTTTCATGAACCTTCGGTTGTCTTTCTGGGTATCACTCGGTATTCCTTTTTCCTTCGCCGGTATGTTCATAATCGCGGCGCTTTCAGGGATTACCATCAATGCTATATCGTCATTTGGCATGATAATCGTCGTCGGTATTCTGGTCGACGATGCGATCGTGGTCGCCGAGAACATCTACGCCCATTTCGAACGCGGGAAGCCGGCTGTTCAGTCCGCGATCGACGGAACAATTGAAATGCTCGCACCGGTCTTCACATCGGTGACGACTACCATCCTTGTCTTTCTGCCTTTTTTCTTCCTGGAAGGTTTTCTCGGGAAATTTATCTGGCATATGGCACTGGTGGTGATCGCCTCACTTGGCTTTTCCCTGCTTGAATCTTTTATTATCCTGCCGCCGCACCTGGCGCATTCAAAAGGTCTGCATCCGCATAAGGAAGATTCTGCGATCCGGCGCAGGATCGAACAGTTTATTCACTTCATCACCAACCGGTTGTATGCGCCCAGTCTCTCATTCGCCCTCCAGCACAAATGGGTGACGCTGACCACTCCCATCGCATTTTTATTTATCACGATCGGTTTACTGCGCGGGGGCTTCATCGGTGCAACACCGTTCCCATTTATCGACTCGGATTCGCTGCCGATCAATGTTTCACTGACATCAGGCAGTCAGGAGGCTCAGACAGATTCAGTGCTTGCCCGCATCGAACGTATTGCATGGCAGGTAAATGAGGATATCAAATCACAACGCGAGGACGGGCGTGATATAATTCTGGGCATCCGCCGTGAGATCGGTCGTAATGACTTTGGCGAAGCCGGCAGTAATACGGGAAAATTGATTCTCGAACTGCTCGATGGTGAAACCCGTGATATGGAAAGTTTTCTGATCACCCAACATCTGCGCGATGCAGTCGGTGTGGTGCCTGAGGCCCAGAATATCACTTTCGGACAGCAGGGATTTTTCGGAAAACCGGTTTCCGTCAGTCTTCTGGGAAATGACCTGGCGCAGCTGAACCAGGCGCGTGACCTGCTTGTCGAGGAATTCAACAATTTTTCTGCGCTCAAAGATATAACCGATTCAAACCAGGAGGGGCGGCGCGAATTGAACATTCGATTGAAGCCGAGAGCCTATGCCCTTGGACTTACACTCAGTGATATCGCCTCACAGGTACGTTATGGTTTTTTTGGCCAGGAAGTGCAGCGTATTCAGCGCGGTAGAGATGAAGTTCGTGTATGGGTAAGGTATCAGCCAGAGGATCGCTCCGCTCTGGGATTTCTCGACCAGATGCGCATCCGGACACCTGCCGGGCAGAGTTTTCCTTTTAGTGAATTGGCCGATTACGATATTGAACGCGGTCTGATCGCAATCAACCATCTGGAAAAAAAACGCGAGATCAAGGTCGAAGCCAACCTGGCGGATGAGAAGGCCGATCTGCCGCCGATATTGGATGTAATTCAGAGTACCATTGTTCCGGGTGTTCTGGCACAGGTTCAGGGCATTCAGGTATCCTATGAGGGCCAATCGCGCAACCGCGAGAAAGAAGCGGCATCAATGGCCAAGGTCTTTCCGCTGGCACTGATCGGCATGTTTGTGCTTCTGATTCTGGTATTCAGATCCTATGCGCAGGCATTCCTGATCTTCAGCCTGATTCCACTCGGAGTCATCGGCGCTATCTGGGGACATGGCATTCAGGGTGCCCAACTGTCTTTTCTTTCCTTATACGGTATCCTGGCCCTTTCAGGCATTGTTATTAATGACAGTATTGTCTTTGTCGATCAGATCAACCGCAACCTGAAAGGCGGACAGAAATTGTTTGAGGCCACCTTCAATGCTGGTATCATGCGCCTACGGCCTATCCTTCTGACGACCTTTACGACTGCATTCGGATTGGCCCCGATCATACTGGAGACCAGCAGACAGGCGCAGTTCCTGATACCCATGGCGATTTCGGTAGCCTACGGTCTCCTTTTCGGGACCGGGGTTCTGTTGCTTGTCCTGCCGGCAGGCTTTCTTGCTTTAAACCGTTTTCGGCTCGCCTTCGCCCGGATAAAAAACACCGGAGTGAGTCCGGAATCGGTCGAACCCGCGGTCATGGAACTGGAATTTTCACCAACGATAAAATCCTGAGGAATTCATGCGATTTACACTATTCATTCTATTGGCGCTGCCAGCTTTGCTTGCCGCCCAGGACAAGCTGTCGGCCGAGGAAGCTATACGGATCGGTTTGCGGAATAATTTTGCCATTCAGGTGGCGAAAAACAACCGGGAGATTGCGGATAATAATACCGGCCGGGGTACCGCTGAATTTTTACCCCGTCTTGATGCAAATGCCGGTTATCAGTTCTCAAAAACAGAGCAGGAGACCAATTCGCCGTTTTCGTTTGGGACCAGCGAAACCGGTAATACAAATGCGCAGATAGCCCTGAACTGGACGCTCTTCGACGGTATGAAGATGTTTATCACGAATTCCCGGTACCGGGAGCTGGCCAAACTGGGCGAAGAGCAGGTGCGCAATACAATTGAGAACACAAGTGTCGCTATTTTACGATCATTTTTCAATGTCGTCCAGCAGGTTGATCTGCTTCAGGTTGCCCAAAGCACCATGGAAATCTCACGTTTGCGGCTGGAAAAAGAGCGCGTTCGCCAGAATCTCGGCAGCGCCTCCTCAACCGATTTTCTGGATGCCCAGGTCGCATTTAACAACGATACCGCTATCGTAATAAACCGTGAACTGGATTATTTGATCGCCAAACAGGATCTGAACATCCTGCTTGGCCGGGATCCTGCGACACCCTATGAAGTGGAAGCTAAAATAAATGTACCACCCCTGACGTTCAGTATTGAGGAATTGTTGGATATGGCTATGGAGCGAAACAGCATTCTGCGCATTGCTGAGCAGAACCGGCAGATCGCCAGTGCGGATTTGGATATCACCCGTTCCGCATATTATCCGGTTGTTTCAGCCGCCGCCAGTTATGGTTACAGCAAAAGTCTGACCGAAACCTCCCGTTTTGATTATCAGGTTGAAGGTGAGAGCAGGGATGCCCGCCTTGGTGTGACGCTCACCTATAATCTTTTTAACGGCATGCGTGACAAAATCAGTATTCAAAATGCCCGTCTGCAGGAAAAAAACCGTGAGCTGGAATTGTTCAATGCACGCAATGAGATTGCCGGTCTTGTCAGGGATCGTTACACCACCTGGCAGAAACGTATTGAACTGATAGTATTGCAGGAACAGAATGTCCGGGCTGCCCGTCAGAATCTGGAATTACAGCAGGATCGATATCGCATCGGTGCGGCCAGTTCCCTCGAATTCCGTGACGCGCAGAATAAACTTGCACTGGCTGAAGCAACTCTGATCGTCGCCACTTACCAGGCCCGGATCAGCAGGCTTGAGATCGAGCAGCTGATCGGCAATCTGAATCTCTGACAAAAATATTTTTTTTCAGCAACCTTCACATTTTTCTTGCGTATATACCGAATGGTCGGTAAACTACCTACCGGTCGGTATACAAACAGGAGATCCTATGAGCTTTCCAAATCTCAGCAATGAAGGCGACACCCGCACCCGCATATTTCTTGCAGCTGCCGAACTTTTCTCTAACTTTGGGTACGACCGGGTATCGATTCGTCAGATCTGTGAAAAAGTAGGTGTCGGGAAACCCACGCTTTACTATTATTTTACGGATAAAGAAACCCTGCTGACCGAACTTCTGCGGTTCAGCTTTGATATCAGCCGGGGACTGTTGAAAAAGCTGCTCGGCCCTGCCGGCTCCTTTCGTGAACGCTTCCGGGGATTGATTACTTTCAGACAGCAGTTCGCCCAGAAATACCCCTTTTTCATGAGGTTCTTTATCAGCATGAATATTCTTGCATTGCCTGACCCCGTCCGTGCCGAAATGGTCAATTATATGAAATGGGCGCACCGGGAGCTGGAGAAAATGTTCGTCAACGCTCAAACGAGTGGCGATATCAATCCAAAATTGAATCCAAAAATTTTGAATTATGCCGTTATCGGCGCCATGAATCAGGTGCTCATTTGGAATATTTTTACCGATCGCAAGCAGTTAATGTCCAGTCAGGACAGTGAATTGCTGTTGGAATTCTGGGATGAATGTATTTTCAATCAACCTCAATAATGGAGGTATCCTATGCTTTGTCACTGGCGTTTCTTTGTGATTTTATTCGTTTTGCTTTCCGGAGTCCGGGTGCAGGCACAGCAGATCATCTCTTTGAACTGGGATGATGTCGTGGAATTGACCCGGGAACATAATCTCGAAGTTAAGCTGACCATCCAGGATTACGCCTTCCAATCCAAAAACGTCCTGAAAGCATATGGCGATTTTCTTCCCCGTCTCGATTATCAATTTCAGGCGGTAAATAATATAGAACGCCCCGAATTTGTCATTCCGGGATTCGGTCGTATCAGGTTCGGGACCGAATATAATTACACCCACATTCTGCAGCTTCAACTTCCGGTATTTACCGGTCTGTCGCGCATCGCAAATCTCCGGATCCAGAAGAGCCTGAACAGGTCCATGGCAGAAGAACTGCGCAATAAGGAGGATGGCGTGGTGCTGAAAGCGCTTGAGGCCTATTTCGGCCTGATGCTCGCCAATACACTCATCAATGTCAATCAGCGCGGGTATGATGCAGCCCGGGCGAATTTTGAGCAGGTGGAAAAGTTTTACGATCTCGGCGCTGCTTCCAAACTGGATTATCTGCGGGCAAAGGCACGCCTATCTTCGGCTGAACCTCCGCTCCGATCTGCTTATAATCGGCGAAGTCTGGCTGAAGAAAATCTGAAATTTATTCTGAACACAAATCCGGAAGACTCGCTTGTCATTCTTGATACCCTTGCCAGACAGGAATTTTTAAAGCAATATGGCTCATTCATTTTGACCGACCTGTGTTCACTTGCTGTTCTTAACAGACCTGATCTGGAAAGTCTTCGTTATCAGAAGGAGGTTGCCGGTGATCAGAAAACCGTTTCATTATCAAGATTCCTGCCGGTTATAAGCCTGGCTGCCAGTGTCCAGCACCAGGCGCAGATTGAAAACTGGCAGGTGAACTCCAGTGACTATGTACGTTCAAAAAGTGCCGTTCTGGTGGTGCAACTCCCGCTGTTCCAGGGGGCCAAAAGGATTTTTGATTACCAGCAAAGCCAGATAAACGAGCAAAAAGCGGACATTGCTCTGGAGCTGTCACGTAAATCCGCCGTGCTGCAGGTTGAAGCCGCATATCTGAAATTTCAGGACACACGTGAAAACCTGGCAAGTCTTGAGGAAGCGATGCTCGAGGCGCGTGAGGCCCTCCGCCTGGCGGATCTTAATTACCAGGAAGGGATTATAACACAGGTAGATGTGCTCACCAGCCAGGTCTCCCTGATTACCAGCGAGGTAAATTTTCAGCAGGGTGTATATGACTATAATCTATCGCAATTATATCTGTTAAAAGCTATCGGCAAATTAAACATTATCTGGCATAATAACCGAGGGTAAAATCATGAAAAGAGTATTTATCGCCATGATCGGCAGCTTTATTCTGCTTAACGCCTGTCAGACAGATGCTGAAGAGGAGGTCGAACGGACGGTGCCGGTCAAAATTTTTACCCCGGGACCGGACTCAATCGCGTCATATCTTGAAATCAGCGGTAATTTAGAAGCAGTAAACGATGCGCTGGTAATCAGCCAGGTGTCCGAGAAAATGGATCGTATCATCAAACCTGTCGGTTCCCGGGTAAAAAAAGGTGACATTATCGCTGTTCTCGATAACCAGATCTGGGATGAGAGCCTCAAGCAGGCGCATGCCTCATTGGAATCGATCACTGCACGCCATGAACAGGTTAAAATGGATTACGAACGTTACCAACGGCTATACGAGGAAAAAGCGGTCAGTCAGCAGCAATGGGAAAAAATACGCACTTCCTGGCAGGAGGCGGAAGCAACACTGGCGCAGCTGAATGCTGCATATCAACAGGCCCGTGTCCAGTTTGAGAACACCTACATTAAAGCGCCATTTGATGGTGTGGTCGGCAGTCTATTCTATGATGTCGGGCAGATGATACCACTCGGACAGCCGGTGGCTAAAATCATCAATACAAATCTGATGAAAGCCCGTCTCAATATACCCGATAATCATATCCGTCAAATCGATGTCGGTCAGACGGTCATTGCCCGTTTTCCTTCTCTTCCTGAAAAATCTTTTTCAGGGATTTTGGAATCGGCGGATCCGGCGATCGATCCGCTGAGCCGGACCGTCGAGGTCGAAGTCAATTATCAGAACCAGGATGGCCTGCTTAAATCCGGCATGTACGGTCAGTTCTTAATCGAACTTGATAGAAAGACGGGTGTGATCGTTTTACCGGAAAATGCGGTGATCAGCAGAACCGCGGTTAATATAGACCGGAAAACCGGCGAGTTAAAAACCAGTAAAAAATATTTTGTTTTTATCGTGAACAGTGATTCCGCCCGGGAAGTTGCGGTTGAGCCTGGCATCGAAAGTTATGGCAGGTTGGAAATCATCAGTGGCCTCAGTTTCGGAGATCAGGTGATTGTCATGGGCCAGCGAATCGTAAAAGACGGGCAAAGGGTCGCGATCGTCAATTAGCAGGATTTCATTTTAAACCACCGAGAACACGGAGTTAGATAATAAGTAAAATAATATTTCTGATCAGATCACAGAAATTCGCTCTCCCCGCCGCTGCGGGATTTTCCCGGTTTTAAATGCGACCGTATTAACATGGAAAGTCCGTTCAGGCCGACAGGGAAAAGTAAAAGAAATGAATCATAGAACGCCGTGTCCACCTTGGTCATATAAAGTATTAATATAAATGAGGTAAAGCCATGAAACTCGTGGAAATATCGACCCGGCGCCGGGTTACTTTGTCGATGATTTACCTGATCATCATCGGATTTGCGATCTTCTCCTTTTCGCAGCTCAAGGTCGATCTGCTTCCTGATCTTGATTTTCCGGTGGTGGGTATCATAACACAATACCCCGGTGTCGGTCCGGAAGATATTGAGAATCTGATCGCCCGGCCGATTGAAGAAGGGGTGTCGGTAACCAAAAATGTCAAGCGCATAATCTCACAGACATCGGAAGGCGTATGTCTCACGCTGCTCGAGTTCGATTGGGGATCGGATATCGATAAGGCAGAAGCCGATGTCCGGAAACGAATAGATCTCGTGCGTGATTTGCTACCTGATGATGCAACCCAGCCAATAACGTTTGCCTTCGATCCCTCGATGATGCCGGTAATGTTTTTATTGCTGAATTCCGCCACTCATGGACCGGCTGAATTACGTCAGATTTCCGAGGATCAGGTGGAACCCCTCCTCGAACGCGTGGAAGGAGTGGCCGGTGCGGAGACCCAGGGCGGACTTGAGCGCCAGATTAATGTCAGACTAAATCCGATACTCCTGGCTGCACACAATGTCTCTCCGGCGGAAGTGGTGGGCGCTATCCGCATGCAATCCGGGCTTTTCCCTGCAGGAACGATAGAGACGTCGACAACCAATTTTAACCTCAGAATCATGAGCGAATATCAATCCATATCACAATTGGAGAATGTTCGTATTAAATATGAAAAAGGTATCCCCATACTCCTGCAGGATATTGCCAGGATTGAAGACGGTTTCAAGGAGGTTCAGGGCGACGTCAGGGCAAATTATAATCAAAGCGTATACCTGCGGGTATTTAAACGCTCCGATGCCAATACCGTCCAGGCATGCCAGAATGCCCGGACTGCTATTGAATCCATGAAACAGCAACTGCCCGAGGGTGTACAGCTGAAAATCGTGTACGACCAGTCGGATTATATCCTACGGTCGGTCAGCAATCTGGGTAATACCGCCCTGCTCGCCTTTTTCCTCGCGTTTCTGGTGATATATTTCTTTCTGCGCAATATCCGGGGCAGTATTATTATGGGTCTGGCAATCCCGGTATCGGTGCTGGCCACATTTGCCGTGATGATGCTGGCCGATCTTACGCTTAATATTATCTCGATGGCCGGACTGGCACTGGCCATCGGTATGCTGGTTGATAATTCGATTGTGGTACTCGAGAATATTTATCGTATGCGCGAATCAGGGTCCATGCCGATCGATGCTGCGAATTCAGGCGCATCTGAAGTGGGCATGGCGATCACGGCATCGACCCTGACCACCATTGGTGTGTTCCTGCCGGTATTGTTTGTCCCCGGAATTGCCGGTGAATTATTCAGTGATATGGTAGTGACCATTACATTCAGCCTCTTCACGTCTCTGGCAATAGCCCTTACGCTGGTCCCGATGCTGTCCGCCCGGATATTGAGAATAGAAAAGGATCGGATTGGAACAATAGTATATAAATTCAAATCAGGTGTTACACATTTTCTCAACAGATTAACCGGCAGTTATGGTTCTCTATTGCACTGGTCGCTGCACCACAAAGCAATTGTATTGATCGCCACGACCATTATTTTCGTTATATCCCTGGTACTGACATCCTTTCTCGGGGGCGAATTTTTGCCCCGCAATGATCAGGGATTCATTGCCATTACGATAAAACGTGAACTTGGCACCCCGCTTGAACAGACACGATTAACCGTACTGCAACTGGAGGAAGTTATCCGGGAAAAAGTACCTGAAGCCATCGATGTCTTCGCCGTTTTCGGTTCAGCGGAAGGAATTTTCGCCCTGGTAGGTGGATCAGGAAGTGAATCGATCAATTTCCGGGTGCGATTGACGCCAATGGAAGAACGCGAGCGCAGCCAGTTTGTCATCGAGGATATGCTGCGTGCCGAACTGGACAAAATGCCCGGGGTCACCTATCAGTTTATGCAGGGCGGTATGTTTTCCAACGAGCGTGCCGTCGAAGTGAAAATTTTCGGTTTTGACCTCGTGCAGGGAAAGTTGATCGCGGAACAGATCAAATCACGCATGGATCTGATTGAGGGGATTGTGGATACTGAGATCAACGTTAAAGAGGGCGGCCAGGAATTAAGGGTCATCCCTGACCGCAAGCGTCTGAACGACCTTAAGCTGACAACTTTTCAGGTTGCCGATCTCATTTCCACGTCCATTCAGGGAAAAGTCGCCGCACGCTATCGCGAAGAAGGTGATGAGTACAGCATATTCGTCCAGCTCGATAAGCCTTTCCGTGAACATAAAGAAAGTCTGCTGAATCTTCAGATCCCGACGATTACCGGCAAGATGATTCCACTAAGCCAGGTGGCTTCAATCGATCAGGGAAATGCCCCGACCACCATTTACCGGGAAAATCAGGAAAGGTATGTTTCGGTCGGGTGTGATCTCTCCAATCTGGATCTTTCGAGCGCCGTCGACCGGATCGAGAAAATTATCAGCGAGGTCGGAATACCTTCAAATTTTCAAGTTATGATCGGTGGCACCGCAGAAGACCAGCAGGAATCTTTTCTGTATCTGAGCATTGCTTTTGTCGCTGCGATATTCCTGGTTTATATGATCATGGCCGCACAGTTCGAATCACTCATCGATCCGTTCATTATCATGTTCACTGTCCCGCTTTCGACCATCGGCGTTTTTATTGCACTTTTTATTACAGGAACCACACTGAGCGTAATGGCGCTGGTGGGTATGGTAATGCTGACCGGAATTGTCGTAAATAATGGCATTGTACTTGTTGATTACATCAACCAACGGGTACGTTCCGGGATCGAACTGTATGAGGCTGTTGAGGAAGGTGGACGCGTGCGTCTGAGACCTGTGCTGATGACCGCCCTGACAACGATCTTAGGGATGGTACCGCTCGCCTTTGAACTCTCATCCGGTTCAGAAAGCTGGTCGCCGCTGGCGCGTGCTGTTATCGGCGGATTGACTACCAGTACGTTTCTGACTCTCCTTGTGATTCCGATTATTTATATCATTTTTAATCGTTTTGCGGAAAAAGTGAAAGCAAAAATGGAAAAGTATATCTAGCCCCGACTCAGGTACAGGAGCGTTAAAAAACGCTCCTATACCTCGAAACTTTCAAGACCGGCAGATTGTTTTAACGTCTCGATATTTGATTTTTTCTTTTCTTCCTTGATGCGGGAGAGCAAGGTCGGACGCAGCTCATCCATTGTCCGCTTATCTTTTTTCCGGTCGATGATCTTAAGTATATGATATCCGTAATCTGTTTCGACGATATCACTGATCTCACCTACCGGAACGGAAAAAGCAGCATCTTCAAATGGTTTGACCATTGCTCCTTTTTCAAAATTTTCATACAGACCACCGTTCATTTTCGAACCGGGATCTTCTGAATATTCCTTGGCCAGATTTGCAAAGTCTTCGCCGTTCCTTGCCCGTTCCAGAAGACCTTCCATTTTTTCATAGATCTGGGATTTCTCTGCGGGTGTTTTCCCCTGGGTCCTGAGCAGAATATGACGCACGCTGGCCAGCCGTTCATCACCATAGTCCTTTTGGTACTGCGCCGCCAATTCATCTGCAGTAATTGAAGAATCATTTGCGACAATATCTTCCAGATAGTGCTTGATCAACAGTCCGTCCCGCAGCTCCTGCTCCATCAAACCGGCCGATATGCCTGAACTTTCCAGCATTTGTGCATATCGTTCAGCACCGCCGTAGCGTCGATGACGCCGGTCGAGCATCTCTTTGTATTCATTCTCATCAAGGGTGACTCCGGCATCAATAGCCGCCCTGAGCAATAATTTTTTTTCAGCCAGGTGCATGGCATTCTCATTAAAAATCTTGCGCAGCTGATCCTCGCCGCGATTACTCAGTTGGCTATGATTGTTCCCCATACGGTCATAGATCATTTGCAAAACCTCACCGGTAGTCACGACAAAATCATTCGTTTTTACCAGAATTTTATTTTCATCCGGATCCAGCTCGGGTACTTTTTTTGCAAGTTCCTTGGCCAATCCATATGCAGCACTTCCCGGTTCGAGTTGAACACCCTTTTCTGTTCCGCAGCCCGCTAAGATCAGCATTGTTGTCAGAATAATGTTT